>Ga0209963_1000259_pt1 | contig 144221 bp, 134 predicted proteins | sample ThiBio_1000_biof_2_FD_183957 | JGI IMG/M metagenome (GOLD analysis project Ga0209963, IMG submission 183957) | Wastewater bioreactor microbial communities from Cape Town, South Africa - Thiocy_cont_1000_biof (SPAdes) | ecosystem: Engineered > Bioreactor > Thiocyanate-remediating >... | reverse complement strand
CGCACTTACCGGATGCCCTTCCCCCAGGCACGCATGGACCCTCAAGAAGTCCTATCGTCCCAGGTCAGAAGGGCATTCGCGTCTCACGACCCGCCCATGACCGCGACCTCATCAGCGGATCCGGGCTGAACGGCCACCGCGGGATCCGCCGGGCGAGGGCCGTGATCGGCCTGGCCGATGGTGGCGCGGAGTCGCCGGGTGAGACTGCCACTCGCTTCGTCGTCCTGCGAGCGGGGCTCCCGGTGCCGCAGACGCAGATCGAGGTGACAACGAGGCTCGGCACCTTCTGGGCGGATCTCGGCTGGGAGGAGTGGCGGGTCCTCATCGAGTACGACGGGCGGCCGAAGTACCGGTCCGTCGACGACCTGATCCGCGAGAAGCGGAGGCACGACGCCCTGCTCGAGGCAGGTTGGCGGGTGCTGCGCGTCACGACGGAGGACCTGCGGTCGCCCGTCGCCCTCCTGGCTCGAGTCGAGCGGATGCTCCCCGCCGGCGTGATCCGCACCCCGCGTACAGCCCTGCGCGCCTGACCACCGGCCTAACGAGGCGCATCGACGCCCAGCTGACCACCGGGCGGACGAGACCCACCGGCGCGCAGCCACCCCGGCGTGCGCCACGCACTCCGGTTGGCCGTCGCCGGCACGCGGAGTACGGCACCCTCGGCCTCCACCGGCCTAGCGCGTCGAGTTCGACCGCCGCCACGTGACAGGCATCGAGGTCGGTCTTCGCCGGCACGCCAGGGCCAGTGGGACCGGCATCCGCCACGGGTGCGGCGGCATGGCGGTCGATCGTGCCGGTCGACCGCGGCGACGGGAGGGACGGCGAGATCGACCACGGCCACGGGAGGGGCGGCTGGGTCGATAGGCGCCGTCGACGTCGATGGCTGCAGCTATCGACGTGACGTGAAGCTACCGACGTCGCGTGGCCGCGGGGGGCGGGAGGGGCTTCGGAGGGGGCGGAGGGGCGCCCCCGGGGGCGGGCCGGGCCGGCTGGAGCTCGTGCCGCGTCAGCGGACGGTGATGCCGGCCGCGCGCAGCGCGCGCTTGACCTCGTGCACCGTCAGCGTGCCGAAGTGGAACACGCTCGCCGCCAGCACCGCGTCGGCACCGGCCCGAGCCGCCTCGACGAAGTGCTGCGCCGTCCCGGCCCCGCCCGAGGCGATGAGCGGCACGTGGACCGCGGCCCGCACGTCCCCGATCATCTCCAGGTCGAACCCGTCCCGCGTGCCGTCGGCGTCCATCGAGTTGAGCAGCACCTCACCGGCACCGAGGGCCACGGCGCGGCTCGCCCACGCCACCGCGTCGATGCCGGTGCCCCGCCGGCCGCCGTGCGTGGTCACCTCGTAGCCGGAGTCGGTGCGCACCTCGCCCGTCACGCGCCGGGCGTCCACCGACAGCACCAGCACCTGCGAGCCGAACCGGCGTGCGATCTCCGAGACGAGCTCGGGGCGCGCGATGGCCGCGGTGTTGACGCCCACCTTGTCGGCGCCGGCGCGCAGCAGCGCATCGACGTCCTCGACCGACCGCACACCGCCGCCGACGGTCAGCGGCACGAAGACCTGCTCGGCGGTGCGCCGCACCACGTCGTAGGTCGTCTCCCGCCCACCGGACGAGGCCGACACGTCGAGGAACGTCAGCTCGTCGGCGCCCTCCGCGTCGTAGCGCGCGGCCAGCTCGACCGGGTCACCGGCGTCCCGCAGGTTCTCGAAGTTCACGCCCTTGACGACGCGGCCGCCGTCCACGTCGAGGCACGGGATCACCCGCAGCGCGAGGCTCATCGGGAGACCCCCTCGGGCTCGGAGGCCAGGATGTCGACGACGAACACCAGCGTCTGCCCCGCCAGCGCCTCGCTCTGGGTGGCGCCGAGGTCGTACGTCGGCGGCACGACGAGCAGCACCTGGGACCCCGTCGTCTGCTCGGCCAGGCCGTCGGCGAACGCCGGCACGTCGGACAGCGCGAAGCTCGACGGCTGCCCGCGGTCCCAGGTCGAGTCCACCGCCTCGCCCGTGGTCCACGAGAAGCCGGCGTACTGCACCGTGACCACGTCCGTCTTCTCCACCTGCCGCCCGGTCCCGCGCTGCAGGGGCTGGATCACCAGGGTGCTCGGCGCGGCAGTGCCCGTCGGCGTGATCGTCGGGGCACCGTCGGCCGCGAGCGTCACCCCCGGCAGGCCGGGTTGCGGCGGCACGGCCGTCCCGTCGGCCTTGGTCGGCAGCACGTCGACGACGGTGACCGCCGGGAACGCCTGCTTCGGGTCGTCGCCCGCCGGCGTCACCTGCAGCAGACGCGCCCCCACGCGCTGGCCCTTGAGGGTCCGGTAGAGGTCTGCGCCGAGGTCGCTCTCGCTGAGCACCTGCGGGATCGGGGACGTCGAGTAGTTCTCCGAGACGAGGGTCGCCGTCCGGCCGTCCTCGACCCAGTAGCGCAGCAGCACCGGCCCCCCGTCGACGAGCGCGGGGCCCGTCCCCGACCAGATCGTCCGTCGGTAGGCGTGATCGACGGTCAGCGGCGCGACATACGTCACGGTCGGCGTGCCGCCCGCGTCACCGGAGACGGTGACGTCGGGGTCACCGGGGGTCGCGGCCTGCGAGCACGCGGCGAGGAGTCCGACGGCGAGCGCGAGCAGCAGCGCGATGGCACGTCGACGCACCGTTCCCCTCCTCGTCGTTCGACCGTCCCGGCGGGCGCCCACTGTACCGACCGCCGCTGGAGGCCTACATCGACTCGATGAGCCGGTCCACCCGCTCGTCGACGGCACGGAACGGGTCCTTGCACAGGACCGTGCGCTGGGCCTGGTCGTTCAGCTTGAGGTGCACCCAGTCGACCGTGTAGTCGCGGCGGGCCTCCTGGGCGGCGCGCACGAACTCTCCACGCAACCGCGCCCTCGTCGTCTGCGGCGGCCTGCTGGTCGCCTCGAACACGTCGAGGTCGGAGGTGACCCGCTCGACGAGCCCCCGGGCCGCGAGGAGGTTGTAGAGACCCTCCGTCCGCGAGATGTCGTGGTACGCCAGGTCGAGCCGCTGGATGCGCACGTCCGCCAGGTCGAGCCCGTGCTTGGCGCGGTAGCGCTCGATCATGCGGAACTTGATCGCCCAGTCCAGCTCCCGGTCGACGAGCGACAGGTCGCCGGTGCGCAACGCCCGCAGCGCCCGCTCCCACAGGTCGAGCACCGCCTTGACCTCGGGGCTCGGCCCCATCTCGCTGCCGACGAAGTCGGAGACGCGCGCCAGGTACTCCTCCTGGATGTCGATCGCGGTCACGGTGCGGCCGTTGGCGAGCGTGACGGGGTGACGGCCGGTCATGTCGTGGCTGATCTCGCGGATCGCCCGGATCGGGTTCTCCAGCGTGAGGTCGCGCACGGGCGCGCCGGCCTCGACGAGCCGCAGCAGCAGGTCGGTCGAGGCGACCTTGAGCATGGTCGTCGGCTCGGCCATCGAGGAGTCGCCGACGATGACGTGCAGCCGGCGGTACAGCTCCGCGTCGGCGTGCGGCTCGTCGCGCGTGTTGATGATCGGACGGGACCGGGTGGTGGCCGACGAGACGGCCTCCCAGATGTGGTCCGCCCGCTGCGACAGGCAGTACACCGCGCCCCGCGGCGTGACGAGCACCTTGCCGGCGCCGGTCATCACCTGCCGCGTGATGAGGAAGGGCACCAGCACGTCGGACACCTTGCCGAAGTCGCCCTGCCGGCGGACCAGGTAGTTCTCGTGGCAGCCGTAGGAGTTGCCCGCGGAGTCGGTGTTGTTCTTGAAGAGGTGGATCTGCCCGGGCAGCCCCTCGTGCTCGAGCCGCTGCTGGGCGTCGACGACGAGCCCCTCGAGGACCCGCTCCCCCGCGCGGTCGTGCGTCACCAGCTGGCGCCAGTCGTCGCACTCGGCGGTCGCGTACTCCGGGTGCGACCCGACGTCGAGGTACAGGCGGGAGCCGTTGCGCAGGAAGACGTTCGACGAGCGTCCCCACGCGACGACCTTCCGGAAGAGGTAGCGGGCGACCTCGTCGGCGGACAGCCCGCGGCCGTCGACGGCGGCGCAGGTCACGCCGTACTCGGTCTCCAACCCGAAGATGCGTCGGTCCATCGCCGTGCCTCCCTCCGTCACGGTGCCGGCGTGGCGTCGCCGGGCTCGTCGGCCACACCGGACCGCTCGGCGGCGTGCGCGCCGCCCTTCCCGGGCATGAGGCCCTCCAGCGCCGGGCCGGTCAACCGGCGGAAGGCCCGCCGCGGCCGGGTGCGGTCCAGCACGCCGACCTCGAGCCCGGTCGCCTCCAGGGTGCGCGGCTTGCCGCCGTCGTCGGTCGCCGTGCCGAGCACGCGGACGGCCAGCGCCAGAGCGTCGCGCAGCGTCATGCCGGCATGCCAGCCGTCCCCGAGCACGGACGCGAGGCGCTCGGCCTGCCCGCCCATGACGACCCAGCCGTGCTCGTCGGCCACGGAACCGTCGTAGGACAACCGGTAGATCTGGTCGGTCGCCGGCTCGCTGCCCACCTCGACGACCACCAGCTCGACCTCGAGCGGCTTCGACTCCGTGGTGAACACCGTGCCGAGCGTCTGGGCGTAGGCGTTGGCCAGGCCGCGGGCCGTGACGTCCACCCGGTCGTACGAGTAGCCGCGCAGGTCGGCGTAGCGGACGCCGGCGACCCGCAGGTTCTCGAACTCGTTGTACTTGCCCACCGCGGCGAACGCGATGCGGTCGTAGATCTCCGAGACCTTGTGGAGCGCCCGCGACGGGTTCTCCGTCGCGAAGAGCACGCCCTCGTCGTACTGCAGCACGACGACCGAGCGCCCGCGGCTGATGCCCTTGCGCGCGTAGTCGGCCCGGTCCTTCATCAGCTGCTCGGGCGAGACGTAGAACGGCATGCTCATCTCGGGGCCCCCGCGGAATCGTGAGCGCGGCGAACAACTGCGTGGGGTGAGGTCATCGGGGATCGCCTCCCCGGGCCGCCCGACGAGCCGCGAGCACGCCGTCGGTCGCCGCCGCCAGGTCGCCGTCGGGCACGCGCCGGTAGCCGCCCGCGCCCACGGTGGCCACCACCGGGTAGATCGCACGCTCGGCGTCGGGGCCGCCGGTCGCCGAGTCGTCGTCCGCCGCGTCCATGAGGGCCTCGACGGCGACGGCGACGGCCCCCACCTCGTCGAGCCCGGGCCGCCAGCGCTTCTTGAGGGAGCCGCGCGCGAACACCGAGCCCGACCCGACCGCATGGTGGTCGTGCTCCTCGTAGCGACCGCCCGTGACGTCGTACGAGAAGATCCGGCCCGTGGCCCTGTCCAGGTCGTAGCCGCCGAAGAGAGGCACCACCGCAAGGCCCTGCAGCGCAAGCCCGAGCTGGCTGCGGATGATCGTGGCCAGCCGGTTCGCCTTGCCGTCCAGCGACAGGAGCGAGCCCTCGATCTTCTCGTAGTGCTCCAGCTCGAGCTGGAACAGCCGGACGAGCTCGACGGCGAGGCCCGCCGTGCCCGCGATGCCGACCGCGGAGTACTCGTCCGCGGGGAACACCTTCTCGATGCTCCGGCTGGCGATCATCGAGCCCATCGTGGCGCGACGGTCGCCGGCCATGACGACCCCGCCCTCGTAGACCAGGGCGACGATCGTCGTCCCGTGCGGCGCGGACAGCTCGGCCGCCCACGAGCCCGCTGGCAGCGCCCGGTTGCCCGGCAGCAGCTCAGGGGCGTAGGAGGAGAGGAAGTCGACGAACGATGCGGTCCCCGGCGTCGTGAACGCGTCCGGCAGCCGCCCGGAGGGGTTGGCGTCGGTACGGCTCATCTGGGCTCACTGACCGCCCTTCTGGACGAACCCGCGCACGAACTGCTCCGCGTTCTGCTCCAGCACGTCGTCGATCTCCTCCAGGAGGGCGTCGACCTCGGTGTCGCGGCTCTGGGCGGCGGGGGCGACGGGTTCCGGCTCGTCCCCCGGCTCGTCGTCGCGGTGCGGCTGGACGTACTCGTTGCCGGCCATGTCGAACTCCCGTCGATCGCTCCTGATCCCACACTAGGCCCTCGTCCCGACAGAACGCGGTGGCCGGCCGGTGTCAGCCTTCGAGGGCCTTGAGCAGGGTCGTCGCGTCCGGGCTGGCGTCCAGCAGGGCGCCGACGTGGGCGCGCGTGCCGCGGGACGGGTCGCGCATCGGGACGCGCTGCAGGGAGTGGGCGCCGGGGACGTCGAAAACCACGGAGTCCCAGCTGGCCGCCGACACCTCGCTCGGGTACCGGCGCACCGCCTCGCCGCGGAAGAACGCCCGCGTGTCGTCGGGCGGCTCCTTCACCGCGGCGGCCACCGCCTCGTCGTCCACGAGCCTCTCGACGGCGCCCGCCGCCTCCAGCCGGAAGTACAGCCCACGCTCCGGGCGCACGTCGGACCACTGCAGGTCCACGGCCGCCAGCCGCGGGTGGTCCCACGCCAGGTGGTCGCGGCGGCGCATGCCCTCCAGGAGGCGCAGCTTGGCGAGCCACTCGACCTCGCGGGCGCACGACGACGGGTCGTCGGCCAGCCGCCTGAGCAGCGAGTCCCAGCGGGCGAGGACGTCCGCCGTCTGCTCGTCGGGCGCCACGCCACCCAGCGCCGCCCTGACCGTGTCGAGGTACGTGCGCTGCACCTCGATCGCGGTGAGCTGCCGGCCGTCCGCCAGGTCCAGCGGCTTCCCGAGCGTCAGGTCGTGGCTGACCTGGTGCACGGCGTCGACGGGGTCCGCGAGCCGCAGCCCGTCGATCGCCGCCAGCGCCGCCCGCGTCGCCGCGTCCTGCTGCGCCCGCTCGAGCAGCCACAGGACGAGGGAGGTGGTGCCCATCCGCAGGTACGTGGCGGTCTCGAGCATGGTCGCGTCGCCGATGATGACGTGCAGCCGGCGCCAGCGCGCCGGGTCCGCGTGCGGCTCGTCGCGCGTGTTGACGATCGGCCGGCGCAGCGTCGTCTCGAGGCCGACCTCCGCCTCGATGTAGTCGGCGCGCTGCGAGATCTGGAAGCCCGCCTCCTCGCCGTGCTGGCCGAGGCCCACCCGACCGGCCCCGGTGAAGACCTGGCGCGTGACGAGGAACGGCATGATCCGGGAGGCCAGCTCGACGAACGGGACGGCCCGGTCGACGAGGTAGTTCTCGTGCGTCCCGTACGTGGCGCCCTTGCCGTCGACGTTGTTCTTGTACAGCGCGACGTCCGGCAGAGCCTGCGTGCTCGCCAGGGCGCGGACCGACTGGAGCATCACGAGCTGGCCCGCGCGGTCCCACCGCACCACGTCGAGGGGGTTGGTCACCTCCGGGCTGGAGTACTCGGGGTGGGCGTGGTCGACGTACAGGCGCGCCCCGTTCGTCAGTACGACGTTCGCCGCCCCGGGGTCCTCGTACTCCTCCACGGTGGCGCGCGGCAGCAGCTGCGTGCCGTCGCCCGAGGGCGCCGGCCGGAGCGGGTCGTCCGTCAGCAGCGACGGGTGCGCGGAGGCCCGCTGCAGGTGGAAGCCGCGCGCGTCCTTGAGCGGGTCCTCGTCGTCGTAGTCCCACCGCGCCCTGGCGCGGGCCCCCTCCCGCGCCGCCGCGTGGACGGCGACGACGTGGGACGAGAGCAGCATCGGGTTGGCGAGCGGGCGGCCCGGCTGGAGCACGCCGTACTCGGTCTCGATGCCCATGATCCGGCGGACGGTCACGGGCTCCACCCTAGGGCGGCTACAGGTACTGCCCCGTGCTCGTCACCGTCTCGATGGTGCGAGAAGTGTCGACCCCCTTCTTGCCCTGGACGATCGTGCGGATGAAGACGATGCGCTCGCCCTTCTTCCCGCTGATGCGCGCCCAGTCGTCGGGGTTGGTCGTGTTCGGCAGGTCCTCGTTCTCGCGGAACTCCTCGACGCACGCCGTCAGCAGGTGGTCCACGCGGATGCCCCGCTGCCCGCTGCCGAGGAAGTCCTTGATCGCGGACTTCTTCGCGCGGTCGACGATGTTCTGGATCATCGCCCCGGAGTTGAAGTCCTTGAAGTAGAGCACCTCCTTGTCACCGGACGCATAGGTCACCTCGAGGAACCGGTTCTCCTCGCTCTCGGTGTACATCCGCTCCACGGTGCGGGTGATCATCGCCTCGACGGCGTCGGCCGGCGAGCCGCCGTGCTCGGCCAGGTCGTCGGCGTGGATCGGCAGGTCGGCGGTGAGGTACTTGCCGAAGATCTCCTTGGCGCCCTCGGCGTCCGGCCGCTCGATCTTGATCTTCACGTCGAGGCGTCCCGGCCGCAGGATCGCCGGGTCGATCATGTCCTCGCGGTTCGAGGCACCGATGACGATGACGTTCTCCAGGCGCTCGACGCCGTCGATCTCGGAGAGCAGCTGCGGCACGATCGTCGTCTCCACGTCGGAGGAGACGCCCGTGCCGCGGGTGCGGAACAGCGACTCCATCTCGTCGAAGAAGACGACGACCGGGTGCCCCTGCGAGGCCTTCTCCCGCGCCCGGGCGAAGATCAGGCGGATGTGCCGCTCCGTCTCGCCGACGTACTTGTTGAGGAGCTCGGGGCCCTTGACGTTGAGGAAGTACGAGCGCGCCTCGGCGTCGGGACGGCCGGCGGCCGCCGTGGACGCGAGCGAGTGGGCGACCGCCTTGGCGATGAGCGTCTTGCCGCATCCCGGCGGGCCGTACAGCAGCACGCCCTTCGGCGGCTTCAGCCCGTGCTCGCGGAACAGCTCGGGGTGCATGAACGGCAGCTCGACCGCGTCGCGGATCGCCTCGATCTGCGGCCCGAGGCCGCCGATGTCCTCGTAGTCGATGTCCGGGACCTCTTCGAGGACGAGTTCCTCGACCTCGGCGCGCGGGATGACCTCGAACACGAAACCGCTGCGCGAGTCGATGGTCAGGGCGTCGCCGATGCGCACGCCCGAGGCCGTCACCTGGCCGGCGAAGCGCACCACACGCTCCTCGTCGCCGCGCCCGACGACGAGCGCCCGGTCGTCCCCGATCATCTCCTTGACCGTCACGAGCTCGCCCACGCGCTCGTAGCCGCCGGCCTCGACGACCGTCAGCGCCTCGTTGAGCATGACCTCCTGGCCGGGGGCCAGCCGGGAGAGGTCGAGGGACGGGCTGGCCGCGACGTGCATCTTGCGGCCCGCCGACATGATGTCGACGGTCCCGTCGTCGCGCGCGCCCAGGAAGACCGCGTACGTCCCCGGCGGCTTGGCCAGCTCGTCGACCTGCCGCTTGAGCTCGACGATCTGCTCACGCGCCGCGACGAGGGCCTCGGTCAGCCGCTCGTTCTTGGCGGCCAGCACCGACAGCTCGCGGTGCAGGTCGCGACCGGCACCCGCCGGTGTCGCCGAATCCGTCATCCCGGCCTCCTTCGCACGTGTGCCGCACGCCGGTGTGCCTGCTCTTCTCGACACACTAACCACGCGGGGAGACAGAACTCACGCCGTGACACGGACGAAACCTCGCGTCCCACGATCCGGACGACGTCGACCGGATCGCGATCAGCCCTCGGGCGGCCGCCCGACGGCGCGGCGCGCCCGGCGGATCTTCTTGGGCGACACGGGCGCATCGCCGAAGTCCTCCTCGGTCCAGACGGCGTCGTCCTCGGTCGCCGACGGCACCGGGTACGCCCCCGGCGCCGGGCGGCGCTTGCGGACCGGCGGCTCGACGCCGTCGGCCAGGCGCCGCGTGGTGAGCAGGAAGCCGGTGTGACCGACCATCCGGTGGTCGGGCCGGACCGCGAGCCCCTCGAGGTGCCATGTCCGCACCATCGACTCCCAGGCGGTCGGCTCCGTGAACCGGCCCTCGTCGCGCACCGCCTCCGCGAGCCGCGACAGCTGGGTCGCCGTCGCGACGTAGCAGCACAGCACCCCGCCCGGCGCCAGCGCGTCGGCCGCCACCGCGAGGTTCTCCCACGGCGCGAGCATGTCGAGCACCACGCGGTCGACCGTGCCAGGCTCCGCGATGCCCGGCAGGGCGTCGGCGAGGTCACCCACCGTGAGCCGCCACGCCGGGTGAGGCGCGCCGAAGTAGCCCTCGACGTTGCCCTGCGCCACCGCCGCGAAGTCCGCGCGCCGCTCGACGGAGTGCACCAGCCCGTGATCGCCCACGGCGCGCAGCAGGTACGTCGTCAGCGCGCCGGAGCCGACGCCGGCCTCCACGACGCGCGCGCCCGGGAAGACGTCCGCCATGGTGACGACCTGCGCGGCGTCCTTCGGGTAGACGACCGCCGCGCCGCGCGGCATCGACACGACGTAGTCCGACAGCAGCGGCCGCAGCGCCAGGTACTCGACCCCGTAGGTCGTGCGCACGACGGTCCCCTCGGGGCGCCCGACGAGGTCGGCGTGCGGCACGAAGCCCTTGTGGGTGTGGAAGGCGCCGCCCTCCTCGAGGGTGATCGTGAAGGGGTGGCCCTTGGTGTCGGTCAGCTGCACGCGGTCGCCGAGGCGGAAGGGGCCGCGGCGGCCGGCCGCACCGGTCGGCTCGCCGGTCTCGTCGCGCAAGCGGGGATCGTGGGCGTCGTCGGGCACGGTGGGCTCGCTCGTCTCGTCGGTCGTCGTCACGGCCGGAGCGCCGCCACGACGTCGGGGGTCTTGATGAGGGCGGCGACGCGGCCGTCGACGAGCGCGACGAGGACCGGCGACAGCCGGGACGCCTCGGAGAGAGCGGCCAGCAGGGGCTCGCCGGTGAGGCGGCCGTCGACGACGGCTCCCCCGGGCAGGGGTACGGCCACCGCGGTGACCGGGGTGAGACCCGCCTGCTCGCGCGGCACCGACGAGGCAGCCGCCGCGTCGATGTACGCCGAGGGCCTGCCGTCCGGCGAGAGCACGACGACCTCGCTCGCACCCGCCGCCGCCGCCCGGGCGCCCGCCGCCGCGACCGACTCCTGGAAGCCCACCGCCACGGCCGGCCGCCCGATGACCTGCACCGACAGCCCGCGCACCGCGCGCTGCTGGCGCGCGCCGTGCAGCACCTGCGAGGCGCCGGACCACAAGAACATCGCCACCATGACCGTCCAGATGACGGTGTAGATCGTCGGCTGCCGGCCCTGCGCCAGCGGCCACAGCAGCGACCACGCGACGACGCCGACGGCGACGACCCGCCCGCACCACGCCGCGGCGACCATGCCGCGCATGCGGTCCTTCGTCACCGCCCACACCAGGGACTCGAGCAGCTGGCCACCGTCCAGCGGCAGGCCGGGCAGCAGGTTGAACGCGCCGACGAAGCCGTTGGAGAACGCCCCGGACCACAGGATCCACTGGATGAGCGACCCGTCCGGCACCGCCCGTGCGGCCGCGAGGAAGATCCCGCCCAGCACGAGGTTGGTCACCGGTCCGGCCACCGCGACGAGCGCGGCGCTGCCTGGCCCGGGGGCGGCGTTGCCGAAGGACGTGTGCCCGCCCCACAGCGTGAGCACGAAGGCCGTGGGCTGCTGGCCGCGGGCGCGCCCGACGAAGCCGTGCGCGAGCTCGTGGCAGAACACCGATCCGAAGAGCAGCACGACGAAGACGAGGGCGACGACGTACGCGCCCGTGCCGAGGCCGGTGGCGGCCTGGACGGAGGGCGTGAACGCCCCGGTCAGGACGACGGCCGCGAGCAGGAAGCTCGGCGAGAGCACCACCGGCGCGCCCGCGATCCGGCCGATCACCCACCCGCGGGGGGTCTGGCTCGGGGCGGGTCGCTGCGCACTCACCGGACCAGCGTAGGGGCGCGGCAGCGGCACGGTGTCGGCGCCCGCTCCTACGCTCGTGCTGTGAGCATCGAGGAGACCGAGCAGGTCGAGGGCGCCGACGACATCGCCGTCACGGGTGACGACGACGTCGAGCGCCCGGCGTCCCGCCCCGGGCTGTCCCCCTCGCGCGCCAACGACTTCCAGCAGTGCCCCCTGCTGTTCCGCTACCGCGTCGTCGACCGCCTCCCGGAGCCGACGAGCGCCGCGGCGGCGCGCGGCACGCTGGTGCACGCCGTGCTGGAGCGGCTGTTCGACCTGCCGGCCGCCCAGCGCACCCTCGAAGCCGCGCGCTCGATGCTCCCCGGCCAGTGGCGGGAGCTGCGCGAGCGGGCCCCGCAGTACGACGAGCTCTTCACCGACGAGGTCGACGAGGCCGCGTGGCTCGGCGGTGCGGGCGACCTGCTGGGGACGTACTTCACGCTGGAGGACCCGACGCGGCTCGAGCCCGAGTCGCGCGAGCTGCGGGTCCGACTCGACCTCGACGACGGCCCCCAGCTGCGCGGCATCGTCGACCGCGTCGACGTCGCCCCGAACGGCTGGGTCCGGATCGTCGACTACAAGACAGGCCGCTCGCCACGCCCCGGCTACGAGGGGCACGCGCTGTTCCAGATGCGGTTCTACGCGTACGTGCTGTGGCGCACGCGAGGCGTCCTGGCGCGCCTGCTCCAGCTGGAGTACCTCGCCGACGGCCAGGTGATCCGGCACGAGCCGAGCGAGGCCGAGATGGCCGTCCTCGAGGCGCGGGTGCGGTCGCTCTGGACGTCGGTGCAGGAGGCGGCGCGCACGGACACGTGGCCGGCCCGCCCGTCGGCGCTCTGCGAGTGGTGCTCGTTCAGCGCGTTGTGCCCGGCGTTCGGGGGCACCCCTCCCGCCGTCGACGACGACGCCGTCGAGCGCGCGACGGGTGTCAGACCCGATCGCCCCTGAGCTCGAGCACCTCGCCGGCCGCGATCCGCGCCAGGTCGTCGAGCCGCACGGTGAGCAGCGAGTCGGCCACCGAGAGGCGGTGGTCGTCGGGCAGCTCGACCTCGGACTCGACGGCGAGCACGTGAGCGCCGGAGGCCAGCCCGGCGGCGACGCCGACGCGCGAGTCCTCGATGACGACGCACCGCTCCGGGGCGACGCCGAGCCGGCTCGCCGCCAGGAGGTAGGGCTCGGGGTCGGGCTTGGCGTGGGAGACCTCGTCGCCGGGCACGACGACGGCGAAGGCGCCGTCCGCGTCGCGCACCGCGGGTCCGGTCAGGTTGCGGTACGACGAGGTGACGAGCGCCTGCGGCACCCCGGCCGCCCGGAGCGCGGCCACGAGCTCGCGAGCACCGGGCTGCCAGCGGGCCGACTCGGACTGCCGCGCGATGATGCGGGTGGACAGGCGCGCGATGATCTCGTCGGCCGGCAGGTCCACCCCCGCGGCCTGCAGTGCGCTGGCGTAGACGGGCAGCGCGGTGCCCACCAGCGCCAGCCCGTCCTCGAAGGTCCAGGTGCCCCCGCGCTCCGCGACGAGCGCCGCCTCCTCCTCACGCCACAGCACCTCGGTGTCGACGAGCGTACCGTCGAGGTCCCAGAGCACCGCGGCGGGCAGGGGCGCGGGCGTCATGACAGGACCTCCGGAATGGTGGGGGTGAGGTGACGAGGCTACCCCGGCCGACGTCCGGACGGCTCCGGCGGCCAGCGCTTAGGCTGGTCGGATGAGCGAGAGCCAGGCCGGTGACCTGCCCGTCGGCGCCACGGTGCTGCTGGCGGCGTTCGAGGGCTGGAACGACGCGGGCTCGGCCGCGACGCAGGCCGTCGCCTACCTCTCGGAGGTCTGGGACGCCGAGCAGGTCGACGAGCTGGACCCGGAGGAGTACCACGACTTCCAGGTGAACCGCCCCGTCGTCGGGCTCGGCCCGGACGGCACGCGCGAGATCACCTGGCCCACGACGTCGGTCTCGCTGGCCACCGCACCGGTCACCGGCCGGTCCGTCGTCCTGGTCCACGGCATCGAGCCCTCCATGCGCTGGCGTCGGTACTGCACCGAGCTGCTCGACATCGCGGCCGGCCTCCACGTGGAGTGGGTCGTGACGATCGGCGCGCTGCTCGCCGACGTCCCGCACACCCGCCCGATCCCCGTGACCGTCTCGGCCGACGACCCCGACGTCGCGCAGGCGCTCGACCTCGAGCGCAACACGTACGAGGGGCCGACGGGCATCGTCGGCGTGCTCCAGCACGAGGCGGCCGCCCGCGGTCTCAAGGCCGTCTCGCTGTGGGCGGCCGTGCCGCACTACGTGGCCCACCCGCCGTCGCCGAAGGCGACGCTCGCGCTGCTCCACCAGGTCGAGCAGCTGATCGGCGAGCCGATCCCGCTCGGTGAGCTGCCCGAGGACGCCGCGGCGTGGCAGGCCGGCGTCGACGAGCTGGCCGGCGAGGACTCGGAGATCGGCGAGTACGTGCGCCAGCTGGAGGAGGCGAAGGACACGGCCGAGCTGCCCGAGGCCTCCGGCGAGGCGATCGCCCGCGAGTTCGAGCGCTACCTGCGGCGCCGCGACAAGGGCTCGGGAACCTAGAGCCGCACGCCCAGCAGGGCGTCCAGCGCCCGGGCGACGACCCCGGGAGCCCCTTCCACCGGCGCCACGGCACCGGCCAGCGCGGCGTCGGCCCACGCATCGACGGCGGCGAGCGCGGCAGGTGCGTCCAGGTCGTCCGCGAGCGCGGCGCGCACCGCGGCGAGCGTCTCGTCGGCCGCCGGCCCGCCCACGCCCGACAGCGCGGCACGCCACCGACCCAGGCGCGCCTCGGCGGTGGCGAGGACCTCGTCGCTCCAGTCCCAGTCGTCCCGGTAGTGGTGCGCGAGGATCGCCAGGCGGATCGCCATGGGGTCCACGCCGGCCGCCCGCAGCGTCGAGACGAGCACGAGGTTGCCCCGCGACTTGCTCATCTTCTCACCGTCGAGCCCCACCATCCCGGCGTGGACGTGCGCGCGCGCACCCGACGACGGGGAGCCCGTCAGCGCCCGCGCGTGCGAGCAGCTCATCTCGTGGTGGGGGAAGGCCAGGTCGGAGCCGCCACCGAGCACCGACAGCGGCGCGCCGAGGTTCCCCAGGGCGATGACCGCGCACTCGATGTGCCACCCGGGACGTCCACGGCCCAGCGACCCGCCGTCCCAGGCGGGCTCGCCGGCGCGCTCCCGGCGCCACAGCAGGGGGTCGAGCGGTCCCTTCTTGCCGGGCCGCCCCGGGTCGCCGCCGCGCTCGGCCGACAGCGCGAGCATCTCGTCGCCGTCCAGGCGGGCCGCCTCCCCGAACTGGTCGTCCGCCGCGAGGTCCGCGTAGACGTCGCCCAGCTCGGCCGCGCTGAGGGCGTCGGCCGTCGGCACCCGGTAGGCCGTGCCCGCCGCCAGCATCTGCTCGACGGCGGACACCACTGCCGGGATCGACTCGACGGCGCCGAGGTAGGCGTCCGGCGGGATGACCTGCAGGGCCGCCATGTCCTCGGCGTAGAGGGCGATCTGCTCGGCGGCGAGCGCGCGCCAGTCGACGCCGGTGGCGGCCGCACGCTCGAGCAGCGGGTCGTCGACGTCCGTGACGTTGGACGCGAACCGCACGGCGACGCCCGCATCGCGCCACGCCCGGCCCAGCAGGTCGAACGCCACCGCCGTCGCGGCGTGCCCCAGGTGCGTCGCGTCGTACGGGGTGATGCCGCACACGTACAGCGTCGCGGCGCCGTCCTGCACGGGGTCGACGAGCGTCCCCGTCGCCGTGTCGAGCACGCGCACCGCCGGTCCGTGTCCGGGCAGCCTGGGCAGGGAGGGGGTGGGCCAGCTCAGCACGCCCCGAGCGTAGTCGCGCGTCGCCGACGGCCCCGCGGCCGTCCGGCGGACAATGCCCGGGTGCCCGACGAGGTCTACCAGCAACGCGGCGAGGCGTGGGTCCGGACCGACGCCGCCGACTCCCCCGACCGCACCGGACCCACGTGGGTCGTCGTCCACGACCTCGCCGACCTGCCGGCCGTCGCCCGGGCGTGGGGCCTCGACGACCACACCGTCGCTATGCTGGCGCACCGCGTCGCGACGTTGACCAGCGCCGACAGCCCGCGGACCGCGTACGCGCACGTGGACCGCTCCCCCGCCGGCGACCTGCTGATGTCCACCCCGACCACGTGGTTCGACGAGACGACCCGCCAGGTGTCCACGGGCGAGGTGACGACGGTCTCGTGCCCGGACCTCGTGCTGACGGCCGAGGCCGGCCCGGGCGGTGTCCTGTCCCGCGTCGTCGACCGGCTCACCGATGGCATCCCGACGCCGGACAGCGGCGCCCGCGAGGTCCTCGCCGCGCTCCTCTTCACCGTCCTCGGGCAGGCCAGCGAGGTCGAGCTGGGGCTCGGCGAGGCCGTGCAGGCGACCGAGCGGCTCGTCTTCTCGCAGCACCATGCCGACCCGGTGCAGCAGATCTACGACCTCAAGCGGGAGATCGCCGAGGCGCGTCGTGCCCTCAGCCCGCTCATGGCGGCGCTGCCCGAGTTCGAGGCGCTGGCCGACGACGAACGCGTCCAGCGGCACGGCTGGACGTGGCTCGACAACGTGCAGGCGACGGTCGACCGGCTCGACCGCCACCTCGTCGGGCACGACGAGCTGCTGCGCGACATGCTCTCCGCCCACCTGGCGCAGGTGAGCGTGCGGCAGAACGAGGACACCCGCAAGATCTCCGCGTGGGCGGCGATGATCGCGGTCCCCACACTGATCGTCGGCATCTACGGCATGAACTTCCACCACATGCCCGAGCTGACCTGGACGTTCGGCTACCCGCTCGCCCTCGCGGTCATGGCCGGCATCTGCTGGTGGCTGTACCGCGCCTTTCGGAAGAGCGGCTGGCTGTAGCCCCGCGCCTCGGCGCCGGGTGGCCGGCCTGGGCGCGCGCTGGGCTCATCAGTTGAGGATCGCGGCGTTCGCCTCGAGCGCGCCCGTGACCAGGAGGATCACGACGACGACCGCCAGGCCGATCCGGTACCGCACGAACCCCAGGTAGCTGTACGTCGTCACGATCTTGAGGAAGGCGATGATGACGAGGTAGCCGACGACGAACGCGACGATCGTCGCGATGATCGTCGCGCCGAACCCGGGCGTGTTGCCCTTGCCGAACTGGTCGAAGCTGGTCGCCAGCTCGAACAGGCCGGAGCCGAACACGGCGGGGATCGCCAGCAGGAACGAGTACCGCGCCGCGGCCTCGCGCGTGTAGCCCAGCAGGAGCCCGCCGGTGATGGTCCCGCCCGAGCGCGAGACGCCGGGGACGAGGGCGAGCGACTGCCACAGGCCGAACAGCAGGGCGTGCCGTGGCGTCAGCTCCTGCACCGTGCGCTGCTTGGCGCCGCGGCGGTCCGCCCAGCCGAGGATCAGGCCGAAGACGACGAGCACCGTGGCCACGATCCACAGGTTGCGCAGCGCGCCCTCGATGGCGTCCTTGAACGCCAGGCCGAGCACGACGACCGGGATCGAGCCGATGACGATGAACCACGCCATGAGCGCGTCGTGGTCGGCGGGCTTCCCGACGGGTGCACCGGCGCGCGAGCGCCAGTCCGTGCCCAGCCCGCCGCGCACCGCGCGCCACCAGTGCACGCAGATGCGCACGATGTCCCGGCGGAAGTACAGCACCACCGCCGACTCCGTGCCGAGCTGGATGACGGCGGTGAACGCCGCGCCCGCGTCGTGCCCGGTCAGCAGCTCGCTGACGATGCGGATGTGCGCGCTCGACGAGATCGGGAGGAACTCGGTCAGGCCCTGGATCAGCCCCAGCAGCAGGGCGGCGCCTGCACCCAGTCCATGCGTCATGGTCGGTCACCTTATCCGCGCGAGCCGTGCGAAACGGGCAGTGACGCCCCGCTAGGGTGCGGTGGCATGGAGCACCGCCGGCTGGGACGCACGGGGTTGCAGGTGTCCTGGCTCGGACTGGGCACCATGACGTGGAGCCGCGACACCGACGAGCACGACGCCCGGGAGCTCCTGCGCGACTTCGTCGACGCCGGCGGCACGCTCGTCGACACCTCGGCGTCGTACGCCGAGGGCGGCGCGGAAGCGCTGCTCGGCTCCCTGCTCGGCGGCGCGGTCGCCAGGCGCGACGTCACCATCGTCACCAAGGGCGGGGTCCGGCGCACGGCCGACGGCGCCGTGGTCGACGCCTCACGCGGCGCCCTGCTCGACGCCCTCGACGGCTCGCTCGACCGGCTCGGCACCGACCACGTCGACGTCTGGCTGGTGCAGACCCCCGACCCCCGCACCCCGCTCGAGGAGACCGCCTCGGCGCTGCGCCTGGCCGTGAGCTCGGGCCGCGCGCGCTACGTCGGGCTCTCGAACCACGCCGGCTGGCAGGTGGCCCGCGCCGCGTCGCTGCTCGAGGCGGACCCGGGGCTGGCCGCCGTCGAGGCGGAGTACTCGCTGCTGCAGCGGGGCGTGGAGCGCGAGGCGCTGCCGGCGGCGGAGAACCTCGGCGCCGGGCTGCTCGCCTGGTCGGCGCTGGGGCGGGGCGTGCTCACCGGCAAGTACCGCCGCACCGTCCCCGCGGACTCCCGGGCCGCGTCCGCCCACCTCGCGGGATTCGTGCAGCCCTACCTCACCCGCCCGGCGGCCGCCGTGGTGGAGGCGCTCGTCACCGCCGCCGACGGCCTGGACCGCACGCCCGCCGAGGTCGCCCTCGCCTGGCTGCGGGACCGCGTCGGGGTCGCCTCCGCGCTCGTCGGGCCGCGCACGCCGGTGCAGCTGCACCAGCTGCTGGCCGCGGACGACCTCGAGCTGCCGCGCGAGCTGGCGACCGCGCTCGACGACGTCAGCGCGCCGACGCTCGGCTACCCCGAACGTCTGACCGTCGGCTGACGGCGCGCCCGGTGCCGCTCAGCGGCTGACGGGCTCGTCCACGTCGTTCTCGTCGGACCAGTCGCCGTCGTCGACGTCCACCTCGTCGTCGAGGTCGTCGTCCACGTCGTCCACGTCGTCCTCGTCGGACTCCTCGTCGTCGGACTCCTCGTCCTCCGCCTCCTCGTCCTCCTCGCCGAGGTAGAACGGGGTGGCCTCGCCGTACACCGTGCCGAGCGCGTCGTCGTACACCTCGAACGCGTCCGCGAGAACGTCGTAGGCGTCGTCGACCGCGGGGTCGTCCTCGCCGTGGCGGGCCTGGACGGCGTTGAAGTGGGCTTCGAGCGCGGCGATCAGCCGGTCGAGAGCGGCACGCGGGTCGACGGTCATGCCCTGACGGTATCGCCGCGGGGGGCACAATGGCACAGCGTCCGCGCGTCGGATCGGCCACGCGCGCGGCATGACGGGTCGAGGTGGTGCATGGACGGAGAACTCACGACGGGCAACCGTGCCCGGGCGCCGCGACGCTTCGTGCGGATGGGCGGTCAGTACGAGGTTCGGATGCTGACGATCCCCCGCTCGACCAGCGGGAGCGATGCCCGCAAGATGCTCACCGACGAGGCGGAGTACGGCCGCTGGGAGCTCAGCCGCACCCGCCTGTACCCCGGCGGCGAGCGCAAGGTGTGGCTGCGCCGCAAGATCATCCGGGTCCGCCCGACGTTCGACGAGGACCCCGAGGACTGACCGCGATCGGACGCCGAGGCGGGTCCGTCAGCAGGTCGACAGCAGGCGGTCCAGGACGCGGCAGCCGAAGCGGAGCGAGTCGACCGGCACGCGCTCGTCGACGCCGTGGAACATCGCGGTGAAGTCGAAGTCGGCTGGCAGCCGCAGGGGCGCGAAGCCGTAGCCCGCGATGCCGAGCCGGGCGAGCGACTTGTTGTCGGTGCCCGCGGCGAGCATGTAGGGCAGCACGACCGACCCCGGGTCCTCCGCGATCACGGCGGCCGCCATCGCCTCCACCAGCGGGCCGTCGATCGGCGCGGCGGGAGCGATGTCGCGGTGCACGTTCGTGATCCGCACGTGCTCGCCCGCCAGCGCGCGGACGGTCGCGTCGAACTCCTCCTCGCGGCCCGGCAGGTAGCGGCCGTCGATCGTCGCCTCCGCGCGGCTCGGGATGACGTTCGACAGGTAGCCGGCGTCCAGGCGCGTCGGGTTCGTCGTGTGCTGGAGGGTGGCGCCGACGAACCGCGAGGCGGGGCCGAGGGCCGCGACGAGGGCGTCGATCGTCGCGTCGTCGTGCTCGTCGAACGGCAGGCCGGTCAGGTCGGCCACGCCCTCGAGCAGGCGGCGGACCGTCGGGGTCAGCACGCGCGGCCACGGGTGGGCGCCGATGCGCGCCACGGCCTCGGCCAGATGGGTCACCGCGTTATCACGGTTGACCTGGCTGCCGTGGCCGGCGCGGCCGTCAGCGACGAGGCGCAGCCACGCCAAGCCCTTCTCGGCCGTCTGCAGCAGGTAGGCGCGGCGACCGGCGACCTCGACGGAGTAGCCGCCGACCTCGCTGATCGCCTCGGTGGCACCCTCGAACAGGTCCGGGCGGTGGTCGACCGCCCAGCTGGCGCCGTGGACGCCGCCGGCCTCCTCGTCGGCGAACATCGCGACGACGACGTCGCGGGCCGGCCGGCGGCCCTCCCGGGCCATCTGGCGGACCACCGCCAGCACCATCGCGTCCATGTCCTTCATGTCCACCGCGCCGCGGCCCCACAGGACACCGTCGACCTCCTCGCCGGCGAACGGCGGGACGGTCCAGTCCTCGGCGCGGGCGGGCACGACGTCGGTGTGGCCGTGCAGCACGAGCGCCGGGCGGCTCGGGTCGGTGCCCTCCAGGCGCACGACGACGTTCGCGCGCCCGGGGGTCGACTCGAAGAGCTCCGGCTCCAGGCCGACGTCCGAGAGCAGCGCCGCGACGTGCTCGGCCGCCGCGCGCTCACCGGGGCCGGAGCCGTCGCCGTAGTTGCTCGAGTCGATCCGGATGAGCTCCTGGCAGATCCGCGCCACCTCGTCCTCGGCGCGGAGCGGCTGGGCGTGGGGAGCGGTGGTCATGCCCGGCACCGTACCGCGGGGTCCGGCGGGCCCCGTCGGGTCCCCGGTCCCGGCAACCGGGATGGCCACCGTGTCCGCCGCGGTGGGGCCTCAGCGGTCCCCCGGGGTCAGGCGGCCGGGCCGGCCAGCCCGCGCCGCGCCAGCAGGGGCGCGATGTCCGGCGCACGGCCGCGGAGGTCCTCGAACGCCTGGAGGGCGTCGAGCGAGCCGCCGCGGGAGAGGACCTTGGCGCGGAAGGCGTCCCCGTTCTCGCGGCGCAGCCCGCCGTGCTCGCCGTACCAGGTGACCGTGTCGGCGTCGAGCACCTCCGACCAGATGTACGAGTAGTAGCCAGCCGAGTAGCCGCCGGAGAACACGTGGTTGAAGTACGTCGAGCGGTACCGCGGCGGCACGGGTCCGTAGGCGATGCCGGCGCGCTCGAGCGCTGCGCGCTCGAAGGCCTCGACGTCGTCAGGGCTCGTGGGCACCTCGTCGGGCGTCAGGCGGTGCCACGCCTGGTCGAGGAGGGCCGCGCCGAGATACTCGGTGGTGGCGAAGCCCTCGCCGTCCTGCCGGGCGTCGAGCAGGGTCTGCACCCACTCGGCCGGCATCGGCTCGCCGGTGACGCGGTGCACCGCGAAGCCCCGCAGCACCTCCGGCTCCCACGCCCACATCTCGTTGACCTGGCTGGGGTACTCGACGGCGTCGCGCGGCACGGCCGTGCCCGACTGCGACGGGTACCGCACGTCGGAGAAGATCGCGTGCAGCGCGTGGCCGAACTCGTGGAAGAGCGTCGTCACCTCGTCCCACGTCAGGAGCGTCGGCTCCCCCGGCGGCGGCTTGGGGATGTTGAGGTTGTTGACCACGACGCAGCGCTCGTCGAGCAGCCGGGACTGGTCGACGAGGTTGTTCATCCACGCGCCGCCGCGCTTGCTGTCGCGGGTCCAGGGGTCGTGGAGGAAGAGGGCGCGAGGCGTGCCGTCGGTGTCGAACACCTCGTAGACGCGCACGTCCGGGTGGTACCCGGTGAGGTCCTCGCGCCGCGCGAAGGTCAGGCCGAAGACGAGGTTCGCCGCGCGGAACACCCCCTGCTCCACGACCCGGTCCAGCTCCAGGTAGGGACGCATCGCGGACTCGTCGAGCGCGCGCCGCTCGCGCCGCACGCGCTGCGCGTAGAACGACCAGTCCCACGGCTCCAGATCGGCGCCGGGCTCGTCGTGCTCGAGCGCCTGCTGCAGCGCCGCGGCCTCCGCGCGCGCGTTCGCGACCGCAGGGCCGACGAGGCCGCCGAGCAGGTCGGCGACCGCGTCCGCACCGTGGATCGTCAGGTCGGAGGCGACGTAGTCGGCGTGGTGGGCGTACCCGAGGAGGCCGGCCCGCTCGGCCCGCAACGCCACGGTCTCCAGCAGGATCGGCCGCGTATCGTGCTCGCCGCCCAGGCCGCGGGTCGACGACGCCTCGAAGACCCGGCGCCGCAGCGTGCGGTTCTCCAGCTGGGCCAGCACCGGCTGGCCGGTGGGCAGGATCAGGTCGATGAGGAACGCGCCCGGCTCGTCGTGCCGCTCGGCGGCCGCGGCGGCGGCGGCCTTGGCGTCGTCCGGCAGGCCCGCCAGCTCGTCCTCGTCGGCCACGAGAACGGCGGCGGCGTTCGTGGCGGCCAGCAGAGTGCGGCCGAACCGCGCCTCCAGCGTGGTCAGCCGCTCGTTGATCTCCCGCAGCCGCGCCTGCGCCTCGTCGGCCAGCCCCGCGCCGGCGCGGCGGTGGGCGACGCGCCGCCGCTCCAGCAGGTACGCCGTGTCCGGCTCGAGCTCGAGCCGGCCTTCATCGGCCTGGCGGCCCAGCTCCTCGACCCGTGCCGCCAGGGCCGCGTCCAGCCAGATCGCGTCGTGGTGCGCGGCGAGCAGCGGCGCCACCTGCTCCTCGATGGCCTCGAGAGCGGGCGTCGCGTCCGAGCTCAGCTGGTTGCAGAAGACGTTCGCCACCCGCTCGAGCACCCGGCCGGTGCGCTCGAAGGCGACGAGGGTGTTCTCGACCGTCGGCGGCTCCGCGGTGCTGGTGATCGCCGCCACCTCGTCCCGCTGCTCCGCCATGCCCGCGAGGAAGGCGGGCAGGTAGTGCTCCTCGCGGATCGCCGCGTAGTCCGGCAGGCGGTACGGCAGGACCGAGGGCGCGGCGAAGGGGTTCGACGGGTCGAGAGGGGTCACGCCCTCATCATGGTGGACGCCGCGCCGTCCCAGGCGCGCCAGGGCAGCCCGTGGGCGGTGGCGACCGGCTCGCTGAACAGCTCGCCGGCGTGCGTCGTCAGGCCCGCAGCGAGCGCGCGGTCGGCCGCGAGCGCATCCCGCCAGCCCCGGTCCGCGAGCGCCGCCAGGTAGGGCGCGGTGACGTTGGTCAGCGCGACGGTGGACGTCACCGGGACGGCGCCCGGCATGTTCGCCACCGCGTAGAAGACGCTGCCGTGGACCTTGTAGGTCGGGTCGTCGTGCGTCGTCGGGTGGGTGTCCTCGAAGCACCCGCCCTGGTCGACGGCGACGTCGACCAGCACCGAGCCCGGCCGCATCCGGGCGACGAGCTCGTTGCTCACCACGTGCGGAGCCTTGGCGCCGGGGACCAGGACGGCACCCACGACGAGGTCGGCGTCCAGCAGCTCGCGCTCGACGGCCCACGCGCTCGACGCCAGCGTCCGTACGCGGCCGCCGAACTCGGCGTCCACCTCGCGCAGCCGGTGCATCGACAGGTCGAGCACTGCGACGTCGGCGCGCATCCCGACGGCGATCTCGGCGGCGTGCCGCCCGACGGTGCCGCCGCCGATGATGACCACCTTCGCCGCGTCGACGCCGGGCACCCCACCCAGGAGCAGGCCGCGGCCGCCCTCGTTGCGCATGAGGTGGTAGGCGCCCACCTGCGCGGCGAGCCGCCCGGCGACCTCGCTCATCGGGGCGAGCAGCGGCAGCGAACCGTCCGCCAGCGCCACCGTCTCGTAGGCGATCGACGTCGTGCCGGCCGCCAGCAGCGCGTCCGTCCCGGGCCGGTCGGCGGCCAGGTGGAGGTAGGTGAACAGCACGAGGTCGGGACGCAGGAACGCGTACTCCTCCGCCACCGGCTCCTTCACCTTGCAGACGAGGTCGGCCGACCATGCCGTCGCGGCGTCGGGGACGATCGTGGCGCCGGCCGTCCGGTACTGCGCGTCGCTGATGGCCGAGCCGCCGCCCGCGCCGGTCTCGACGAGCACCTCGTGCCCCGTCGACACCAGCCGGTGGACACCGGCGGGCGTCACGGAGACGCGGTACTCACGGTTCTTGATCTCGCGCGGGATGCCGATCCGCATGGTGTCGCTCCTCGTCGAACGCTGCTGACCAGACCGAGTGTGAACTTCCTCGATTTCGTCGCGATGAACACGGCGGTTCCTTCGCTATTGTGCGTCCATGTCCGTCGATTCTTCGCGCGGGGCCGTTGCCCGGCCCGGCAGCCGCACACGCTTCGGCGCGCTCGACGACGTCGACCGCGACATCCTGCGCGAGCTCGAGCGTGACGGGCGCATCTCCAACAAGGACCTCGCCGACCTCGTCGGCGTCGCACCGTCCACGTGCCACGCGCGGGTGCACGCGCTGCGGGAGTCCGGCGTCATCCGGGGGTTCTCCGCGGACGTCGACCCGCGGGCCCTGGGTCGCGGGCTCCAGGCGATCATCTCCGTGCGGCTGCAGGCGCAGGCGCGCGCACGGCTCGGCACGTTCGCCCGCGAGCTCGCGGGCCGGCCCGAGGTGCGCGACGTGTACCTGCTCGGCGGCACGGACGACGTGCTGGCGCACGTCCAGGTCGCCGACAGCGACGCCCTGCGGCAGTTCGTCATCGACCACCTGTCGACGCGGCAGGAGGTGGCGCACACGCAGACCTCCCTCGTGTTCGAGCACGTGCACCAGCCCGCGTCGATCCCGCCGCGCTGACGCCCCTGCGGTGCCCGACCCGTTCCGCAAGTCGCGCGCCGGCGCGCCCGCCGGGTTCTTCCGCTGCGAGGCGGCCGGGCTCGAGTGGCTGCGCGCCGCCGGAGGCGCCCGCGTGGTCTGGGTGCTCGGCGTGGGCGACGACCACCTCGACCTCGTCCGCCTGTCCCCAACCCGCCCGACGCCGGACGCGGCCCGCGCCTTCGGCCGAGACCTGGCCGCGACCCACGACGCAGGGGCGGCCGCGTTCGGCGCCCCGCCCGACGGCTGGCCGGGCGACGGCTTCTTCGGGCCGCTGGACGCGCCCCTGCCGATGGCCGCCGGGCACCACGCCTCCTGGGGCGAGTTCCTCGCGGAACGGCGGCTCCGGCCCCTGGCCGGGTGGCTGCGACGTGCCCGGGCGGCCGACGAGGCCACGCTCACCGGCCTCGACCGCCTGAGCGACCGGCTGGCCGGCGGTGACCTGGACGACGACGACGCCCCCGCCCGGCTGCACGGCGACCTGTGGTCGGGCAACGTCGTCTGGACCGCGGAGGGCGCCACCCTCATCGACCCCGCGGCGCACGGCGGGCACCGCGAGACCGACCTGGCGATGCTGGCGCTGTTCGGCCTGCCTTTCCTCGACGAGACGCTGGCCGGTTACCAGGAGGTGCATCCGCTCCGCACCGGCTGGCGCGGGCGTGCGGGGCTGCACCAGGTGTACCCGGTGGGGATCCACGCGCTGCTGTTCGGCGGCGGGTACGCGGCGCAGCTGGGGCGGCTCGTCGAACGCCGGGCGTGACGTCACCCGCGTGGCGGCGCGGCTCACGGCGCGCTCGACCTCGCCCCGACCGCGTCGCGGCGCCGCTCGGCGTGACGTCGCCCGCGTGGCGGTCGACTCGCGCGCAACCGGCATGCCAGGCTCACCACCCGTGAGCGAGGGCCGGCCACCGGGGGTCAGCGAGCCGGTGTGGCTCAGCGGGCCCGCCGCCGCGTCCCCGCCCCCGGCGAGGCGGTCCTCGCTGCTGTCGTCGTTGCTCGTCGTGCTCGCCGTGGTGGCGGTCGTCTGGCTCGGTGTCCGGATCCTGGCACCGGGCCTGCTGCGCTCGGGACCACCGCCGGGGCACGAGGAGCAGCACCAGCCGCTCGGTGAGCCTCCGCTCGGCCACCCGACGGACGGGCCGTACACCTTCATGCAGACGCAGGCGGACGTCGTCACGCCCGTCGCCTACAGCCCGTGCCGACCCATCCACTACGTGGTGCGCCCGGACGGCGAGCCCGCCGGCGGCGATGCGCTCCTCGCCACGGCGCTCGCCCGGATCTCGCAGGCCAGCGGCCTGCAGTTCGTCGCCGACGGCGCCACCACCGAGGCGCCGGGCAAGGACCGGTCGGCGTACCAGCCGCAGCGCTACGGCGACCGCTGGGTCCCGGTGCTCGTCGCCTGGTCGAACCCCGCCGAGACGCCGGAGCTCGCCGGCGACGTCGCAGGCAGCGCCGGCTCGGCGTCCGTCGTGTCCGGAGGCACCTCGTTCTACGTCACCGGAGAGGTGGTCCTGGACGGGCCGTCGATCGCCGGCCTGCTCGCCGAGGGGCCGAACGGCCAGGCCGTCGCCGAAGGCGTCGTCACCCACGAGGTGGCCCACCTCGTGGGGCTCGGGCACGTCGACGACCCGGGCGAGCTGATGAACCCGACCGCCGCGCTGTCGCAGACCTACCTGGCGCACGGCGACCTCGCCGGGCTGGCCCGCGTCGGCACGGGTCCGTGCGCGCCGCGGCTGTAGCGGCCCGGGCCCGCGTCGCCTCCCGCGGCACCGTGCGCGCCACCCTGTGAGGGGTCCCAGGTTCATCGCTTACCCTGAGCGTCTCATCGCGCCAGGAGCACCCCATCTCGTACCGCCCCGTCGTCCTCGTCCACGGCACCCGCACGTCGTCCGCCATCTGGCGCCCGCAGGCCGCGGCGCTGCGCGCGCACGGGCACCCGGTCATCGCGGTGGACCTTCCCGGCCACGGCGCGCGCCAGGACGAGCGGTTCACGCTCGAGGGGGCGCTGGCCACGATCGACGCGGCGGTGCGCTCGTGCGACCGGCCGCCCCTGCTCGTCGGGCTCTCGCTCGGCGGCTACGCCTCCCTCGCCTACGCGGGCCGGCACGGGGACAGCGTCGCCGGCGTGATGCTCTCCGGCTGCTCCGCCGAGATCAAAGGCAAGCCGGTCGGGCTCTTCCGGCGCGTGGCGTCGCGCGTCACCGACTGGCTGCACGTCGGCGGGGAGGGTTGGCACGTCGTCACCGACATGCTCGCCGCTCTCGCGGGGTACTCGCCCTTGGCCGACCTGCGCCGACTGACGATGCCCGTCCAGCTCGTCAACGGCCGGTTCGACCCCTTCCGCCTCGACGAGTGGCGCTATCGGCGGGCCATGCCCGGCGCCCGCGTGACCGTGGTGCCGCACGCCGGTCACGACGTCAACACCCACGCGCCGGCCGCCTTCACGAGCGCGCTGCTGGACTTCCTCACCGAGCTGCGCCCGCCGAGGACGGCACCGGTCGCGGTCGGCGCCTGACGCAGCGGCGGTCGGCAGCGGCACGAGATCGCCGTCGTCGCCTGACGCAGCGGCGGTCCGCGGCACCCCGACGCGACCTTCACCCGTCCACCACCGGTGCCGCCCACCCCACGCCCGTGCGCAGCAGCGCCGCCCGCGTCACGGAGTCGGAGCCGAACCTGGCGGCGACGGCGTCCAGCGCGACGTGCAGCCCGGTGCGATCCGGTGCGAGGTCGAGGGTGCCCTGCACGTAGGTGTCGTCCGACAGGTGGGTGAGCGCGACGCCGACGAGCGTCAGGCCACGCTCGCGGATCAGCGGCCCCACGGCTCCCAGCAGGTCCACGGCCGTCGCCGCGAGGACCTCGCCAGAGGCCGTGGGATGAGTGAGCGTGCGCGACCGGGTGGCGCGGCCGTAGTCGTCGAACCGCAGCCGCAGCACCACGGCCCGGGCCGCCAGGTGGGCCTTCCGCATCCGGCGGCCGGCCCGGTCGACGAGCCCGAGCAGCGCGGCGCGCACCTCGTCGGGCGTGTGCGGTCCGTGACCCAGGGCACGCTGCGCCCCCACCGAGCCCCGCCCCCGCCCGACGACCACCCGTTCCGGGGTGGCGCCGTGCACCACCGCGAAGAGGTGACCGCCCGCGGCCGGGCCCAGCGCTCCCACGAGGACCGACCGCGGCAGCGCCGCGACGTCGCCCGCCGTGCGCAGCCCGTACGAGTGCAGCTTGGCCGCCGTCACGTCGCCGACCCCCCACAGGCGCTCCACCGCCAGCGGGTGGAGGAAGGCGTCCTCGTCCTGCGGCTCGACGAGGAGGAGCCCGTCCGGCTTGGCGACCCGGCTGGCGACCTTCGCGAGGAACGGGGTGCGCGCGACGCCGACGGTGATCGGGAGCCCCACCTGCTCCCGCACCTGGGCTCGCAGCCGCCGGGCGATCTCCACGGGCGCGGCGTCGATCCGGTGCAGCCCGCCGACGTCGAGGAACGCCTCGTCGATCGAGACGCCCTGCACCACCGGCGTGGTCCGGCGGAAGAGGTCGAACACGGCACGGCTCGCCGCCACGTACGCCTCGAAACGCGGGGGCACGACGATCAGGCCCGGGCAGAGCGCGCGGGCCTGGCGAGCACCCATGGCGGTCGCGACCCCGCACCGCTTCGCCTCGTACGACGCGGCGAGCACGACGCCCCCACCCACCGCCACCGGGCGGCCGCGCAGGCGCGGCGAGTCGCGCTGCTCGACCGACGCGTAGAAGGCGTCGAGGTCGGCGTGCAGGATCGACGCTCGCGAGACCGGCACGGGCGGCACGTTGGGCACGAACACATGTTCGACCCGAGCACCGACACTCCCCGGGCCCGCCGCACGGCTCGTCGGTGATGGACCAGCGGACGTGCGCAGACGCTCGCCTGTCGTCGCTGGGGCGATTCGGCCGCGCCGCAGCGAGACGCTCCCGTCGTCAACCAGCACGCGAGCGTGTTGCCCACGGGTCGCCGCAACCATCCATCGGCCACCGTGGTCCGCCGTCCGCTTCGTGGACGGGAGCCCAGATCAGCGGGAGAGGCTGAACTCGATGACGGCACGGCCGGCGGCGTACAGCGCGTCCGCGACCGAGCCCGGATCGCTGAGGTACCCACTGACCATCGCGCCGTCGCGGAGCATGACGAGCTCGTCGGCGACCCGGTCCGAACCCGGGACGCCGAGCTCGTCGAGGAGCTCGGCGATGGCGCCCTTGAACCAGCGCCGGTGCCGGTCCACCACGCGGCGCACCGGATGCTCGGGGTCGGCGTACTCGGCCGCTGCGTTGATGAAGGGGCAGCCACGGAACCCCGGGGTGCAGCTCTCGGCCCCGATTGCGGCCGCGACCATCCTGAACACCTCGGGGACGGAACCGGCCGCCGCGCGGGCGCCCGCGACGGCGTCGCGCTCCCACTGAGCCCGCCGCTCGAGGTAGGCGACGATCAGGTCGTCCTTCGTCGGGAAGTGCCGGTAGAAGGTCACCTTGGTGATCCCCACCCTGGCCACGATCTTGTCCGCGCTCACCGCGCGCAGGCCCTGCCCGTAGAAGAGCTCGGTCGCGGCATCGATGATCCGCTCCCGCATCGGCACCGCGCCGGCCCCCGTCGCCGCGCTGTGGGCGCCGTAGCCGGCCGCGTCGGCCGTGTCGTCCCGTGTCATGTGGCCCACGAGTCTGCCACACCTCCACCCCATCTCGGGGCCGCCCGGCGGCGGCCGTGGACTGCTCTTGCGCTCCTCCCCCGAGCCACGTATGGTCGGTGGAGTTACTAGTAAGTCTACCTTCCTATCGAGGAGAAGCACCATGAGCGATCCCACCCCCGTCGTGTTCATCCACGGCCTGTGGATCCACTCCGCCGCCTGGCAGCCCTGGGTCGATCTGTACCGCGCCGTCGGCTACGCCCCGATCGCCCCCGGCTGGCCCGGGGACGCGCCCACGGTCGAACAGGTGCGCGCCAACCCGGCGGCGGTGGCAGACAAGGGCCTCGACGACATCACTGACGCCTACGCCGCGGTGATCGCCGGGCTGGGCGCCGCGCCGATCGTGGTCGGCCACTCCTTCGGCGGTCTCGTCGCCCAGAAGCTGCTGGCCGGCGGTGCCGCGGCCGCCGCCGTCGCGATCGACCCTGGGCAGATCAAGGGTGTCAAGCCCCTGCCGTTCGCGCAGATCCGCTCCGGGCTGCCTGTGCTGTCCAGGCCCGGCAACAAGACGAAGGCGGTCTCGCTGACGAAGAGCCAGTTCCGGTACGGGTTCGGCAACGCGGTCAGCGCCGAGGAGTCCGACGAGCTCTTCGCGGCCTGGGCGATCCCCGGGCCTGGCAAGCCCCTCTTCGAGGCCTCGGCCGCGAACTTCTCGAAGGCCTCACCCGCGGCGGTCGACACCAGGAAGCGCGATCGCGGGCCGCTGCTCATCGTCAGCGGAGGCCGGGACCACACCGTCCCTGAGGTCGTCGCCAAGGCCGCCCACGCTCTCTACGCCGGTTCCGGCGCCGTCACCGACTACCGCGCGTTCCCCGACCGCGGCCACTCCCTGGTCTTCGACCACGGCTGGCGGGAGGTCGCTGACTACACGCTGACCTGGCTGAACCGCCAGGGACTGTGAGCTTCCCGACGTTCGACCAGCATCCATCCCCACGAAAGGACTCCGTCATGCACACACCATCACCGATCCGCACCCGGGCGACGCGACTCGCAGTCGCCGGGCTCACCCTGCTCGGCGTCGTCGCCTTCCCCAGCGTCGTCGCCGCGGCTCCGAACGGGCCCGGCTCCCCCTCGGGTGCGAAGCCCACCATCGTGCTCGAGCACGGCGCCTGGGCGGACGGCTCCAGCTGGGACGCGGTCGTCACCCGGCTTCAGAAGGACGGCTACACCGTGGACGTGCCCCCGAACCCGCTGCGCGGGGTGACGGCCGACTCGGCCTACCTCGCCAGCTACCTGGCCACCGTGCCCGGGCCGATCGTGCTCGTCGGCCACTCCTACGGAGGGTTCGTCACGACCGACGCCGCGACCGGCAACGCGAACGTCAAGGCGCTGGTCTACGTCGACGCCTACATCCCCGCCCAGGGCGAGACGCTCGACGGGCTCACCACGCAGTTCCCCGGCAGCCAGATCGCCCCGACCGCGCTGAGCTTCGTCCCGTCCGCCGGCGGCGTCGTCGACGCCTACGTCAAGCCGGCCCAGTTCGGAGCCATCCTCGCGAACGACCTGCCGGCCAACCGCGTCGCCGAGCTCGCCGCCACCCAGCGGCCGATCGCCGCCGCGGCGCTCGGCGAGCCGTCCGGTCCCCCGGCGTGGGCGACGATCCCCAGCTGGGCGGTCATCGGCACCGACGACCACGCCATCCCGCCGGCCGCGCTCGAGTTCATGGCCCAGCGCGCGCACGCCGTCGTCACGACGATCGACGCCTCGCACCTGTCGCTGATCTCCCGGCCCGGAACCGTCACCCGCGTCATCGAGCAGGCCGCCGGCCACACCTCCTGACCCGGGCCGTCGCTGCCACCGGTGCCCCGTCCCGTCCGGGCTCCGGTGGCAGCGCCGCCCCCGGCGGTCCGGCCTCAGTTCGTCGACCGGTGCTCGACGAGGGTCGCCGGGCGACGCGCCCGAACGTGAGCTCGAGCAGCGGCGCGACGACCGGCCGCAGGCAGAGCTTTGCGCACACAGATCGCCTGCCGTGCCAGAGGGCACAGAGCGTCAGCGTGCATCGACGGGGGCGCCGTGCACCGTCGGCGTTGCATGGTTTGCTGCATCGAGCAGGCCGTTGACACACCGAAGGCGGCCTCGGTCCAACAACCAAAGCCGCCTTCAGGTCCGCTGTCTCAACGGTCTGCTCTCCGGCGGGCCTCCCCGCCGGAAGTGGTCTGCCCGCTGAGGCGGGCCGACCAGACGATAGTCGTCACCGCGTCCTCCGGAAGCTGCTGTCCTGGCACCGGGCCTGGCTAGCGAGCAGCCCGAGCCGCATCCAGTGCCTGAGGCCCGCTGTCACACGCTCCTGCAGCAGACCCAAGCGCTCGTCGCGCGCGGTCGATACTCGGAGACTTTGCGCTGGCTGCTTCCACCCCCCGACGGCACAGCGAGCCAAAGGGAAGCCAAGGATCCCCGACTGCTCAGGCTCGCGCTCGCCGCAGCCCACCTTTCACAATCGCCTCTGGCGCCGTCGATCCGTGCAGAGCTGCGCGGCGACCTAGCCGACCGCGTCGTCCAGGTTCGCCTTGGCCTGCTCCAGTTGAGCGAGTCGGAGCTCACATCGTTGTGGAGCGATGAAGTCGAACGCGCGATGACCAGCCAGGATTGGGAGGCACTGCTCCAGGCAGTGTTCCGTCTCGCGGACCTCGGGGTGAACGCAAGTCATCGGCTCCACTCGCTTGTGGAGCGCGGAATGCTCCCCGAGTACACGCAACGGCTTGCTCATGCCGTGGCACGCCTCCGCCGGGAGCCGGAAGAAGCCCTCGCGATCATTCGAGCCCTTGCTCCGAATGACATCGCCGCGACAGACAAGCTCGTCGACACTCTCGAGGTGATGGGTCGAGTCGACGAAGCCGTGGCGGCCTGTGCATCTGCCTTCAAACGCTTCCGAGATCCCCGGTTCCTCGTGCAGCGAGGCCTGATGCTGTTTCAGCACGGCTCGGGGCCCGAAGTTGAGTCCGGCCTCCGCGAGGCACTTCAAGTCGCAAAGGCGCCGACCGATCGCCTTGAGCTGGCACGTCGGCTCGCGAGACTGGAGGCCGCCGCCGGCGAGTGGGCGAGCGCCGAAGCACTCCTCGCTGATGCGGTCCGCCAGGTCGACCCCGTGCCCGACATCGCCGTGTGGAACCTAGTTCAGGTTCAGTTGGGCGGAGCGGCAGACGCTCGAGCCGCGGCAACCATCTCCCGGTATCGCCCTCGCTGCCGGACCCGCGACGAGGCTGCACTCTGGTATCGCGCGGTGCGTGCAGTTCCATGGGATGACCGACTCGCCTCCGAGGCGATAGCTCTTGCAACGCAATTCGCCGAAGATCCTCAGTTGGCCACGGCTCTCCTCACGCATGTCGTCACCGCAACACGGCCCACTCCGCAAGAAGCGACGTCGGAAGGCGCTGAAGTTGAAGCGGAGGCCGATCAGGAGTCAGGCCCGCTCGACGACCGCCCTGTGGTCTTGGGCGACCTCCATCGTCAGGCGTTTCAAGCGCTCGATGGCTTGATCGAAAGACATGGCGACGCCACGGGAGCTCGAGTCTTGAAGTTCACAACCCCCGAAGAGTCGCTTGCGGAGATCACCGAACTACTGAAGGCAGCCGCACCACCCGACCTTACCGATCTCAGAGAGGCCATCGCGCGCGGGCAAATGCCCGCTGGCCTGCTGGCCGACGCTCACCGAAGGCCGTATGCGCTCGCACTCGTACAGCGTGCCGCAGGTCTACTCTTCGCGGTCGCGTCCGCCGACGATGAGCATGAGCACGAGGTCCAAACTGCGCAAGAGGCGAGAGGCGCGCGCGTGGTCGTGGACGTCTCGACGCTCCACGTACTCTCATGCCTGACTGAGTGCGATTCCCTGGTCGGCCAGGTAGCGGAGCGCGTTCTACCCCGGTCCGCCCGCGAAGACATAACCCGAGCTATGGTCGACGTGCACGGTCTCGCAGCAAGTTCCGGCTCCATGGCTTGGGATCGAGCCTCCGACAGGCCTGTCTTCTTCGAGCGGACCGACGCGGAGTACCGTCTGGTGCGTTCGCGGGCAGAGGCGCTTGCGCACCAGGCCAGTAGAGCCACGGTCGCCGACGTCAAGGACTCCTCGCTTTTTGGCGACTCCGTTCACGTGGCCGAGGACTCTCCCTGGCTTGCGGCCATCGAGTTGGCTGCCCAGGAGTCCTTGACGTTGTGGTGTGACGACGTCGCAGTCCGCCGTTTGGCTCGTAGCGTCGGCGTGAAGGCCTTTTCGACAATGGCTCTCTTGGACGCCTGGTCCAGCGCTCGCCTCGAATCCGCCGAATCTCCAGAAGAAATCGAGGCGGTGATTGAGTCACAGGAAAGGATCGCGCGCGAACTGCTCGCCGAGTATGTCGTAGATGTCCCCGTGAGTACGCAGCAACTTGTCGCCCAGGCCGCGACGGACGGGTGGCAGCCTGCTGCAGCGGGACTGGCCATCTCGAGGCCGGCTTGGTGGGTCTGGCAGACCGATCCGTTCGTTGAGTTCCGGCAGCTGATGACGGCGGTGCGATCTGGGGACTACAAGCGGCTTCCGGACTGGCAGTATGCCGGGATGCTCGGCGCAGCTCGCGCCGCAGCGACGCCCGAGGCCGCGCGTGATGTCCTCGCGGGACTCGCCTTGCTCGGCTGGAACGATGATCTGCAACCCGAACCTCCGTTCGACGACCTCATGCGAGGGTGTGAGAACGCCCGCCGTGCGGCCGAGACGCTCGAGGGAGTCGGCGACCCTGTACTCGCTCTCCCCGCTGCCCGCGCAACCCTCGCAAAGACGGGTGTCGAGCGATCCGAAGAGGTGATCCGAGCACTGATCACCGATCTCGGTACCGACGCCTAGGCCCTGGACTATCAGCGTGGCGGTCGCACGCGACCTAGCGTCACCGGCCGTCCCAGATCCAAGGTTGCGGGACAACCACGCGTGGCCTCCGACACGCCGACGACACGCCGGCGTGGGCCGTCCCAGAACCTGTCCCGAAACGCCGCGTCCCACTTCTTGTCACAGAGACAGGTTTCGGGATGATCCCGCGTCCACGATTTGGAGGGCGAGCGGCATCGCCCGCAAACGTGCCGTGGGTGCACGGCCGCACATGGGATCGTCGGCACGTGGCTTCCGACCTACGCGAGGTGCTCGACCGGGCCGACTGGGTGGTCGTCTTCGGCGACCTACATGGAGACACGACGGCATTCCGCCTGCTGGCCGACCGAGCCGTACGGCAGATGGCCCTCACACGGGTGCTGATCAGTGTCGGGGACTTCGGCATCGGGCCGTGGGGCGGCGGCACACAGGACAAGACGGTGCGCCGCACTGACGACCTCCTGCAGAAGCTCGATGCCTTCCTGTTGATCACCCCGGGCAACCACGACAACTGGGACACCATCACCGAGGCGACCACCAACCGCGTCGACGAGTTCGGCTTCGGGGTCCTCGGGACCTACGGCCGCCTCCGGGTCAGCCCCCGCGGTCACCGTTTCACCATCGGCGGACTACCGTTCGGCTCTCTCGGTGGGGCGGTGTCCGTCGACCGTGCACTCGCGGATGCGACGCCCGGGCCCAGGTCCATAGTCGGCAAGTGGTGGTGGCCCACGGAAGCCCCCGACCGCACCGACCTGCAAGCGCTCGGCACCCGGCCACTGGAGGTCCTGATCACCCACGATGTGCCCGACGGTGTGCCTCTGATCGGACAAGGCGACTGGGAGCCCCGGCTCATCGAACAGTCGAACCGGGTCCGGGCCATCGTCCGCGAGGCCGTGGAGGCAACCCGACCCGTGATCTGCTTTTGCGGGCACTGGCACCAGCGACGCACCCACCACCTGCGCACCGGCAGCGGCGGCGTCACCCGCGTAGAGGTGCTCTCCGAGGAACACACCGCGGGCAACGCCGTCGTCCTCGACCTGGCCCAACTGGCACACCCGGTCCAGGAGCTGGCCGACCGGTGGCATCGCTGGCTGGAGGCCGGAGGATCGGCGCCCGGCACCTCCGTGAAGCCAGGAACCACGCCGTGAGAGAGGTGCAACGAGCCGAACGACGCAGTCGCTTGACCACGTGTTGTCGTGCGGTGAGGCGCATGTGGCCATCCTGCGGAACCCCACTCACGCGCGGCAAGACGAGATCGGACGCGAGCCGAGAGGCGCATCGCACCCCGACGCGTCGGCAAGAGGGCGAGAATTGCTGCACATGACGGTCCCCGAGCCGGATGTTGTGTGCGCGCGGCTGGACGAGCTCGTCGAACTGTGGCGCGAAGACCCGTACGGGTCGGTCGACATGAAGCGGCGCGGTATGGACAGCATCGGGTTGACGATCTACGGCCTTGCCGCTCACGCGCACGCCCTCGCCGCCGCGGTTCGGGTACTCGACAAGGCCGGTGGCGAGCCAACGATGGTGCCCCTTGTCCGCCAGATCCTCGAGTGCGCGGTGACGGCGGCGTGGGTCGAGAAGTACGGGCAACGCGCGGTCCTCGCGGTTGTGCACGACGACGCTCGCGGCCGCGTGAACACCTTCAAGCAGTTCGTGGAGTCAGGCACGCCAGACGACGGCTCAGTGGCCGAGTGGCAGGCCGCGCTCGACCTGCTGGACCCCGACCGAAGCCGCTCGAGCGAGCACTTCGAGCAACGGTGCGCCGAGATCGAGGGCCTCGGCGGCACGTACGCGATGTACCGAGCACTCTCGGGCATCTCCCACGCGAGCGGCATGGTTTCCGAGATGTACCTCCGACAGGTCGATCAGCCGACGAAGGACCAGCCCGGCGTCGTACTCGCCCGAGGGCCGGAGGAGTGGGCCCGCGATGCGGTCCTGGGCACAGCCCTCACGTACCTGCTGCTGGCAGCCGCGGCATGGGACCGCGTGGACGGACAGCACCGATCCCGGTCCCGGCTCAAGCAGATCGCGAGCGAGATAGGGGTCCGCCTTGCATGGCAGGAGAGCGCCGTCGGACTGAGACGCCAGCACGAGTGGGAGCGCGCCCGTCGCAGGCGCCGCTCGCCGCAATCGAGTGGGTCACCGGGAAGTCGACAGGTCGTCGCATCGACCGGCGGCGCCAGCGCGGACCCCCGTGATCGACGAGCCGTCGGACCCAGCGACTAAGGTCCGGCGCATGGCGATGCTGAGGTCGCGAAGGCTTGAGGCCCTGTTCGATGGTGAGCTCGACGCCGTCACACCGGAGAAGATCCGGTCCCTCATCGACGGCCAGGTGGGGGAAGCCTTCGACCTGGACTTCAAGGGGCAGCTCTACGGCGGCAGCGACAAGGAGAAACGCGACCTGTGCAGTGACGTCGCCGCACTCGCGAACACCGCCGGCGGCTTGCTCGTCCTCGGTGTCGTTGAGGACGACCAGTCGCGCGCCGCCGACGCGGCCGGCGTCGACGTATCAGATGGGGAAGTCGGACGCATTCGCCAGATCGTTGCGGCCGGCGTGTCTCCACTGCCCCAGTTCGACGTTGTCAAGGTCCTCGATGCGGCGACGCCGGGTCACGGCTTCCTCCTGATCGAGGTGCCCCGCAGCGTGCTCGCCCCGCATGCCGTACTCGTCGGAGAGTCACTGAGGTTCCCGACGCGGAACGGAGCCACGACTCGACATCTCTCCGAGCCGGAAGTGGCGGTCGCGTACCGTACGCGGCTGGCCGGCGAGGCCGAGCGAACCGGCCGCCTCGCTCGCATCGAGGCCGACATGCACAACCGGCTCGACCTTTCCGAGGATCCGTGGCTAATCGTCTCGCTGGTGCCGGACCTGCCGGGCGACTTCACGATCAGACGAGAGACGTTCGCCGAGTTCCAACAAGAGATGCAGCGGAAGCGGTTCCTCTTCCTCGATGGGGGTGGAACCAACTTTCCCCACGCCGACGTGGGCCACAACCGCCTCCGCGCCGATGATGTGTTCCGCGAAGACCATCCACAGCCGCACTACCGAGCGATCGAGATTCACACCGACGGATCGGGCACCGCGGCGGTCCGGCTGTACAGCCTCGGAACGCCGACCCGTGCGTTCGCCGGCCAGGACTCGCCGCTGTGCACCGTGTCCGACGAGGCACTGGCTGCAGCCCTCATCGGCACGTTGCAGTGCCTGGCGTCGAACGCCGCGGACCGAGCCCATGCTTCCGGCATGGCAGCGCTCCGCGCATCGCTGTTCGTGGCAGCCAACGCGCCGCAGACGGCTTTAGGCTCGATCCGCAGCGGCTTCGTCAGCACCAGCGGGCACACCGTCCACGCGAACCCTGAGCCGGTGGAAACCTTCGCCCCGCTCGACGAGCTCGTCTCCAGCGGCCGAGACCTTGTCGAAGCTGCCGCACGGCTGCATCACGGCGTCGGGCATGCTTTCGGCGAGCCCGAATTGCCTCAGCTGACGCTCGACGGTCAGTTGGCATGGCCGTTCTGGAGCCGCGACCGCCGACCGTACGTCGATGCATGGGCGGACGACAACGGCGTCGAGATCATCGGCAAGCCGGCCGGTCACTAACTGCGCACGTGGGGAAGCCGGCGCTGAGGCGGCTCACCAACTCACGCGGCGGATCCCTCGCTTCGCTACGTTGCAACTCGTGCGTCTCGACGACTCGAACCCGATCCACGTCGTCCTCGACCAGGACGGCGGCTGGTGGGCTCAGTGGGGCACCCTGGCCGTGACGTCGCTCTTCGTAGACTCCGTCCGTGGAGCGAGCCCAGCCGCTGGTGGGGCGGTCGCGCGAGGTCGAGTACCTCGCCAACGTCTGGCCGCCGACCGGCGCGCCTTGGCGGTCAGCGGTGACCCTCGCGTCGGGAGACCCAATTAGTGCCAAGCCACCCGCAGCGCGTCCATCACCGATGCGCCACAATGAGCGGCAGGACATCGACAGGGGGAAGCGGCTGTGCGCCTTCAAGCGATCGAGATCCGGAACTTCAAGGGCATTGCCTACGCCCAGGTGAGCGACTTGGCCACCGAGTCGGTGGTGACAATAAGCGGAAGAAACGGCACCGGCAAATCACTCTTTCTCGAAGCCGTGGTGGCGGCATGGTCTGAGCGCTACTCCCTCGCCGAATCAGTCGGACCGTGGAGTGATGAACTATCGATATCGCTAGTGCTCACTCTCGCTAACGACGAATGGGATCTCGTCGACGATTGGCACCAAAGGATGTACTCGGGGCCCGCGCCGCGGGAGCCGGAAGTTTCATACGAAGTGCGAGCCAATAGAGCGGGCGTACAGGCCCGCTCACGCGACTCCACCACCGCGCAAATTCTACGAAGCCAGCCATTCCAACGAGAGCACCCATTCTCCCGAATCGATTTGCTGGCGGCGACTCGGCTAGTTGCCGGCAATGAGAGTGCGGTGGTGGACCTCGCGATGCTTAATCCAGAGCGCGTTGACCAGGACCGCTGGAACATGCTCGACTCGTTCATAAGGCAACGCTCGCCCATGTCGCTGCCGAGCATAGCAAGCTACTTGGTGACACTCGATTATCAGGCATTCCTTGCAGGGCGACAGGGGCTCGACGTCCCCAATGAGTACGAGCGGCTTCAAAGCGCATTCGGCACGGCCACTGGCAAGGGCCTGCACCTACCCGAGTATGACCCCGTGCACGGAAGCAACATCGAGGTCGAGGTGTCCGCAGGGCACCGGCACGGGTTAGGCGCCCTCAGTAGCGGCGAAAAAGAGATGCTCGCCATAATGTACTTTGTCCGACGACTCTCCGCCTCGGGCGGGATTCTTTGCATCGACGAACCGGAGCAGCACTTGCATCCCACACTGCAAGCTGCTCTCTTTAAGGCGATGGAGGGCCTCGCGGAGCGTGCCCAGATTCTCGTGGTGAGCCACTCGGTTAACCTGATCACGGCTGCACCCCTCGGCGGATTGATAGACCTCAAGGCTCCCGACGACGGTTCTGCGAATCAACTGGAACGCCTGAAGGAGAAACCGGATCGGCTTGAGCTGATGGGGGTGCTGGGCGTAACGCCTGCAAGCCTGCTCCAGAGTGATGCCATCTTGGTCGTCGAAGGGGAAACAGACGCAAAGTGGCTCGGCACGCTTTTCCCAATCGAACTAGGTCGAACACATGTGATCGTCGCGGGCAACGCTGACAAAGTTCTGGCCGCGCACGACGCCTTGTCTAGTCTGCCCATCGAATTGCCCTGGCTGTGTCTCCGCGACCGCGATTTGCTGAAGGATGACGAGATTGCCGAGATGCAGAGTCGGTACCCAGCGCTTCACGTCTGGCCAAAGAGGGCGATCGAGAGTGTCCTATTGGACGGTCGTCTAATAAGTAGGGTCCTGGTTCTCAATGGGGTGAATGTGACACCTACTGAAGTAGAGGGTTGGCTCCGAGAGTGCGCGGAACCACTTCAGGAGGAGGTACTTGCTGCGATCGTGGAGCGGGAGTTGTCCCGCGCATTTCCTCCGCCCGTACCTGCAGCAGGGACTGGCAGGTTCGCGAGGATGGAGCAGGTGTATCGCGGATATGTAGAGGTGAATCGAAACCGCGCTGACGAGTTGACGACCGTCCTTGAACGAGAGCGCACACTGCTGGAGAGCAGATGGCCAACGGAATGGCATAAGCTTGCGGAACCCAAGGCTCTGATGGGAAATCTGCAGAGAAGGACTCCATTGTTCCGGACAGTGTCGGCGCTTGAAACTGCACTCCTGGTCCGTGCTCGAGAGGAACCTGACTTCAGGCCGGAAGGCTTTGAGGAGTTCCGCTTGCGGCTCGCTTCGACGCTGGGGGGCGGCGCGCCGCAGGCGCGCGCTTGACTTGAAGTGGCAGCAACCTAGAGAAGCTGCGGCACACCCCGGGGGGTGCACGTCCGATAGCGGAGCCAGTGCCCGGAGGTGGCGCCGGCCAACCACTCGTGCCAGCGGAGGGTTGGACCTTGGTGCGGGTCAACGTCCCGAGCCCGGGGTCAAGTCGACGGTCGAGGCGCACCGCAGGAGGAACAAGCTTGGCGATCGGACGGACGCCGGACTGAATCCGACCGCCGGACCGGGCAGGGTGGCCAGGAGCTGGTAGCCACCGCAGGCGCGAAGCCCGCAGCAATGTCAAAGGGGCAAACCGCTGGGAAGAGTCTCCCCTCCTATGCCACCACTCTGGCCTCGGCAACCTGGACCAGGTCTGAAGAACGTGCGATAGTCGCACTATGCGGCTAACCCTGAGCCGAGAGGCCTCAGAAGGAGCGCGGGTGGATGTGAACGAGTACCTGGAGTTGGTCAGCAAGGTCGTCATGGCCAACCGAGACGAGGTCGAACAGGACCTCGCGGCCGCTCGTCGCTTTCGCGACCATGTCCGCACCGACCTGGACCAGGCAGAACGACGGGTAGCCTCGTTCGAATTCCTGCTGTCGCTGGCGACGGGCTCGGGCCGAGCCGTTCAGCGCACGACACTCCACGAGGCCATGCGCCTGGTGCTCCAGTCAGCGCCGGGACGCCGCATGCCCGCAGGTGACCTGGCAAGGGAGATCAACCGCCGTGGCCTCTACCGAATGCGTGACGGCCGCCTCGTCGAGCCTCAACAGATTCATGCCAGAGCCGGAAACTACGACTGGTTCGACCGGAGCGACCGGGGCATTGGCCTCGTGTGACGGAGGTACCGGCAGCCGACTCGGCGGCGAAACTGCCGATCGTAGCCGGACGTCGGAGGCGCCCCCGAAGGCGGCCTCCTCGATCGAAGTAGCAGCGTGACTCGGGGCTGGTGTTGAACAGGCGGGCGCGTTGAAGCGGGCTTGATGGGCCCTGGCGACCGCTGCCCCACTGCGTGTCGGCCGAGCGCTTCTAGAGGCACTGCCCATTCCATCCTCAGGCCATCTCACAGCTGGCGGCGAGGCGTTGACGGCGGGGTGGGCCGCCTACCCGAACCTACAGACGTTTGCGCCTTCGTCCACGCAACCGCCACAGCAACCGAACCTGGGGCGGCTCTGCCAGCGGGCTCGGGGCCGATGCAGGCTCGGTGCGGGACGGTCACTCACCGCCGCCGAACATCGCGATGATCGCCTGGCGCGAGATGAACCACTGTCGACCGAATCGGACGGCCGAGATGTCGCCATCCTCGATCGCCCGGCTCACGGTGCGAGTGTCGATCCGAAGCAGCTTGGCAAGTTCCGTGCGGGTCACAGTGGGTCGATCTGCGGCGAGGAGCCCCGACCAAGTCGTAATCGTTTCGTCCTTCGGGGTCCCGTCCAGGCTGAGAGAGGTGCTGGGTGTGGTAGCGATCGTCATGACATGCATATGTGCGGCAGCCGACCGCGATGCGTCACTTCGACCCCGCCGCACCGGGGATACTCCGAACATTGGCGGGCACGAACACCACCGGCAAGCTGCGCGTGGCACGGTGCCATGCGAGTTCGCGCCCTCTGCAGCGATGGGGCGTCCACCTCGGTCCTGCGCCTTCGCCCCGCGGAATCGCTCGCTGAAACGCAATCGGAACTGTCGACAACCCCCTAGATCTCGTACGTGTCCGAGCGTGGTCCCGCACGCCGTCGCTGGATCCGGCTCCACAGGAGGCTCAGCACGTGACCGAGGAGCAGCACCACCGCGGCAAGCATGAAGAGCAGGCCGATAGCGACGATCACGAGTCCGAGTGGGGCGGCGGCGGCCTCTACTTGCTCACGCCACCGGATGCTTCCGGTGAGTGAGAGCGCCAGGGCGATGACGATCCATCCTGCGAAGGTCCACGTCGTCCCGAGAATCCAGAATTGCTCGATTCGACGGTCACGCTTGCGTTCGTCGACCAACGCAGCTAGTGCTGTTTCGACCTGAAGCCGATGCCGGTTCTTCGCCTCGCCGTCCGGCATCGCGTTGAGAATCTCGAGGTCTCGCTTGAGTCGCTCCTGCCGACGCCCGTCGGCTGACAGCGCCGGCACGCGCGGGAGCAGCGCCAGTGCCGCAGCGCCGATCGTGACAACCGCCGTGCCGATGTCCACGCACAGGCATCGACGGGGGCCTCCGGAACCTTGAGGTCGCTGAACGGAGCGGCGACTCCCTCGAGGCTGAGCTCCATCACCCGCACTCGGCGGCGGCGCGCCGATCGACGGCTTCGAGACGCCGATTCCTCTCTGGCGCGCTTGCCGCCAACCGGACGCGCCCTAGGCCTCCGGGGCTTGGGACAACCGACCGAAGGCGTCCGCCGCCGCCCGCTGTGTCGTCGGGAGCACGTGGCTGTACAGATCCATCGTGATCGCGATCGTCGAGTGCCCGAGGCGCTCCTGCACGACCTTCGGGTGCACGCCGGCCTCGAGGAGGAGCGTCGCGTGCGTGTGCCGCAGGTCATGGAGGCGGATGAGTGGAATCTGCTCAGGCGCCGAAGCCTGCTCGTTGTAGCGCCGCACTGCTGCACCGAATCGCTTCGTGACCTGGTCCGACACGAACATCTTCCCGTCTGCCCCGACGAACACGGGCTTGTCCCGGGCCACGAGTCGAGGATCGAGGTACGACATCAACCGCAGCTGGGCCCGGAGTGCCGCTACCGCTGCGTCATCGATGTCGATCGGGTGGGTGCCCGCGTGGCCTCCGGCGCTCTTCGGCACCGACTCGACGTCCCGCGTCACCTGGCCCTTCTCTCGCACCTGGACCCGCGAGCGTCGGACAGAGATCGACCCAGCAACCAGGTCGATGTCCCCCCATCGCAGCCCGAGCAGCTCACCTCGGCGGACGCCGGTGTGAGCGGCGACAACCCAGGCGTAGCGCAACGGATCGATCTCCTCGTCGACCACCCAGTTCAGGAAGAGCCTGAGCTCCTCGGCCCGCCACGGTGTGATCTCGGGCTTGGCGGAACGGACCTCGCGTGCCGTCGGAGGGTTGGCACGCCGATAGCGCGCGGAGTTGGTGGCGAGGAGGTTGTCGTCGACCGCGGCCTGCAAGATCGCGCCGATCAGCGTGTGGCACTTGCGAACGGTGTTGGGACCAATCGGCTCTCGGGGTTGCTCGTCCCCGTCCTCGACGGCTGCCGTGCCGTCCTCAAGCCGCTGGTAGAGCGAAGCGAGTGTCGTCGGCCGGATGGCCTTCAGCGGAACGGGGCCGAGCGTGGGCAAGACGTGAAGGCGCAGCAACCTCCGATAGCCGGCCTTCGTGGTGGCTGCGCCTCGAAAGCCGTCGAGCCACGTGGCGGCGAACTCTCCGAAGGTTGTTTCCTTCGACCTGGTCAGCTTGCCCTCGTCGAGGTCGGTCAAGACCCGACGCAGGTACGAGATGGCCTCCTTCTGCTCGACGAAGCCACCTTTTGATGCCAGCCGCTTGCCGGCGTCCGGGTCGTCGATGTCGATCGGCTCGTGCCAGAGCGCGCGGTACCGCCGACCGCCCTTGGTCTCGTACGAGCCGATGCTGCCTTCACCTGCGCCGCGACGGCGACTCTTGCGGCCGTTGGAACGTGTCATGCCCGGTACATGTGCGGCAGCGCCGCGTCTCGGTGGCGCTCGGAGTGGGGCAATCGTCACCAAAGCCGCTGATCAGACCGGGTGAAACCTCCAGAGGACCGGCCGCTCGAACGGCGAAACGTCCGAGTGCACGTAGATGCCCACAGATGCGGCCGAAGATCGTTGTGACATCGAGTCCGACGCTAGTCGGCGCCGCGGCGGATGTTTCCGCAGGTCAGAGGCCATTTCTCAGGCCTCTGTGAGTGTCCGGAAGGGGACTTGAACCCCTACGCCCTATACGGGCACTAGCACCTCAAGCTAGCGCGTCTGCCATTCCGCCACCCGGACGAGGTGGTCACCCCGGGGTCCGCGGACCCCGCAGGTGCGCCGAGAAAGATAGCACGGAGCGGCGCCTGCCCCAGCATCGCGTCTGCGGCAGACTGGCCCGGAACGATGCGACCAGGAGGGGCGATGGCCAGCACGTCCGAGACGGACACCAGGGCGTTCGAGCAGACGGCACCGCGATGGCTGCGCACGGCCGGAGGGGTGTCGTGGCGGCTGCTCGTCGTCACCGGCGCCGTCGTCGTCGTGTTCTTCGCGCTGTCGAAGGTCCAGCTCGTCGTCATCGCCGTGTTCCTGGCGCTCGTCATCACCGCCGTGCTGCGGCCGGTCGTCAACTGGCTGTCCCGGTGGGTGCCGCGGGGCCTGGCCGTCGGCCTGGCCCTGCTGCTCGGGACCGCCTTCCTCGCCGGGATGCTCACTTACGTCGTCTACTCGGTGGCCAACCAGTGGACGTCGCTGTCGAGCCAGTTCGGCCAGGGCATCGACCAGATCACGCAGTGGCTCACCGCCGGACACCTGCCGTTCCAGCTGACGAACGAGCAGCTGACGGCCGGGATTAACCAGGGCGTGCAGTGGGTGCAGAGCCACGCCGGCCAGATCGCCGGTCAGGCCGCCGCCAGCGCCGGCTCGGCCGTCGAGGTGTTCACCGCCGTGATCATCGCGGTGTTCTGCGCGATCTTCTTCCTCGCGCGCGGCGCCGAGATGTGGACGTGGTTCCTCAACCAGCTGCCCGCCCGGGTCCGCAGGGGCTGGATCTCCGCCGGTGTGGCGGGGTGGAGCTCGTTCTCCGGCTACACGCGCGGCATCGTCATCATCGCCGTCACCGACGGGCTCCTCGCCTTCATCTGGCTCGCGGTGCTGCGCATCCCGCTCGCCGCGCCGCTGGCGGTGCTGGTGCTGCTGGGCGCGTTCGTGCCGCTCGTCGGCGCCCCGGCGGCGATGGTCGTGGCGATGATCGTCGCGCTCGCGACGAAGGGCGTGGTCTGGGCCCTGCTCGTCGGCCTCGGCATCGCGCTCATCGGGCAGTTCGAGGGCCACGTGCTCCAGCCGTTGGTCATGGGCCGGCAGGTGTCGCTTCACCCCATCGTCATCGCGCTGTCGGTGGCCACGGGCGGCCTGGTCGCGGGCATCTTCGGCGCCGTCGTCGTGGTGCCGCTGGTCTCGGTGACATGGGCGGTGTTCTCGCACCTGCGCACGCTGGACCCGCCGATGAGCGAGCTCGAGGTGGAGGCCGCCACCGGGCAGGTCCCCGTGGTGGCGCAGGCCCCGCCCGGGGACTAGCTCATCGGAAGTCCCGGCTCGACGTGCGCACCCGCAGCGACAGCGGGGCGAGGTGCTCGGCGACGAGGTTCGTCGCGTCGTCGTTGCGTTCCAGGCGGCCGCGCACGACGAGCGCCTTCGAGGTCCGTGCGGTGCGCCGGAACCTCTGCCACAGCCCCGCCGAGCAGATGACGTTGAGCAGCCCCGTCTCGTCCTCCAGCGACAGGAACGTCACCCCCTGCGCGGTGCCCGGCCGCTGCCGGTGCGTCACCACGCCCGCGACCGCCACCCGCCCGCCGGGCACGGGGTCCCGGTAGGTGTCCGCCACGCGCAGCACACCCGCCTCGTCGAGGCCGCCGCGGACGAACTGCGTGGGGTACGAGTCGACGGACACGCCCGTCGCCCACACGTCGGCGGTCGCCTCCTCGACGACCTCCAGGCCCGGCAGGGTCGGCGCGGTCACGCCGACCGACACCCCCGGCAGGGTGTCCGGCCCCTCGGCGGCCAGCGCGCCGGCCGCCCACAGCCCCTCGCGCCGGCTGACGCCCAGCGGGGCCAGCGCGCCCGCCGTCGCGAGCGACTCGAGCTGGGCGGTCGTCAGGTCCACGCGGCGCACCAGGTCGTGGAGGTCCGCGAAGGGCCCGTGCGCCGTCCGCTCGTCGACCAGCCGCGTCGCGGTCTCCTCGCCGATGGCCCGCACCGGCGCCAGGCCGAGCCGGATCGCCAGCGATCGCTCGTCGTGCCCCAGCATGCCGGGGGCGGGCACGTCGCCCGTGCCGCTCGGCCGGGGCCGCAGCAGCGGCTCGCCGCCCGGCGGGGTCGGCCCCACGCGTTCGACGAGCGCCTGCACGCCGGAGGCCTGCACGTCGGGGCGCAGCACGCCGATGCCGTGCCGGCGGGCGTCGGCGACGAGGCTCTGCGGCGAGTAGAAGCCCATCGGCTGGGCCGCGAGCACACCCGCGTAGAACGCGGCCGGGTGGTACACCTTCAGCCACGCGCTGGCGTACACCAGGTAGGCGAACGAGTACGCGTGCGACTCCGGGAACCCGAAGTCGGCGAACGCCTTGAGCTTGTCGTAGATCTGCTCGCCGACGTCCCGCGCGATGCCGTTGCGCGCCATCCCGTCCAGCAGACGCTGGTGCAGCGCCTGCATCCGCTCGAGCGACCGCTTCGAGCCCATCGCCCGGCGCAGCTGGTCCGCCTCCGCCGGCGTGAACCCGGCGGCGTCGACCGCCATCTGCATCAGCTGCTCCTGGAAGAGGGGCACGCCCTTGGTCCGCTCGAGCGACGGCCGCAGCAGATCATGGAGGTACGTCACCTTCTCGCGTCCCTTGGCCCGCTCGATGTACGGGTGCACCGACCCGCCCTGGATGGGCCCGGGCCGGATGAGCGCGACCTCGACGACGATGTCGTAGAAGTTCTTCGGGGCCAGCCGCGGCAGCGTGCCCATCTGCGCGCGCGACTCCACCTGGAACACCCCGACCGAGTCCGCGGCGCTCAGCAGCTCGTAGACCTTCGGGTCCTCCTGCGGCAGGCCGTGCAGCGTCAGCCGCTCGCCGGTGTGCCGCTCGACCTCGCCGAACATCAGCCGCAGCGCGGTGAGCATCCCCAGCCCGAGCAGGTCGAACTTCACCAGGCCGGCGTCGGCGCAGTCGTCCTTGTCCCACTGGAGCACGGTGCGCCCCGGCATCCGCGCCCACTCCACCGGGCACACCTCGATGACCGGCCGGTCGCACATCACCATGCCCCCGGAGTGGATGCCCAGGTGCCGCGGCAGGCGCAGCATCCGCTCCGCCAGGTCGATCACCGCGTCCGGGATCTCGGCCTCCGCCTCGGCGGACGGCGGCAGCACCGACGGCACCACGTCGTGGCCGCCCTCGACGGGCGTGCCGGGCGCCGGTTCGGGCGCCGCGGGTCCGGACCGATACACCGTCCACCACTCGCTGGGGATCCTCGGCCCGCGCAGGCTCCCCCACCGTTCGATCGACGTGCTCCACGCGTCCTGCTGGCCGACGTCGTAGCCGAGCGCCCTGGCCGCGTCGCGCACCGCCGAGCGCGGACGGTAGGAGATGACGTTCGCCACCTGCGCGGCGTGCTCACGCCCGTGCGTGGTGTAGACGTACTGGATCACCTCCTCGCGCCGCTTCGACTCGATGTCGACGTCGATGTCCGGCGGGCCGTCCCGCTCGGGGGCGAGGAATCGCTCGAACAGCAGGTGGTGCGCCACGGCGTCGACCGCGGTGACCCCGAGCGCGTAGCAGACCGCCGAGTTGGCGGCCGACCCCCGGCCCTGCGCGAGGATCCCGTTCCTGCGGCAGAACTCGACGAGGTCGTAGACGACGAGGAAGTACCCCGGGAAGCCGAGGTCCTCGATGACGCGCAGCTCGTGCTCGATCTGCGCGTACGCGCCCGCGACGCGCTCGTGCCCGGGCGGTCCGTAGCGCTCGAGGGCGCCCCGGCGGACGAGCTCGCGCAGCCAGCTGGCCTCGTCGTGCCCCGGCGGCACCGGGTACGGCGGCAGCCTGGGCGCGACGAGGGACAGGTCGAAGGCGCACTCCAGCGCCAGCTCCGCGGCGGTCGGCACCGCCCGCGGGTGGCGGCGGTGCAGCGCGAGCATCTCGGCCGCCGAGCGCAGGTGCGCCATCGGGGCGCCGGGCAGCCAGCCGTCCATGTCGTCGAGCGCGGAGCGTGCCCGCACGGCCGCGAGCGCCGCCGCGAGGTCCGCGTCGCGCGGCGTGGCGTAGTGGACGTTCCCCGTCGCGACGAGCGGCAGACGGGCACCGGCGGCGAGCTCGGCGAGCGCGTCGGAGAGCTCGGCGTCGTGGGCGTCCCCGGAGGCGGTGACCTCGACCGCGACGTTGTCCCGCCCGAACAGCGCCGTCAGCCGGTCGAGCTCGGTGCGTGCGGCGTCGAACCCGCCCGGGACCACCCCCGCGGTCCCCGACGGGTCGCCGCCGGACAACGCGCGGCGCACCGAACCCTTGCGGCAGCCGGTCAGCACCAGCCACCGCCCGGCGGCGCGCTCCGCCAGCTCCTCGAGGTGGTACTCGGCGGCGCCCTTCTCCCCGGTGCGCAGGTGCCCCTCGGCGATGGCGCGCGACAGCGCCCGGTAGCCGTCCGGCCCGCGGGCCAGCACGACGAGGTGCGTCGCCCGCGGGTCGGGGACGGCCGTCGGCGGGTCGAGCACGGGCAGGCCGGGCGTCGCACGGGTCCGCTCGCGCGGGTGCCGGCGCCCGTCGGGTGCGGGCAGGTGCAGCTCGGCGCCGAACACCGTCGGCAGCTCGACCGCCTTGGCGGCCTGGCTGAACCGCACCACGCCGTACAGCCCGTCGTGGTCCGTCACCCCCAGGGCCTCCAGCCCGAGCCGGGACGCCTCGGCGGCGAGCTCCTCCGGCTGGCTGGCCCCGTCGAGGAACGAGTAGGCGGTGTGGGCGTGCAGCTCCGCGTAGCGGACGTCAGTCATACGTCGCCTCGCACGTCCACCCCTGGCCGGGGGTCCCGACGAGCAGCACGCCGCGCCCGTCGTCGAGCGCCACCTGCAGGTGGGCACGCACCACCGGGCCGACCGACCCCGGCGCCCACCACCGCTCGCACACCGGCCACGGCCCCGCCCACCCGACGACCGCCGACGAGCGCGTCTCCTGGGTGGCGGCGACCGACGAGCGCCCCCCGCCCAGGGGCGAGCGCACGCCCTGGCTCCCGTCGACGGACCCGTCCCTCCCCGGCCGCCCGTCCCCTGTCGCCGTCGGCTCGTCGGGCGGCCAGACGACGACCGCCGGTTCCCCCACGAGCCCGGTCCGCTCGTCGTACCGCACCGCGTTCCCGAGGGCGTCCCGCAGCTCGACCCGGCACGAGGCCGTCAGCACCGTCGCCGGCGCCGGCTCGGGCAGTCGCCCGGGCCAGGGTCGGTCGACCGGCCGTGGCGGGTCGATCTGCTCGCCCCACGCCCGCAGGTGGACCTGCTCGCGCACGTCGCGTCCGCCCGCCAGGGTGGCGACGAGCACCCCCGAGCCGCCGATGATCCCCTGCACCCGCTCCAGGGCGCGGTGCGCACGCAGGTCCCCACCCGACGGGCCGCCCCACAGGCGCCCCTGCTCGGCGGCGGCCGGCAGCACGTCGAGCGCGGTGAGGGTCAGGCGCACCAGCGTCACCGGGTGCTCTTCGTGCCCCGGCGACCCGGCGGTCAGCCATCCCTCGAGCTGCCAGCGGATCCGGTCGGTCATCCGTGCCGGGGTCAGCCCGCCCCAGCCGCCGAGGTCGGTGCGCCACGTGCGGGCGAGCACCGTGCCGTCGTCGGTGGCCGCCGCCACCTCCAGCCGGCCGCAGGCGACGCCGCGCGCCACCAGGTCGTCGTGCAGCTGCTCGGCGAGCCGCCGTCCGGCGAAGGTCGCCTGGTCCACCCGCTCCAGCGGCGGGTCCAGGTCGGCCGTCGCGACGAGGTCGGCCTCCGGGCGCCGGCGCGCGGGCGGCCGCTCGTCGAGCCCGTTCGCCAGCAGGTGCGCCCACGTCCCGAGCCGCCCGAACCGCGCGTGCACGCTGCCCGTCGGCAGCGCCGCCAGCCCGCCGAGCGTCCGCAGCCCGAGCCGCTGCAGCAGGTCGACGAGGTCCGCCACCTGGGCCGCCTGCTCGTCGGTGACGGTGGCGTGCACCAGCTCGTCGATCCCGTACCCGGCGAGGAACGCCGCCGAGCATCCCGCTGTGACCACCGCCCCGGTGCGCGCCGCCAGCACCGCCGCCAGCAGCCCGTCGGCCGTGCCCACGCCGCACTCGAAGCCCGTGCCCGCCACGGCATCGACGAGGGCGACCGCCAGCGCCTCCTCCGAGCCGTGGTACCGGCTCGCGCCACCCGCCGGCAGCAGCAGCAGGCCGGGCCGGGCGACCTCGACGCCGGCGACGACGCCCTCCACCGCGGTGGCGACCGGCTCGAACGCGCGCACGTCCCGCGCGTCGTCGGCGGCCAGCAGCACGAGCTCGGGGCAGCAGCCCTGCGCCTGCCGGCGGCGCATGCCACGGCGGACACCCTCGGCACGGGCGAGCGCCGAGGTCGCGACGATCCGCTGCCCGTCGTGCACCGCCGCCGGCAGGTGCCCCGGGATGCCGACCGCCGCGGCCGCCGCGGCGACCGGCCAGTCCGGCACCCAGACGACAGTGGTCCGGGTGATGAGGGACGTGCTCATCCGACGAGCCTCAGTCCTTCGCCCGGCGCCGCCACGGGGGCCACCGCCGGCTCGTCGGGCACCTGCGCACCCAGCGGCAGGACGAGGTCGACCGTGCGCCCGGCCCCCACCCCGCGCCCCGTGCGCGCCACCCGCAGCCGGTGCGCGCGCAGCCAGCCGTCGCCGGTGCCGACCCCGGTCCACCGGCCACCCTCGACGACGAGCGTGGTGCCCGCGCCCGGCCACGCGTACGTCGGCATGAGCACCGCCCCGCGGTCCCGGGCTCGCGCCGCCAGCCGTCGCCGGTCGGCGTCGGTCAGCCGCGCCCCGGGGCCGACGACGACGACGTCCAGCCCGTCGAGCAGCGCCGCCACCACCGCCGGCGCGTCCGCCCCCGGCGACGGCACCATCGCCAGCCGCTCGAGGTCCAGCCCGGCCTGCGATGCCGCCAGCACCCCGAGGTCCGGGCGCCCGACGACGGCGACCCACGCGCCGTGCGCGCACGCGTGCGCCAGCAGCGCCAGGACCAGCGAGGTCGACCCCGTCACCGCGGTGGTGCCGCCGCGGCGCAGCCCCTCGGGCAGCAGCGGCGCCAGCGCCGGCGGCACCGCCATCGGGGGCCGCTCGGCCGTGATGAGGGCGGCCGGCCGCGCTGGTTCGTCGTCCGCTGCCGGGACCGACGGCACCGCGGACGGCGCCGCCGGGGCCGCGCGGACGCTGCGTGCCCCCGTGCGCAGCTCCGCGCGTGCCAGCGCCTCCCACGCCAGCGCCGCGCGCTCGGCCCGGGCCTGCGCCGCCACCTCGCGGGCCTCCGCCACGGCCGTCATGCCCTGCCCCCTACCAGCTCGTTCTCGAACACACGTTCGATGATGCCAGTACACGCCGACACGCCCTCCGTGTCAATCGACCGCGAGCGCCGACGGCCGCCACGGACCATGCTGGGACGCACCACCGACGCAGGAGGTCACCGATGACGTCCCTCGACCGCCCGGTCGCGGAGGACCCCTACGGCAAGCTGCCGCCCGTCCCCTCCTTCACCCTCACCAGCCCCGACATCACCGACGGGTCCCGGCTGCCCGCCGTGTACGCCGTGGACGGCGGCAACCAGTCCCCCGCCCTCGCCTGGAGCGGCTTCCCGGCCGGCACCCGCTCGTTCCTCGTCAACTGCTTCGACCCCGACGCGCCCACGCCCTCCGGCTACTGGCACTGGACCGTCGTCGACGTCCCCGGGACCGTCACGTCCCTCGACCACGGCGCGGGCGGCCACGGCGGCGCCCACCTGCCGCGCGGCGCGTTCCACGTGCGCAGCGACGGCGGCGACGACGGCTACGAGGGCGCCGGACCGCCCCGGGGCGACCGGGCGCACCGCTACGTCTTCGCCGTGCACGCCCTGGACGTGGACGAGCTGGGCGTCGGGCCGACGACGAGCCCGGCGGCCGTCGCGTTCACCGCCCGCGGCCACACGCTGGCCCGGGCGACGCTCACCGCCACCTACTCGCGGTAGCCCCAGGCCCGACGAACCCGCGGCCGGGCGGGCTCGCGCGGTCCTGGCACGACGAGCCGGCGTCGGTCGCGGTCGAGCGCCACGCGCCCCGACGGGTCGCCAGGTCGTGCCGCTCCGGGACGACGAACCAGCGGGCGGTCGCGGCACGACGAGCGTCGCCGCGGCGAGCTACCGTGCGGGCATGCCGACGCTGACCTGGGTGCCCGCCCTCGCGCGCCCCGACCTGCTCGCACCGGCGACCGCGGCCGCGCTCACCTCCTGGGCCGCGGCCGTCGCGGAGGTGGCCGACGAGGTCCACGTGACCGAGATCGACCCCGACCTCGCCGACACCGCCGCCCTCAACGAGGCCTACGGCCTGCCGTCGTCGGGCTCGGTCAACTGCGTGCTCGTCGTCGGCCGGCGCGAGGGCACCGAACGCCTCGCGGCCGCCGGCGTGCGCGCCACCACGCGCGCCGACGTCAACAACGTCGTCAAGCGGCTGCTCGACGTCCGGAAGGCCACCTTCCTGCCGATGGACCGCGCCACCGCCGAGTCCGGCATGGAGTACGGCGGCATCACGTTCCTCGGCCTGCCTGGGCACTACCGGGTGCTGATCGACGCCTCGGTGGCGAGCACCGATCCCGACGCCGGCGACCGCGTGGTCATCGGCAGCGGCGTGCGCCGCTCCAAGCTGTCCCTGCCCGGGGCGCTGCTGGCGAGCGCGCCCGGCATCGAGCTCGTGGAGGGGCTGGCGCTCTCGTGAGCGACGCGAGCGCGGGCGCCGCCACGACCGGCCCGGCGGACGGCGAGGCGCGCGCCGCCGCCGCGCTGGCGGCCGCCGGCGTCCCCTACGCGATCACCCGGCACGGCCGGGTCAGCTCCCTGGCCGAGGCCGCCGCGGCCCGCGGCCTGGAACCCGCCGACGTGCTCAAGACGATCGTCGTGCGACGTGGTGGCGACGACTTCCTCTTCGTCCTGGTCCCGGGCGACCGGACCATCTCCTGGCCCAAGCTCCGCGCGCTGCTCGGCATCAGCCGGATGTCGATGCCGGACGCCGCCACCGCCAAGGACGTCACCGGGTACGAGCGGGGCACCATCACCCCGTTCGGCTCGCTGCGCGCCTGGCCGGTGATCGCCGACGAGCGCGTCACCGGCGGACGCAGCGTCTCCATCGGCGCCGGCGCGCACGGCGTCGCCGCGACGCTCGTCGGCGACGACGTGGTCCGCGCGCTGGGGGCGACCGTCGCCGACGTGACGGACCCGGAGTCCTGAGCACCGGTCGACGACCCGCTCAGCCGGCCGCCGGGACACCCCGCCGGGGGCGCCGCGGCCGGACGAGCCCGACGAGCGACACGATCGCCCACACGCCCTCGAGCAGCAGGAACCCCCACTGGCTCGTGACGGCCGCCTGGACGGCGAGCGTGCCGGAGCCCACGAGGTTGAGGACGAGGTACCGCACGGACGTGGTCTCGAGACGCCCGGCCTGCGACGCCGCGAACGCGGCGAGCACGAGCAACGAGCCGACGACCTGGACGACCTGACCTGCCATGACGCGCACCTTCCGGGAGCGTCGTCTTGTCGGGCCGGGTACGGCGCACCTCGTCCGGCGGCCCGCGGCGACGGGCCGGCCCTCAGGATCCCATGCGTGCGGGCGGGCCGGCGCTGGCCCGCCGCGCCGGACGCCGATGCGCAGGGTCGTGAAACCGCCCGGCACGTTCGGCCGCGGAAGCCGCGCACGTCACAGGCCCGGACGACTAGGTCCAGGCCTCGGACGGCCGGTTCGCGCGAGCTGCGAGCCGGCACCGGCTCAGAGCAGGGCTGCCACCGGGATCCGCACCGACCCGGTCACGGTCGGCGGGTCAGGAGCTCCACGTGGTCGCCGGCGTGCAGCACGACGTCGGGCAGCGGCTCTCCCCGGCGCCGGCCACGGCTGTAGCCGACTGCCGCATACCCGTCGGGCCACGAGACGTCGCCCAGCCGCGCCCCGACCAGGGTGGAGTCGTCGGTGACCGCGACGGCGACGACCTCGTGACCGGGCAACGTGCTGCGGCCGTCCGCACCTCCGTCGGCGGTGTGCGGGTGCACCGCCAGCTGGCGTGCGATGGTGCGCAGCACGGAGGTGCCGGTGACCCAGCCGACCACCTGGTCCGCGCCGTCGTCGACCACGGGGATGACCTCCTCGCCATGGGTCTCGAGGTGACGCAGCACCTCGACGAGGGACTCGGAGGCGAAGACGGGGCGGGGCGCGCGCTGCCGGACGACCGGCGCGCCGAGCACCGCCTCGCCCGCCGGTTCCGCCGGCTGCGCCGTCGGGATCCGGATCGACGGCGACGCGACGTCCATCGCCTGGTCGGCACGCAGGTCGGTGAAGGATCGCCACGGCGCGGTCCGGTCGATGTCCTGGCCGCGGCGGAGCAGCTTCGTGGTGTAGATGGTGCCGTAGCTCACGCGCCGGGAGATGAGGGTGGAGATCGCCACGGTCAGCATGATCGACAGGGTGATGGAGTAGTCCCCGGTCATCTCCACCACGCTGGCGAGCGCGGTGAGCGGGGCGCGGGTGGACGAGCCGAAGACGCCGGCCATGCCGACAGCGGCGTACAGCGCGGGGTCGCCCGCGCTGGCGCCGAACAGGTGGCTGACCAGCGCTCCGTAGAGCACACCGGTCATCAGACCGATGAACAGGGAGGGGGCGAACACGCCCCCCGAGCCGCCGACCCCCAGCGTGAGGCTGGTGGCCAGGATCTTCGCCAGCAGGAGCACCAGCACGAACCAGGTGGCGTAGCTGCCGGCCAGGGCCTTGAACATCACCGGGTAGCCCACCCCGTACATCTGCGGCACCAGGAGCAGCAGCAGGCCGACCGCCAGGCCACCCACGATGGGTCGGGCCCACTCCGGGCGGCTGCCCCAGAGGCGGTCGCAGCGGTCCTCGATCCAGTACAGCGCGGCCCGGAACAGCTGGCCGACGAGGGCCGAGAGCACGGCGAGGACGGCCACGAGCACGTAGTCCGACGAACCGTGCAGCGTGATCCCGTGCGGGAACTGGGACAGGAAGGGCTGGTTGCCCAGGATGGGGCGCGCCACGGCGTCGGCCAGCATCGCGGACAGCATCACGGCGAACAGGGCGTCGCCCGACATGTCCCGCAGGATGATCTCGACACCGAAGAACACGCCGGCGATCGGTGCGTTGAACGTCGCCGCGATGGCCCCGCCCGCGCCGCAGGCGACGAGGATCCGCAGCCGGGCCTCGGGCACGCGCACCCACTGGCCGAGCGTCGAGGCGAGGGCCGAGCCGATCTGCACGATCGGGCCTTCGCGCCCGACGCTGCCGCCGGTCCCGATGGTCACCGCCGAGGCCATCGCCTTGATCGCCGCGACCCGAGGCCGCATCCGGCCGCCGTTCTCCGCCACCGCGACCATCACCTCGGGCACCCCGTGGCCGCGCGCCTCGCGGGCGTAGCGGTAGACCACCGGGCCGTAGACGATGCCGCCGATGACCGGGACGAGCACGTAGAAGGCCGACCCGAGCCAGGGCAGGTGGGAGCTGGCCACGCGGCCGGCCTGCCCGAACTCGCCCTGACCCGTCATCAGCCAGGTGACCAGCTGGATGAGGTAGCGGAAGCCGACGGCGGCCAGGCCGGAGGCAGCCCCGACCCCCACTGCTAGCGTGAACAGGCCGAAGCGGGAGCTGCGGAGCCAGGACGACGATGACGACACGCGTGTAATGATGCAACTGTTGCATGGCTACATGCGAATCCGGGAGGGGTGGGCATGCCGAAAGGAGCGCCGGACGGGGTAGGCGCGGCGGTCGACGCCACCCTCACCGCCTCCCGCGCGTTGCTCGGTGTCGTCGCCCGCTCGGTCGCCAACGCGCTCGAGCTCGTCACGCCGCCCCAGTTCCGGGTCCTCGTCATCCTGTCGGCCGAAGGCCCGCTGCGCACCGGCACGCTGGCCGCCCGCATGGACGCGGTGCCGTCGACCTTCACCCGCTCCCTCGACAGGATGGAAGCCGGCGGCTGGATCACCCGGCGCGAGAACCCCGACAGTCGCCGCGAGGTGCTCGTCGACCTCACCGAGTCGGGCAGGCACCTGGTCGAGGAGGCCACGGCTCGCAGGCGTCAGGAGATCCGCAGCGTGATCACCCACCTGTCGCCCGACGAACGAGCGGCCGTCATCCGCGGCCTGACGCTCTTCGCCTCCGCCGCCGGCGAACCGCCGATCGACGACCTCCTCGTCCCAGGGCTCTGACGCCGGGAGGCACCGCCTCCGCGCTCAGACCCGCGTCGCCCAGAAGGCCACGGCCGCGGCCGCCGCGACGTTGAGCGAGTCGACCCCGCCCGCCATCGGGATCCGCACGACGAGGTCCGCCGAGGCGACGGTCCGCGGCTTGAGGCCGTCGCCCTCGGCACCCAGCACCAGCGCCAGCCGCTCCGGCGGGTCCGCGACCAGGTCGTCCAGGCTGATGGACTCGTCGGAGAGCGCCAGGGCCGCGACGACGAACCCCGCGGCGCGCAGGTCGTCCACCCCCGCCGGCCACGGGTCGATCCGCGTCCAGGGCACCTGGAACACGGTTCCCATGGAGACACGCACCGAGCGCCGGTACAGCGGGTCGGCGCAGCGCGGCGTCACGAGCACGGCGTCGACGCCCAGCGCCGCGGCGGAGCGGAAGGCGGCCCCGACGTTCGTGTGGTCGACGATGTCCTCGAGCACCGCCACGCGTCGCGCCCCGGTCAGCACGTCGGCCAGGGCGGGCAACGCCGGCCGCTGCATCGCCGCCAGCGCGCCACGGTGCACGTGGAACCCCGTGATGGCCTCGAGCACGGGCTCCTCGGCGACGTAGACCGGCATGTCGCCGACGGCCGGCGCGGCCGCCAGCATCCCCAGCACGTCCGGCAGCCATCGAGGCGCCAGCAGCACCGAGCGAGGCCGGTGCCCCGCCTCCAGCGCGCGGCCCAGCACCGTGGAGCTCTCGGCGATGTACAGGCCGGCCCCTGGCTCGTGCCGCGAGCGCAGCGCGACGTCGGTGAGCGACACGTAGTCGGCGAGCCGCTCGTCGGCCGCCTCGGTCACGGGCAGCACGTGCGGAGTCAGCATGCTCCGATCCTGTCAGCCCGCGGCCGCCGCCCGGCGCAGCGCCCGGCCCCCCAGCGCGGCCACCACCGCGCCCGCCAGCGCAAACAGCGGCACGGCGACGAAGGCGGTGTGCATCCCCACCTGGTCGGACAGCCAGCCGAGGAGGAACGGCGCGACGCCGATCGACAGCGAGCCCCACAGGGTGGCGTCGCCCTGGGCGCGGTCGGAGTGCCCGGGCGAGGCGGCCAGCAGCAGTGCGATCGACAGCGGGTACTGCACGCCCAGGCCCAGGCCGGCCAGCACCAGCCCGGCCAGCGCGACGCCCGTGCTCGTCGTGGTCCACAGCACGGTCCAGCCGACGACGGTGAACAGGAAGCCCGCGGCGAGCAGGCGGGCGGGCGCGAGCCGCAGCGAGAGCGGCCCGACGATGAGCCGGATGGCCGTCATGCCGGCCACGAGCCCGGCCGTGGCGGCCGCCGCGATGCCGGCTCCCGCCCCCGTGCGCTCGATGACGAGCTTCGTCGACCAGTAGGTCGTGGCGTTCTCCACGGCGACGGCCGCGACGACGCCGCCGACGAACATGACCGCGGCCGTGCCACGGCGGCGGCGGGCGGGCGCGGCGTCACCGCGCGCCACCACCGGGACAGCCCGGCGCGGCAGGCTCTCGGACTCGGGGAGGCGGGCGATGAGCACGATGACGACGACGGCGAGGCCCGCGGTCACCAGCACGCCCGGGCGCCACCCCCAGCCGACCGCGACCGCGGCACCGACGGCGAGCGGGCCCAGGAGGCCGACGCCCGAGCCGACGGCGTTGCCCTCGCTGATGGCCGCCGATGCGGCCGGCCCCTGGTGCAGCGCCAGGCCCACCTGGGTGGCCGAGATCAGGACGTTCCCGCCCAGCGAGAGCACGAGCATCGCGGTGAGGGTCCACCCCAGCGCCGGCCCGGTGAGGAGCCCGCTGACGCCGACGACCACGAGCACCAGCGACCCGAGGATGGCCCGGCGGCGTCCCCACCACAGCACCGCGCGGGGCGCGAGGAAGGCCGCCGCGAGGCCGCCCGCCGCCATCGCGGTCCCGTGGAGCCCCACGAGCGCGTCGCTGATCCGCAGGTCACGGCCCAGCAGGGGCGCGCTCGGGTTGAAGCTGTACAACAGCCATCCCCACACCGTGTACGGGCCGTACAGGGTCAGGGTCAGGCGGTCGCGGACGACGCGGGTCCGCGCGGCCGGATCGCTCCGCGGTCGAAACGATACGAGTGGCACCCCCGAAGCCTAGAGCCTGCACAGCGGCACGACGGCCGCGCGCCCGGAGCCGGTCCGGGACGCGCGGCCGTCGGGGTGCGTGGGGTCAGGACTCCTCGACCGCCGCCGAGGCGAACTGGCTCTCGTACAGCCGGACGTAGGCGCCCCCGGACTCGAGCAGCTGGGCGTGCGTACCCTGCTCGACGATGTCGCCGTGCTCCATGACGAGGATGAGGTCCGCGTCCCGGATGGTCGACAGCCGGTGGGCGATGACGAACGACGTCCGGCCCGCACGCAGGGCCGCCATGCCCTTCTGCACCAGCACCTCGGTGCGGGTGTCCACCGACGAGGTGGCCTCGTCGAGGATGAGGATCGTCGGGTCGGCGAGGAACGCCCGGGCGATGGTCAGCAGCTGCTTCTCGCCCGCCGACAGCGACCCGCCCTCGTCGTCGATCTTCGTGTCGTAGCCCTTGGGCAGGGTGCGCACGAACCGGTCGACGTGCGTGGCCGTCGCCGCGGCGACCACCTCGTCACGGCTCGCCTCGTCCACGCCGTAGGCGATGTTCTCGGCGATGGTGCCCTCGTACAGCCAGGTGTCCTGCAGCACCATGCCCATCTGCGAGCGCAGCTCGTCGCGCGTCAGGGTGCGGGTGTCGACGCCGTCCAGCGTGATCCGCCCGCCGTTGACCTCGTAGAACCGCATGATGAGGTTGACCAGGGTGGTCTTGCCGGCGCCGGTGGGCCCGACGATGGCGATCGTGTGCCCCGGCTCGGCCACCATGGAGAGGTCCTTGATGAGGGGCTTGGCGGGGTCGTACTGGAACGCCACGTGCTCGAACTCCACCCGGCCCTTGACCGGCTGGGCGAGCTTGGCGGCCGGCACCGGGTCGGCGGACTGCTCCTCCGCGTCCAGCAGCTCGAACACCCGCTCCGCCGACGCGACGCCGGACTGCAGCAGGTTCGCCATGGCCGCGATCTGCGTGATCGGCTGGCTGAACTGGCGGCTGTACTGGATGAACGCCTGCACGTCACCGAGCGTGAGCGTGCCGGACGCCACCTTGAGGCCGCCGACGACGGCGACGATGAGGTAGTTGAGGTTCGAGACGAAGCCGAGCGCCGGCTGGATGATGCCCGAGATCGCCTGGGCCCGGAAGCTCGCGTCGTAGAGCTTGCCGTTGCGCTCGGCGAACACCTTCCCCGCCTCACGCTGCCGGCCGAAGACCGTCACCAGCGCGTGCCCGGTGAACATCTCCTCGATGTGCGCGTTGAGCTCGCCGGTGTGCGTCCACTGCTTGACGAACTGGGGCCGCGACCGCTTGGCGATCGCCGTCGCGATGACCATCGCCAGCGGCACGGTCACGAGCGCGACGAGCGCCAGCTCCCACGAGATCGAGAACATCATGACGAGCACACCGACGACGGTGAGCACGGACGTGATGAGCTGCGACAGCGTCTGCTGCATGGTCTGGGCAACGTTGTCGATGTCGTTCGTCACGCGGGACAGCAGCTCGCCGCGCGGCTGGCGGTCGAAGTACGACAGCGGCAGCCGGCCGAGCTTCGCCTCCACGTCGTTGCGCAGCTGGCGCGCGGTGTTCTGCACCATGCGCGTGGTGAGCCGGAACTGCAGCCAGCCGAACACCGACGACACCGCGTAGATGCCGAGCACCAGCAGCAGGATCATCGCCAGGCGGTGGAAGTCCACGCCCTGGCCGACGTGGACGTCGTGCATCCCGGCCAGCAGGTCGGCGAACTGGCCCTGGCCCTTGGCCCGCAGCCCGGCGATCACCTGGTCGATGCTCACCGTGCTGGGGTCGACGCCGGCGGGCAGCTGCTTGGCGATCATCCGGCCGACGAGGCCCTCGAAGATGACGTTGGTGCCCTTGCCGAGGATCTTCGGCCCGACGACGGCCGCCGCGACCGACAGCACGCCGAGGACGAACACACCGACCAGCCGAGTGCGCTCGGGGCGCAGCAGGCCGACGAGCCGCTTGCCCGAGCCTTTGAGGTCCTTGGCCTTCTCGCCCGGCATGCCCATGCCGCCCATCGGGCCCATCGGGCCACGCCGCTGCGGCGGGCGCGGCGGGGTCACCGCCGGGGTCGTCTCGCCGTTCTCCTGGGCGCTCATGCCGCTTCCTCCACGCTCAGCTGCGAGTAGACGATCTCCTGGTACGTCGGGTTGCTCTCGAGCAGCTCGGCGTGGGTGCCGACGCCGACGACCTTGCCGTCGTCCAGGACGACGATCCGGTCGGCGTTGCGGATGGTCGCGACGCGCTGGGCGACGACGAGCACGGTGGCGTCCCGGGTCTCGGGGACGAGCGCCGCGCGCAGCGCGGCGTCGGTCGCGTAGTCGAGGGCCGAGAACGAGTCGTCGAACAGGTAGATCGCGGGCCTTCGGGCGATCGCCCGCGCGATCGCCAGGCGCTGGCGCTGGCCGCCGGAGACGTTGGTGCCGCCCTGCGCGATCGGCGCGTCCAGGCCGGCCTCCATCGCCTCGACGAAGTCCTTCGCCTGCGCCACCTCGAGGGCGTGCCACAGCTCCTCGTCGGTCGCGTCCGGCGCCCCGAACTGGAGGTTCGACCGGACGGTGCCGGAGAACAGGTAGGGCTTCTGCGGGACGAGCCCGATGAGGGCCCAGAGCTCGTCGGGCGCGACGTCGCGCACGTCGACGCCACCGACCGTCACGGACCCGCCGGTGACGTCGTAGAGCCGCGGCACCAGGTTGACCAGCGTCGTCTTGCCCGACCCCGTCGAGCCGATGATCGCCGTGGTCCTGCCGGGCTCGGCCACCAGGTCGATGTCCTGCAGCACCGCGTCCTCGGCGCCCGGGTAGCGGAACTCGACGCCGTGGAGCTCGAGGAGCCCGCGCTCCGGCCCGGCCGGCAGGGCGACCGGCTGGATGGGCGGCAGCACGGTGGGCTTGGTGTCGACGACGGCGGCGATGCGCTCGGAGGCGACCATGGCGCGCGGGATCATGACGAAGATCAGCGAGCTCATCATCACGGCCATGAGGATGAAGACGATGTAGCTGATGAACGCCGTCAGGGCGCCGATCTGCATCTGGCCGTTGTCGATGCGGCGTGCGCCGAACCACAGCACGGACACGCTGGTGGCGTTCATGACGAACATCACCAGCGGGAACAGCACGGCCATGAACATGCCCGTGCGCACGCCCGCCTCGTAGACGTCGTCGTTCGCCTGGCCGAACCGCGCCCGCTCGCGCCCCTCGCGGACGAACGCCCGGATGACGCGGACGCCGGTGAGCTGCTCGCGCATGACGCGGTTGACGGCGTCGATCCGCCCCTGCATCTTGCGGAACCAGGGCACCATCTTGGTCACGACGAAGGCGACGATGATCGCCAGCACCGGCACGACGACCAGCAGCACGCCGGACAGTGCGACGTCCTCGCGCAACGCCATGATGACGCCGCCGACCAGCATGATCGGCGCCATCAGCATGATGGTGAACGTCATGAGGACGACCATCTGCACCTGCTGCACGTCGTTCGTCGTGCGCGTGATGAGGGTCGGGGCACCGAAGGAGCCCATCTCCTGCTGCGAGAAGGCCTGGACCCGGTCGAACAGGCGGGCGCGCATGTCGCGGCCGAGCGCCATCGCGGTGCGGGAGCCGAGGTAGACGGCGCCGATCGCGCAGACGACCTGGGCGAGGCTGACGGCGAGCATGATGCCGCCCAGCCGCCAGATCTCGTGGGTGTTCCCCGCCGCGACACCCTTGTCGATGATGTCGGCGTTGAGGCTGGGGAGGTAGAGCGTCGCGACGACCTGCACGATCTGCAGGGCGACGACCGCCAGCGCGGTGCCCGCGTACGGGCGCAGGTGCTCGCGGAGGAGCCGGACCAGCATGGGTCTCCCTCTCGGAGATGGACGGTTCTAGACGGTGGCCTCGTCGGGGTCGAGCACCCCGTGGAGGAAGAAGTCGGCGACGAGGTCCGGGTCGACGTCCTGAGCGGCGAGGCCCTGTCGGAGCCGGCCCGCGGACTGGATGATGGTGCCCGTGACCAGTGCCTCGAGCATGACGATCGCGGCGTCGATCGGGTAGCGCAGCCGTCCGGCGTCGGGCTCGAGCACCCGCCGCAGCTGGGCCCGGACGAGCGCCTGGGTCGCCTGCTGGCGCTCCGCCCACGACTCGTGCGGGCCGCGGTGCACCCCGCCGGGGCCGGGTGGACCAGATCCGCGATGGTGCCGGTTGACCATCGACATCCACAGCGCGAGGTCCGCCATCCGCGCGACGCCGGTGCGGATCACCAGGCCGAGGCGCTCCTCGACGGGCAGCCCCAGGTCGATCGCGCCCAGCTCCGCGAGGTACTCCCCGGGGTCGAGCGCCGAGGCGATCGCCTCCCGGACGAGCGACTCCTTGTCGTCGAACACACGGAAGAGGGTGCCCTCGGCGACCTCGGCCGCCTCGGCCAGCTCGCGTGTCGTCACGTCGGTGCCGCGGGTCCGCACGACGGGAAGCACGGCCTTGAGGATGGCGAGGCGGCGCTCGTCGGGCGGCAGCGGTGCGGCGCGACCCGACCGCGCTCCAGTGATCTGCACCCGGAGAGACTAAATGAGTGAGCACTCACTCAGCAAGTCCCAGTGCCGCGACGGGGCGCGCGACCAGGAGCGTCACCCGTTCGGCCCAGCACCCGCACGACGGGAGCCATGCGCCGGGACGGGTCCCGACCGCATGGCTCCCGGTGAGGCCGGCTCACTCCCCGGGCGGTGCTTCCTCCGGGGCTTCCTCCGACGAGGCGGGCGGCACCGAATGGCCGCGCGGCGCGGGCGGCACACCGCCCGGGCGCTGGCCGGCCTCGACCTCGGGGTTGAACGGCATGCCGCTGCGGGTGCCCGCGTCCGTGGCGTCGGCGGTCGCTGCCTCGGACTGCCGGCGGGCCTCGGCGAGTGCCTCGGCCGCGGTCGGCAGCGACATCGGCGGCAGGTTGCCCGTCGGCAAGGCCGCGGACCGCTCCCCCGGGACCGCGGGCGACGGCTCGGTGGGCGGCACGCCGCCGCCACCGGTGAAGCCACGAGCCAGCTGGCCGAGCGCGCCGGACAGCTCCGACGGCAGGAACCACATCGTGCTCGACTGGCTCTGAGCGATCTTCGGCAGCGTCTGCAGGTACTGGTAGGCCAGCAGCTTGGGGTCGGCGTCGCCGCGGTGGATCGCGTCGAACACCTGGAGGATCGCGCGCGCGTCGCCCTCGGCGCGGAGCACGGCCGACTGCGCGTCGCCCTCGGCACGGAGCACCGCGGCCTGCTTCTCGCCCTCGGCGGTGAGGATCTTGCTCTGCTTGACGCCTTCCGCGGTGAGGATCGTGGCGCGGCGGTCACGCTCGGCGCGCATCTGCTGCTCCATCGAGCTCTGGATGCTGGGCGGCGGGTCGATCGCCTTGAGCTCGACGCGGTTGACCCGGATGCCCCACTTGCCCGTCGCCTCGTCGAGCACGCCGCGCAGCTGGCCGTTGATCTGGTCGCGGCTGGTCAGGGTCTGCTCCAGGTCCATGGTGCCGATGACGTTACGGAGCGTGGTGACCGTCAGCTGCTCGATGCCGGTGTAGTAGTTCTGGATCTCGTACACCGCGGCCCTCGGCTCGGTCACCTGGAAGTAGATGACCGTGTCGATGGACACGACGAGGTTGTCCGAGGTGATGACCGGCTGCGGCGGGAACGAGACGACCTGCTCGCGCAGGTCCACGCGGGCGCGCACCCGGTCGACGAACGGCACGAGCAGGTGCAGGCCCGCGTCCAGGGTGCGGGAGTACCGGCCCAGGCGCTCGACGATGTAGGCCTCGGCCTGGCGCACGATCCGCACCGCGCGGACGAGCGCGATGATGACGAAGAGCGCGATCAGGGCAAGGACGACCAGGCCGATGGTTTCGGCGACGTTCATGTCACTCCTCGATGGGTTCGACGACGGCGGTCGCGCCGTCGATCCGGGTCACGCGCACCGGCGTCCCCGTCGCGATCCGCGCATCCGTGCTGGTGCGCGCGGTCCATACCTCGCCGCCGATCTTGACGCGGCCGCCACCGGGCGCGACGTCGGTGACGGCCACCGCATGGCGTCCCACGAGCGCGTGCACGTTCGTCTCCACCAGTCGCTGGCGGCGACGGAGGTGCTTGAGCAGCCACGGCCGCAACGTGAACAGGAGCAGCCCGGACACGACGACGGCGACGATCACCTGCACGACGACCGGGGCGTGGAGCCCCGCGGCAAGGGCGGCGGCGAGGGCGCCGCCGGAGAACATGAGCAGGACGAGCCCGAGCGAGAGCTCCTCGGCGATCGCGAGCACCAATGCGGCTCCGAGCCACCACAGCCAGGCCACGGCGTCCCCCTCCCGAGTGACGGCCGCCAGCGGCCGCGCTCACCTCGACACTAGCGCGCCAGGGAAGGGACCCGAGGGGTCTTCGGGTCCTGACCAGTCAGTGCGCGCCGCTGCGCACGCTGGTCGGCACGGCGCGCGCCGACCAGCGGTCGCCGTGCCGGTCCAGCTCGAGCCCGAGGCCGAAGGTGGCGGACAGGTGCTCCGCGGTCAGCACCTCGTCGAGCGGCCCGGCCGCCTCCACGTGCCCCTGCCGCAGCAGCAGCGCGTGGGTGAACCCCGGCGGGATCTCCTCCACGTGGTGCGTCACGAGGACCAGGACCGGTGAGCGCGGGTCGCGCGCCAGCTCGGCGAGCGCCCCGACGAGCTCCTCGCGCCCACCGAGGTCCAGGCCGGCCGCCGGCTCGTCGAGCAGCAGCAGCTCGGGGTCGCTCATGAGCGCGCGGGCGATCTGGACACGCTTGCGCTCGCCCTCCGACAGGGTGCCGAAGTACCGGCGCGCGAGGTGGTCGACGCCGAACACCGTGAGCAGGTCCCCCGCACGCGACTCGTCGAGGTCCTCGTACTGCTCGCGCCAGCGGCCGGTGACGCCGTACGCGGCGGTGATGACCACGTCGCGCACCAGCTCGCCGGACGGGATGTGCTCGGCCAGCGCGGCGCTGGACAGGCCGATGCGGGGCCGCAGCTCGAACACGTCGACCCGGCCCATGCGCTCGCCGAGGACGTCGGCCGTCCCGCTGGTCGGGTGCATGCGCCCGGACGCGATCTGCAGCAGCGTCGTCTTGCCGGCGCCGTTGCGCCCGAGCACCACCCAGCGCTCGCCCTCGCGCACGGTCCACGAGAGACCCTCGAGGATCGTCGTCGTGCCGCGGACGATCGTCACGTCCTGCAGGTCGAGCACCTCGGTCACGGCGAACATCCTCCCAGAACGGCCCGGGCGCTCAGGCGTCGATCTTGTTGGGGTCGAGCGCGCCGGCGTGGTCGACGATGAAGTCGCGCCGGGGGCCGACGTCGGACCCCATCAGCATGTCGAACACCTGCTCCGCTCGTTCCGCCGCCTCGACGGTCACCCGCCGCAGCGTGCGGTGGCGTGGGTCCATCGTCGTCTCCGAGAGCTGCTGGGAGTCCATCTCCCCGAGACCCTTGTACCGCTGGATGTCGTCGGAGTACCGCCTGCCGGCCTTCTCGAGCTTCTTCAGCGTGGCGACGAGCTCGGCCTCGGAGTACGTGTAGAGGTACTTGTCCTCGTCGGCCTTGCGGCTGCCCATCAGCTCGATGCGGTGCAGCGGCGGGACGGCGGCGTACACGCGGCCGGCCGCCACCATCGGCTTCATGTACCGGTAGAAGAGCGTCAGCAGGAGCGTGCGGATGTGGGCGCCGTCGACGTCGGCGTCGGTCATCATGATGACCTTGCCGTAGCGGGCCTGCTCCAGGTCGAACGTGCGCCCCGATCCGGCGCCGACCACCTGGATGATCGCGGCGCACTCGGCGTTGTGGAGCATGTCCGAGATCGACGCCTTCTGGACGTTGAGGATCTTGCCGCGGATGGGCAGCAGGGCCTGGTAGTCCGACGAGCGGGCGAGCTTCGCGGTGCCGAGGGCGCTGTCGCCCTCGACGATGAACAGCTCGCTGCGCTCGACGTCGTCGATGCGGCAGTCCGCGAGCTTCGGCGGCAGCGAGCTCGACTCCAGCGCGGTCTTGCGGCGCGAGATCTCCTTCTGCTTGCGGGCCGCCAGGCGCCCCTGCATCTCGGCGACGATCTTGTCGAGCAGCGTGTTGACCTGGGTCTTCACGGCGCCACGCGTCGAGGTGAGCAGCGCGGTGAGCTCGGTGCCGACCACCTTGGCGACGATGCCGCGCACCGCGGCGGTGCCCAGCACCTCCTTGGTCTGCCCCTCGAACTGCGGCTCGGCCAGGCGCACGGTGACGACGGCGGTGAGGCCGGCCGTCAGGTCGTCCTTCTCGAGGCGCTCCTCGCCGTTCTTCGTCGACACCTTGAGCCGGCGGGCGTTGGCGGTGACCGCGTCGCGCAGCGCCTTGACCAGGGCCTGCTCGAATCCGGCGACGTGGGTGCCGCCCTTGGGCGTCGCGATGATGTTGACGAAGGAGCGGACGTCGGTCTCGTAGCCCGTGCCCCAGCGCACCGCGACGTCGACGTCGCACGTGCGCTCGACCGCCTGCGGGGTCATGTGGCCACGCTCGTCGAGCACCGGCACGGTCTCGGTGAACGTGCCGGAGCCGGTCAGGTGCCAGACCTCCGTGACCTTCGGGTCCGGCGCCAGGTAGTCGACGAAGTCGACGACGCCGCCGGTGTGGCGGAAGGTCTCGACGTGCGGCCCCTGCTCGCCCGGCGTGCCCGGCAGGCCGCGCTCGTCGCGCAGCGTGATCTCGAGGCCGGGGACGAGGAAGCTCGTCTGGCGCGCGCGGGTCGCCAGCTCGTCGTACGAGAAGACCGCGGAGGGAAGGAAGATCTGACGGTCGGCCCAGTAGCGCACCCGCGTGCCGGTGACGGTCCGGCCGACCTTGCCCACGGTCCCCAGCACGGAGCCGGAGACGAACGGCTCGAACGGGGCCTCCGGCCCCGCGCCGGCGAACTCGCCCGGCTCACCGCGGTGGAAGGCCATCTTGTAGGTGCGCCCGTTGCGGTCCACCTCGACGTCGAGGCGCGCCGACAGCGCGTTGACCACCGACGCGCCCACGCCGTGCAGGCCGCCGGACGCGGCGTACGAGCCGCCGCCGAACTTCCCGCCGGCGTGCAGCTTGGTGAAGACGACCTCGACGCCGGTCAGCCCGGTCTTGGGCTCGATGTCGACGGGGATGCCGCGGCCGTCGTCGCGCACCTCGACCGAGCCGTCGGCGTGGAGCACCACGTCGATGTGCTGGCAGAACCCGGCGAGCGCCTCGTCGACCGCGTTGTCGATGATCTCCCACAGGCAGTGCATGAGGCCGCGGCTGTCGGTGGTGCCGACGTACATGCCGGGACGCTTGCGGACCGCCTCCAGGCCCTCGAGCACCGACAGGTGCCGGGCCGTATAGCTGGACTGGGAGTCGGTCGTCGTCACGCCAAGGATCGTAACGGGGGGCGCCGACCGCCCCTGGGCGGCGCGCGGCGGGTGCCGGCCGGGGCGGCGTCTCGCGATGTGGACAGGAATGTGTCAGGCGCGTGTCGTGAATGTGCAGGAAGGCACGCGCAGATCACGGGGACGTGACGGGACGTCACGATTCTGTACGCGGTGGGCGAACCTTGTCCTTCGGGTGGCATGGATCGGCACCAGGGGTGGTTCTATGGATTCGTGACCGCGACCCAAACCCTCGCCCCGCTGACCGCAGCCGACCGTTGCGACCGTTGCGGCGCCCAGGCCTACGTCCGCGTCGTCCTCCCGTCGGGCGAGCTCCTCTTCTGCGCGCACCACGCGCGCGAGCACGCCGACAAGTTCTCCTCGCTGGCCACCCACGTGCAGGACGAGACCGACCGCCTGCACGCCGAGCACGGCGCGGGCGCCGGCGTCGTCGGCTGACGGGAGCAGCTACTCCCGGCCCGTCGGCCCGTCCGTGACGGCGCGGTTCCCGCCGGCGCGCTTGGCCTCGAAGAGCAATCGGTCCGCGCGCCGCAGCACGTCCGTGTAGTCCTCGCCGGGCTGCGCCATCGTGGCGCCGACGGACATCGTCACGTGCAGGACGTCGTCCTCCAGCCCGATGCGGCACTCCTCGACATAGGCGCACAGGCGCGTCGCGAAGGCGGCGAGGTCGTCGTGCGCCACGAGCCCGACGAACTCGTCGCCGCCGTAGCGGAACGCGCGCCCCGGTCCCGGAAGGCAGTGGGCGAACGTGTCGGCGACGACCTGCAGCGCACGGTCTCCGACGAGGTGGCCGTAGCCGTCGTTGACGTCCTTGAACCCGTCGAGGTCGCAGAGCAGGACGCCGAGCGGCAGGCCCTCGTGAGAGAGCGCCGCCAGCCGGTCGACCAGGTATGCCTCGAGCGAGCGCCGGTTGCCCAGCTGCGTCAGCGGGTCGGTGCTGGCGGTCACCTCCAGCTCGCGCAGCCGCAGCTGCTCGGCGAAGCGCTCGGTGTCGTCACGGAACGTCTCGATCGCACCGACGATGCGACCTTCGCCGTCGCGCAGCGGCGCGGCGCGCACCTCCACCGGGACCATGTGGCCGGCGCGGTGGTGGAGCAGCACCTGCGTGGTGCGCACCCGGCCGTCGGCCAGTGTCTCCAGCAGCGGGCAGCGGGGGCCGCACATCTGGCGGCCCCCGTCGTCCACGTGGTTGAGCAGCCCGTCGCCGCACCAGTGGCCGAGGATCTCCCGCTGGGAGTACCCGCTGATCACCTCGGCGGCCGCGTTCCAGTAGGTCACCGTGCGGTCGTGGTCGACGACGTAGACGCCGTCGGGCAGGGCGTCCAGCACGTCGGCCGGAAGCGATGCGGCGTCTGACACAGCGGTTCGTCCCTCGTCTTCGGTGCGGCTCTCGGAAGGGCCATTACACCGACGCCCACCCGGCCTGCCTACGGCGCCACAACCTCTCATCACACGATCGAGTGATGCCGCGGGCCGTCGCTGCGCTCTCCGCGGCGTGCCCTCAGAGGTCCAACGTCCCGGAATGGCCGGTGACCAGGGCCGGGGCGGGCACGTCGGGAAGGCCCTGACCCTGGCACACCCTCCCGACGTGCCGCCGCGCTCACGCGCGCCGCCGGGCGCACCGCCTGCTCAGCACCACGGCCGCACCGCCCGCGACGAGCAGCACACCCGCCGCCCCGGCCAGGAGCCCTGCGCGGGTCCCCGTCTCGGCCAGCTCCGGCACGGCCGTCAGGGTCTCCCCCGCTTCGCCGCAGGCGCCGCGGGCCAGCACGCGGCCATCCGCGCCCCGCGTCACCTGGACGAACCCGAGCGGGCCGGCCACGTTCGACACGGTCACGTGCGGCGACGCGATCTCGCCCGGGCCGGTGAGCCCGACCGTCGGGGACTGCCAGATCGGCGACGCGCACGACGGCGCCTCACCGGCCCGCCACGTGTACAGCTCGAACGTCAGGGTCGTCCCCTGGGCCGGGTGCCCGGTCACCGTCGCCTCGTCCCAGACCTCCGCGGGCCTGCCCAGCACCACCGTCCCCGCGGCCCGGGCGGCGGTGACGATCGCGAGCTCGTCGTCCACGATCGTCTCCTCCCGGGCGCCGCACGCGCCGCGCGAGAGCTCCCGACCGTCCGCCCCGCGGGCCACCGCGACGAAGCCCAGGTCGCCCCGGACAGGGTCGACGACCACGTCGGGCGACGTGGTCTCGCCGGTCACCAGGGGCACCGCCGGCGAGGTCCAGACGGGCTCGTCGCACACCGCCTCGGTGCCGACCGGCCAGGCGTACAGCTCGAACGTGAGCGTGCCGCTCGTCGGCACGGTCCCGGTGACGCTCGCGGTGTCGTGGACGACGACCCGGTCGCCGAAGACGGCCTCGCGGTCCGCGATCGCCGACGTGGCCACGTCGAAGGTGTCCGCAGCGACGGTCTCGTCGGCCGCCCCGCACTCGCCCCGCGCCAGCACCGTGCCGTCGGTGCCCCTGACGACGGCGACGAAGCCGAGGTCGCCCAGCAGTGTCGTGACGTCGCCGGAGGGCGAGACGACCTCGCCCTCGGCGGACAGCGTGAGCGCCGGCGACGTCCAGACGGGCGCCGTGCACGCCGGAGCAGCGCCGTGCTCCCACTGGTAGAGCTCGAACGCGATGCTCGCCCCCACGGGGATGTCACCGGCGACCATCGCCACGTCGTGCGCCAGCACCTGGTCGCCCAGCACGGGCGCCCGCTCCGCGACCGCCGTGGTGGTGACCACGAGCGGCCGGGGTGCGAGCACGAACTGCTCGGTGGCCGCAGCGAGCGACGTCTCGAACGGCTCCACGCGGTCGTCACCCGCGAACCGGTGGGTGAAGACGTAGGTGCCGGGCAGCCCGGCGCCGGTCGCCGTGACCGGCAGGGTGAAGGCACCGTCCCCGGCCGACGGGTAGCTGCCGTTCGCCGCCGGCAGGTCGACCTGTCCCAGGAGCGTCGCCTCCCCCCGGTGCTCGTCGGCCACCTCGACGCCCTCCGGGAAGTACCAGAGGGACTGGGTGATCGTCGGGCGGTCGGCGGTGAAGCCGGCGCCGCCCATGAACGCCGGATGATCCTCCGGGAACCCGCTGACGACGACGTCGTCGGCCAGCCCCAGCGGCCGCCCGCCGGCGTCGGAGCGGACGACGACCTGCGACGTCGCCGTCGCCCGATGGCGCACGGACGCGGTCTCGACGGGCAGCCCGAAGCCGTCGCGCCAGTCGCCTCGCAGGTAGGGCCGCCAGGCGTCCGGCTGCTCCGCGACCGACATCCGCCACACCCAGGTGACGAACCCGCCGGTGCCGACGCCGGGGATCGTGACGGGGTAGGTGCCCGGGGCGGTTACCGTCAGCGTCGCCTCGCCGAGGACCGTGGCCCCGGGCGGTGGGGCGCCCTGGCTGGTCGACGGGGGCGTCGAGCCGGTCGCGTACGCGGTGCCGACGAACGTCACGGGCACCGGCTGCCCAGCCACGCTCAGCCAGCGGTCCCCGGGCGCCGTGGCTACGGAGACCTGATCGACGAGCGCCGCGCCCTGCGACACGACCTTGGAGCCCACCACGGTCGAAGCCGTCGGCTGGAACTGCGCGACGACGTCGAACGTGATGGTCGGCGAGACGCGCTCGGTCGGGTCCGCACCCGCGGGCCGGTGGCCGTAGGTGATGACCGTCTGCACGTTGCCGGACCCCTCGAGGCGCGTCATCGTCACGCGCGGCACGTTCCTGTAGACGACGTTCGCACTCACCGGTCCCGTTCCGGTGGCCGTCCATGCCAGCGTGAGGGGACCTGCACCGGTTGTGCCGGTGTACACGGCGCTACCTGTGGCGTCGAAGATCGCCGGACCTGAGAGCGTCAGGGTGAAGCCAAGACCCGGCATCCACCCACCGGCTGAGCTCGTCACGCCGATGTTGTGGATGTCTCCCGTGCGCGTTCCGACTCCTGCCGGTGTCGGCAGAGCTGCCGCGTACGGCCCCGCGGTTGCGGCCGCATCGGCGAGGAAGGCATTCGCCCGATCCTGCACGGGCCTGGGGGTGTTCGCGGCGTAACGGGTCTTGCGGGTTTGCGCGCTGATCCCGTTTGCGCCGGTCTCCCACCTCATATGGCTCAGGAAGCTGAGTGCGGCGCGGCTCACCGGGTCGTTCTCCCATCGGTGCGCCGCCATCGCCGCCGTCAGCAGCGGATCGTCGATGGTTCCGACGGCGCGCGGTGTCGTACCCATGGGGATGTCACCGCCGGCCGTGATGCAGAAGGCCACGTCGTCCTCGTAGCCGATCGGCGGCACCATCGCACCTAGCCAGGAGTCGCCCCACCCCGTGATGCCGGTGATGACGACACCGGGCTCGAGCCGCCCGGGCGCCGCGGCCACCGCGGAACCGGCCGAACCGATCCCGGCGCCGAGCACCAGCGCGACGAGGAGCAGCGACACACCCGTTCGGGCGATGCCACGGGTGCGCCGCGTCGGGACGCGATGAGAGGATCTCCTTGCACGCATTCGAGTTCCATTTCTGCCAAGAGGTCGACCTTGATTCGTGCTAGAGGGGGTCCGGGCTGCCACCTGGGCCCCCTCGCTTCATGCGCGTCTGTACGCCGCTAGCACTCCCACGAGTTGCCCTCGGTGTCCATGCACAGCTGCAAGTCCTCGTAGGTCACCGTGGTTTCCCAGTGACCTTCAGTCGTCGGCGGCACCGGCTGCGGCGCTGTGGCGCCACGGGGACCTGCGGGCGCCTTGGCGGCCGACGAGTGCGTCCCGCTCGCCGTCGGTGGGGCCGTCGAGCGGGCAGCAGCCGCCTGGGCCTCCGTCCACGAGGCGACCGCCTCGGTGACCGCCGCCTGAAGGCCGGCGACCGAGTCCGCAGTGGAGGTCACCGCTGCGGACGCCGCCGCCAGGGCCGGCACGTCGGCCGATGGCACCCCCACGACGAGCGGCTGTGCCGAGTCGACAGCACCCGCGAGGGACTGCCGCACGGCGTCGTCGGCCACGCGTCCGGCAGACGCAGCGAGCACGTCGCGGGCCGCCGCGAGCGTCTCATCGAGGTGAGCGCGCGCCGCCGACCATTCGGCCTGCGCGCGTGCGAGCTCCCACGAGGACATCTCGGCAGCGGTCGCGGATGTCGCCGTCCTCAGCGCGTCGCGGGACGACACGATCTGCGCCGTCGCCACGTCGAGCTCCTCGACGGTGGCCTCGTGCACGTGAGCCGCAGTCAGGGCAGTGTCGAGCGCCGCGGCGAGGTCGGTGCGCACACCGTCGTCGGCCACGCGCTCCGCCGACCGGGCGAGCGCGGCCCGTGCGGCCCGCACAACCGTCGCCAGGTCGCGCACGGCCTCGGTCGCTCGGCCCGCTGCGGCGTCGACGGCGGCAATCTCCGCCAGGCGACGGTTGTCGCGCGCGAGGGCCGCCGCCCCCGACGCGGCGACGAGGACACCGACGAGCACCGTGGCGACGACGACCCACCGACGGGCACGCCCGCGCGCCCGCGTCGCCTCCACCGTCGTCGGACCGTCCTCCAGCCCCGCCGTCATCGCTGCCCCCTGGCCGGACGCGGCACCCCTCCGCGTCGTCTGGCACCGCAGTGTGGCGGACGATGCACAGCCGCGTCCCAGAGTTTCCACAACTGCCGCCCCCGTCGTCGGACGATCATCCGCACGGCCTAACGAGAATGGGATGTTCCGGACCAGAACGGCTCACCCGGAGACGCCGACTGAGGCGAGCCTCGCTTCGCTGATCAGCACCATCGTCGTGAGCGAGCGGCCTTGACGAGCAAGAATTGGCGTGACGAATGCGGTCGATCGACCGCGTAAACACGGTCCCCGATCCATTCAAACGACCTGGCGGCTCCAGCCAGGTGCGCGGTCACCACGTCGCGCGGCAGACGGCCGTCGGCCCGCGGGCGGGTCGCAACCGACCACGGCGGCTCCCCCCGAGTCCAACTCCCGCTCCGACGCCCACTCCGACCCCGACTTCGACTCCGACTCCAGCTCGAGCCCCGGCTCCAGCCCCGGCTCCAGCCCCGGCTCCAGCCCGGCCCCAGCCCGGCCCCAGCCCGGCCCCGGCTCCGGTCCCCGCGGCGTCACGACCCACGCGTTGGGCCCCTGACATCCCGCGGGACTTATCGATAATCGACATATCGACTCTCGATAAGGTGGCTCTCCCGTGATCAGCACCGCCAGCCGCCGCTGGCTCACCAGCACCGCCGTCGTCCTCGGGGTGTCGCTCGCGATCCTGGCGTCCGCGACGGTGGTCACGGCCGTCCTGGCGGCGCGTGGCGAACCCGTGTCCTTCACCCTCCCGAGCTCCCTCACCGCGACGGTGCTCGGGGTGCCCACGGGCCAGTACGCGCTCGCCCACGGCGTCGAGCTCAGCCCGAGCGCCACCGTCGCGGTCCGCATCACCGAACCGACCGGTGCGCAGTCGGCCTGGGGCACCCTCCTGTGGCTCCCGTCGGCGCTCCTCGGCGGTGCGGCGTTCGCCCTGGTGCTGCTCGCCGTGCTGCGGGCGCGCCGTGGCGAGGTCTTCAGCGGCGGCATCGTCGGGATCACGCGCGCCGTCGGGCTCCTCCTGCTCGTCGGCGGTCCGCTGGTCCAGCTCCTCACCGGCGTCGGGACGTCGCAGCTCACCGACAGCGTGCTGCCGGGCCGCGCGGACTTCTCACCGGCATTCACCTTCGACGGGCCGATCGTCGGCCTGTGCGTCCTCGCGCTGGCCGAGGTCATGCGACACGGCCAGCGGCTCCGCGAGGAGCTGGACGAGGTGATCTAGGTGCCGCCCACCGAGAAGCACAACGTGGTCGTCACGCTCGATCGGCTGCTCGAGGCGCGCCACATGACGCTCACCGAGCTGGCCGACCGGGTGGGCCTGACGCTCGCCAACATGTCGATCCTCAAGAACGGCCGCGCGAAGGCGATCCGCTTCTCGACCCTCTCGGCCATCTGCGAGGTGCTGGAGTGCCAGCCCGGAGACATCCTCGCCTTCCGGCGGTAGGCACGACGAAGGGGACGACCCGCGGGCCGTCCCCTTCGTCGTACGGACCTCAGTCCAGGTAGTCCCGCAGCACCTGCGAGCGCGACGGGTGGCGCAGCTTGGACATCGTCTTCGACTCGATCTGGCGGATCCGCTCGCGCGTCACGCCGTAGACCTTGCCGATCTCGTCGAGCGTCTTGGGCTGGCCGTCGGTCAGGCCGAACCGCATGGAGACGACGCCCGCCTCACGCTCCGAGAGGGTGTCGAGCACCTGGTGCAGCTGCTCCTGGAGCAGCGTGAAACTCACGGCGTCGGCGGGGACCACGGCCTCGGAGTCCTCGATGAGGTCACCGAACTCGCTGTCACCGTCCTCGCCCAGCGGCGTGTGCAGGGAGATGGGCTCGCGGCCGTACTTCTGGACCTCGACGACCTTCTCGGGGGTCATGTCGAGCTCCTTGGCCAGCTCCTCCGGGGTGGGCTCGCGGCCCAGGTCCTGGAGCATCTGGCGCTGCACGCGCGCGAGCTTGTTGATGACCTCGACCATGTGGACCGGGATCCGGATGGTGCGTGCCTGGTCGGCCATCGCCCGCGTGATCGCCTGGCGGATCCACCACGTGGCGTACGTCGAGAACTTGTAGCCCTTGGTGTAGTCGAACTTCTCGACGGCACGGATCAGGCCGAGGTTGCCCTCCTGGATCAGGTCGAGGAAGAGCATGCCGCGGCCGGTGTAGCGCTTGGCGAGCGAGACGACGAGGCGCAGGTTCGCCTCGAGCAGGTGGTTCTTCGCGCGACGACCGTCCTGCGCGATCCACTCCAGCTCGCGCACGAACCGGCGGGTGTCGGCGTCGGCCTTCGTCTTGTCGAAGCCGACGAACTCCTTGCCCAGCTTCTCCTCGGCGAACAGGCCGGCCTCGATCCGCTTGGCGAGCTCGACCTCCTGCTCGGCGTTGAGGAGCGCGACCTTGCCGATCTGCTTGAGGTAGTCCTTGACCGGGTCGGCGGTGGCTCCGGCGGTGACGACCTGCTGCGCCGGGGCGTCGTCGTCGTCCGCGTCGGAGTAGACGAAGCCGCCGGTGTCCTCGCCAGCCTCGTCCTCGGGGGCCTTGGCCGGCGCCTCCTCGTCCTCGGCGCCCTCGTCCTCGGCCACGACCGTCTCGGCGTCGGTGTCGACGACCTCGGCATCCGCCTCGACGTCCTCGACGTCCGCCTCGACCTCCTCCGCCAGGTCGATGTCGCCCTCGGGCTCGACGTCGTCGACCTCGTCCTCGGTCTCCTCGAGGTCCTCGGCGTCCCCGTCGACGGCGGGCGCGATCGCCTTCGGCGCCTTGGGCGCCGTCTTGGCGGCCGGCTTCGCGGTCTTCGCGCCCGGGCGCTTCGGAGCGGCCGGCGTCTCGTCGACCGTCGCGGTCACGCGGGTCTTCGCCGCGGTCGCGGCGGACGTACGACGACGAGGCACGGCCCCGGCAGCGGGGGTTTCGGGCTCAGGCGAGAGGGCAGGGGTCAACGTCTTGGACGACACGTATTACCTTTCGGCAGCTATCGGCGGCACCGGCACCGAGCCACGGTCCGACGGACAGACGGATATTGTACCGGCGGCCCTCCGGGCGGACCGGCTGCACGCTGTCCGCGGGGCGGGTGATCCGGGTCCGGGTGCTCCTGTGCTCGAACGAGCGGCGCGCGCCGAAGATTCCCGTGGACGCTCAGAGATCCGGCTTGACCGTCATCACCGGGCACGGGGCGTCGAAGAGGACGCGCTGCGCGTTCGCGCCGAGGATCAGCTTGCCGACCGGGCTGCGCCGCCGCAGGCCGAGGATCACGAGCTCCGCCCGCGACTCCTCCGCGGTGCCGAGCAGGTCGTCCGCGACGTCGCCGCCGACCAGCACCCGGATCTCGTGCTCCACACCGGCGGCCTCGAGCTCCTCGTGCACGGAAGCGAGCGCGACGTCGAGGTCGTGCTGCTGCTCCGAGGGCTCGTCGGACCGGGTGCTTACGACGACGATCACCCGCTCCTTGCGCAGCGCCGACTCACGCACGGCCGCGTCGAGCGCGGCACGTCCCTCCACCGTCGCGAGGTACCCCACCACGATCGACATGCGTCCTCCTGGACCGGACCAGGTCCCCGACCTGGCGGCGGACCTGGCGCGACGCTACCGCCTTGCCACCCCCGCCACGACACGTGACCGGCGGGTCTCACCGCGAGGCGCGGACCCACCCCGGCGGGACGCCGTACGAGAGCGACTGCGCGAGCAGGAGCGCCAGGCGGTAGCCGTCGTCGTCCGCCAGGGCCCGTTCGAGGAAGATCCGTGCCCGGGCCCCGTCGCCCCGCCACCAGGCGAGCAGGCCGAGCAGGGTGAGGGCGGGCGCCTGGTGGCCGCGCTCGCCGTGGGCGACGACCGCGACCAGCACGGCTTCGTGGACGCGGGTGGCGGCCGGCGGGGCGGGCACGCCGTCCAGCGGGTCGACGATCAGCGCCAGCGCCCGGCCCAGCGCGGCGTCGTCCTCGCGGCTCGGCCGGTCGCCGCGGGTGCACCGTTCGGGGAGGTCGCCCTGGCCGGGCACGAGGGCGACGAGGACGGCGTCACGCACCCGGACGTCGGCCAACCCCGCCTCGAGCCGCCCGAGCGAGGCGGCGGTCGGCCCGCCCGCGCGCTCCAGCTGCTCGTCGACCGCCCGGCGCCACGCCGCCACGCCGTCGGCCCGCCAACGCTCGACGGCGGCCGCACCGTCGTCGTGCGCGAGCCGTCCACGGACCTGCCACCGCCGGCGCACCCGCGCGACCGACCGCCGGGACTCGCTGCCGGCGGAACGGATCCGACCCACGTCCTCGCGGCAGCTCGCGACCGACGAGCCGGCCAGCACCATCTGCGCGCTGACCTGGGTCGACGACAGGTCGGCCAGCGGGCGTCCGCCGGGCGGGCAGCACGTGTCGTCGCAGTCGAGCGACAGGTAGCCCGTCGACGTCACCGCCCAGGCCGGCACCTCGCCGTACGGCGCCTCGGCGGCCTCCCGGAAGTGCGCGACGGCGGCCGCGACCACGGGGTCCGGTCCCCGACGCGGGTCGTCCCGCGTGTAGACGACGAGCACCGCCCGGTCCGCACCGTCACCGTCCAGGTGCGCGACGACCTCCCGTGCGAGCTGCGGCCCGTCCTCGGGGCTCGCCAGGTCGGGGAGGTCGACGCGGACGGCCAGGCCCACCCTTCCCCGCGGCGGACGCAGGCTCACCGCCACCACCGACTCCGACGGGTGGAACCCGAGCTGGTACGGGATGAGCGAGAGCATCTCGCGAGGCTCGGTGACGCGGAGGGTCGGGGTGTCCATGGGCCGACCTCAGCGGACGCGCGCACCCCTCGCCCGGTGACCACCCGTCCCTGTGGACCGCGCCTGCCGCCCACAGGCCGCGGGTCGCCTCATGGCGCGCGCGGCTAGCCTGTGCCGGTGCACTGGCCCCGTCGCTCCGGACCCGTGGCCGCGCTCGGCCTGGCGCTCCTGGGGGTCACCCTGTCCGCGTGCGCGACGAGCGCTCCGGCCAACCTCGTCGCCACGACCGACGCCGCCCCCACGCCGACGGCCTCCGAACAGCTGCTGACCGACCAGCCGGCGCCCGACACCGCGACGGGCAAGCTCGCCGCCGGCTTCCCCACGCAGCTGATCCCCGTGCCCGAGGGCTCCGAGATCCTCGTCTCGTCGGCGACGCCGCAGGCCGGCGGGACGGTCCAGGTCAGCCTCAACGTGCGCAGCACCCAGGACGCCGCGGGGCTCCTGGCGGCGATCCGCGCCCCGCTGCTCGCCGCGGGCTTCACCGAGTCGCCCCCGGCCCAGCCCGACCCGAGCCTGGCCGCGCAGGGATCCTTCGTCCGCTCCGGCGGGACCGAGTTCGTGCTGGTGGGCATCCTCGACCGCGACGGCCAGCGGACCCTCACGCTGGGCGGCACCGTCAAGCCCTAAGGGCCGTCGCGCCCGCGGGCGCCTCGCCTAGTCTGGCCGGATGAGCGAGACGACGTCCCCCACGCGGACCGGCGACGTGCGCGGACGTGTCGACGCGCTGCTCGCGGAGCACGCGGAGCGCGTTCGTCGCGAGGTGACGGCGGTCGCGCCGCAGGCGGGCCCCCTGGCCGACTCCGTCGCCGCGCTCCTGTCCAGCGGCAAGCGGCTGCGGGCCTCGTACGCCTACTGGTCGTGGCGTGCCCACGGCGGTGTGCCCGGGACGCCCGACGAGGACGCGGTGCTGCGGGTCGGGGCGTCGCTCGAGCTGTTCCACGCGGCCGCGCTGTTCCACGACGACGTCATCGACGACTCCGACACCCGGCGGGGCCGGCCGGCGGCGCACCGCGAGTTCGCCGCGGCCCACCGTCGCGACGGCCTCAGCGGCGACGACGGCCGTTACGGCGCCTCGGTCGCCATCCTGCTCGGGGACCTGGCGCTCATCGCCAGCGACGCCGAGTTCGCGGCCGCGGTCGCGGTGCTCCCCGCCGAGGCGGCACGGTCCACCCGCACGGTGTTCGACGAGATGCGCACCGAGGTCACCGTCGGGCAGTACCTCGACCTGCTGGCCCAGTCACAGCCGTGGGACGACGACGCCGACCGCGTCGAGGCCCGCGCGCGGCAGGTGATCCGGTCCAAGTCGGCGCGGTACTCGGTCGAGCACCCGATGGCGCTGGGCGCCGCGATGGCGGGGGCGGACGACGAGGCACTGACCGCCTGCCGCGCCATCGGCCTGCCCCTGGGTGAGGCCTTCCAGCTGCGCGACGACCTGCTCGGGGTGTTCGGCGACCCGGCCGTCACCGGCAAGCCCGCCGGCGACGACCTGCGCGAGGGCAAGCGCACGGTCCTCGTCGCCCGGGCGCTGCGGCGCGCGCACGAGGCGGGCGACGCCGGCACCCTCGAGCTCCTGCGGTCGCGGCTCGGCGACCCCGCCCTCTCGGCGTCGGACGCCGCTCGCCTCGCGGCGGCGATCTCCGCCACGGGCGCCCCCGACGAGGTGGAGAAGCTCATCGACTCCCTCGCCGGCTCGGCGCTGGACCTCATCGAGCAGCGGACGTGGCCGGCCGAGGCGCGCGCGCAGCTCGCCGCCCTCGCGCGGCAGTCGGTGGACCGCCACTCCTGATCACGTCCCGCCGCCGGCCACCCCGGCCGGGCGCTCGACCTCCACGCACTGCCCGTGCCCGCCCGTGCACCACCGTCGGCACCGCCTCGCGCGGCGGACGGGGACCGGGGCCCGCGCAGGGCGTCAGAGCTCGGACTGCGCCACCCGTCGCACCTCGGACTTGCGGCCCGCCAGGAGTGCCGCCAGCGGGCTGCAGCCCAGCGCGTCGTCCGGCGAGAACAGCCAGACGATCGCCGCCTCGTCGTCGAAGCCGACGTCCGCCAGCACGGTGAACGTGCCCTGGAGCGCCGAGAGCACCGTCCACTCGGGGGCTCCGTCGGCCGCGCCGCGCTGCGAGGGGTTGGCCATGTTCCCCGGGACCAGGAACGCCGCCGGGACGTGCAGCACCGGCGGCTCGCCACGGCGGACGCCGACGAGGCGACGCTCCTCGACCAGCCGCCTCGCCTTGGCCAACGGCAGCTCCAGGCGGTCGGCGAGGTCCGAGAGGGTGAGCCATTCGTCGACGAGGTCGTCGATCTTCGTGCTGTTCACCCGCACAGCCTAGGGAGGCCGGGTGAGATCGGGACGCTTCGGACACCCGCCTTCCCCACGTGTTGACCACCAGATACAGTGAACTTTCGTCACATCAGCCACACGTGTCACTCACGCCACGCGAAGGAGAGTCATGGCCTCCGCCAACCCCAGGACGGCGGCGATCCGCCGCGTCGCCACCGGGACCGGCGCCACGCTCGTCCTGACGGCAGCCGCCGTCGGGGCCGCCGCCCCTGCGCACGCCGATGCGCACTACACGGTCCAGCGCGGTGACACCGTGAGCCACATCGCGGCCCGCACCGGCGTCTCGGTGGCGAGCATCGCCGCCGCGAACGCGTTGGCGAACCCCTCGTACATCCGCATCGGCCAGGTGCTGACCATCCCCGGCCGCACGACCGCGACCCCCGCGCCGGTGGCGACGCCGGCGCAGCCCACCACGAGCAGCTACACGGTCGTCCCGGGCGACACGCTGACCGCCATCGCCGCGAGGCTGCACACGACGGTCGCCGCCCTCGTCTCGGCCAACGGCCTCAAGAACCCCTCGCTGATCCGGATCGGCCAGGTGCTGACCGTTCCCGGCGCGGCTCCGGCGGCCGTCGCCGCGCCGGCGCCCGCGGCATCGGTGCCCACGTCGGTGCCCACGTCGGTCCCCACGTCGGTCCCCACGTCGATCACGACGAGGACGAGCTACACGGTCGCTCGCGGCGACACCCTGAGCGGCATCGCCGCGCGGTACGGGACGACGGTCGCCGCGATCCAGTCGGCCAACGGGCTGAAGAACGCCTCCTTCATCCGCATCGGACAGGTGCTGTCCGTGCCGGTCACGGCGACCGCCATCCCGCTCGTCGGGAACTCGTTCGCCGGCCGGACCTACCCGGCGGCCGTCGTGGCCGCCGCCAACGCCAACCGCGCCACGCTCCTGGCGATCGGCGTGCCGACGAAGGACCAGATGCGCGGCCTCGTGGTGACCACGGCGAAGGCGATGGGCGTCGACCCGGCGCTCGCCCTGGCCGTCGCGTACCAGGAGTCGGGCTTCGACCAGTCGCAGGTCTCCCCCGCCAACGCCATCGGCACGATGCAGGTGATCCCCTCGTCCGGGCAGTGGGCGAGCGACCTCGTCGGGCGCCAGCTCAACCTGCTCGACCCGCGCGACAACGTCACGGCGGGCGTCGTCATCCTCAAGCAGCTGCAGCGCACCAGCCCGGACCTGCCCACCGCGATCGCGGGCTACTACCAGGGCGCCACCTCCGTGCTGCAGAACGGCATGTACGCGGACACCCGGCAGTACGTCGCCAACGTCCGTGCGCTGATGACGCGCTTCGCCTGAGTCGCGGACGTCCGGTCCCGTGCCGCTGCCGGTGCCACGCCGAAGCCCGACCTAGACTTCGCCCGTGGGAACCACCGTCACCGACCCCCTCGTCGGCCGTCTCGTCGACGGCCGCTACGAGGTGGTGTCACGCATAGCGCGGGGCGGCATGGCGACCGTCTACCTCGCGATCGACCGGCGGCTGGACCGCGAGGTCGCGCTCAAGGTGATGCACCCGCACCTGGCGGAGGGCGCCACCGGCTCGGACTTCGTCGCCCGGTTCCGGCGGGAGGCGCGCACCGCCGCACGCCTGGCGCACCCGGGCCTCGTGAGCGTCTTCGACCAGGGCGTCGACGGCGACACCAGCTACCTGACCATGGAGTACGTCGACGGCACCACGCTGCGCCGCGAGCTGGCCGAGCAGGGCGCGCTCACGGTCGGCGGGGCGCTGCGCATGGCCGAGCAGGTGCTCGACGCGCTCGCCGCGGCGCACCGCGCCGGCCTGGTGCACCGCGACATCAAGCCCGAGAACGTGCTCATCGACGGGGACGGCCGGGTCAAGCTCGGCGACTTCGGGCTGGCCCGCGCCGTGACCGAGGTGACGTCGACGACGACCGGCACGGTGTTCGGCACCGTGGCCTACCTCGCCCCCGAGCTCGTAGCACGGGGCGTCACGGACGCCCGCACCGACGTCTACGCCTGCGGCATCCTGCTCTTCGAGACCCTCACCGGGCGCCAGCCGTTCACCGGCGAGACCCCGCTGCAGGTGGCGTTCCAGCACGTCAACTCCGACATCCCGGCACCGTCGAGCCTGGTGCACTGGCTGCCGAGCGAGATCGACGAGCTCGTCGGCGCACTGGCAGCGCGCGAGCCCGCCGACCGTCCCGTCGACGCCGGCGCCGCGTTGACGCTGCTCCGCCGCACGCGCTCGGAGCTGGACGACGAGACGCTCGCGCGCCGTGCGGACGTCCCGCCGACCGTCGTGCTGCCGGCCGCCACGGACCTGGACGTCGACCCCGAGCCCGACGACGTGGCGAGCGGCGGGGCCGTCGGCACCGCCAACGGGACGCTCGACCGCGACCAGCACCCGACGACGAGGCTCGACGGGCTCCACGGCACGACCGTCGCCCTCCCGATCGGCGCCGGTCTCTCGCCCGCGGGGACGAAATCCGGGACGCCCCGTCGGCGCCATCGCGCGCTCGCCGCCGTGATCGCCCTCGTCGTCCTGGCCGCTGCCGGCGCCGGGACCTGGTGGTACATCAACGTGGGGCCGGGCTCGTACACCAAGGTGCCCGACATGACCATGGGCGTGACGACCGAGAAGGAGGCGCAGGACCTCCTCACGGCGCAGGGCCTGAACGGCATGGCCGACCCCGAGTTCTCCGACACCGCTCCCAAGGGCACCGTCTTCAAGCTCGACCCCGGCCCCGGCACGAGCGTGCCCAAGGGCAGCGGCGTCACCTACAGCGTGTCCAAGGGCGTCGACCTCGTGACGATGCCGGACGGCGTCGTCGGCCAGCTTCAGGACAAGGCCGCCACCGCCCTCAAGGACGCGCAGCTCAACCCGGTGTACGGCCCTCAGCAGTACAGCGACACCGCACCCCTCGGCCAGGTCATCAGCGCCACCGTGAAGTCGACCGGTCAGCCCGCGACGACCGGCATGCAGGTCAAGCGGGGGTCCGACATCGTCCTCGTCGTGTCCAACGGCCCGGTCCCGACGAAGGTCACCTCGGTGGTGGGCATGACCGTGCCCGACGCCACGGCACAGCTCGCCACGGACAGCCTCAAGCTCAACGTCGCCGACCAGCAGTTCAACGACACCGTCGCGGCCGGCCAGATCATCTCCCAGGACCCCGTTTCAGGGGCCGCCGCCCACCACGGCGACACCGTCAACGTCGTGGTGAGCAAGGGCCCGGAGATGATCCCCGTGCCGAACGTCATCGATATGAAGGTCGACAAAGCGACCCAGACGCTCCAGGCAGCCGGTTTCCAGGTACAGATCGTCAAGCCCTATGGCATCGCGCCGCTCAACCGTGTCAGCACCCAGCAGCCAGCTGGAGGCAAGGACCAGACCGCCCCGAAGAACTCGACCATCACGCTCTACGTCGTGTAGACGCAGCCTGCCGGCAACAGAGCACGTGGGCTGCGCCGGCATCGTCTGCGGTCACGACCGGCGGAGCAGCTCCACGACCTGGAAGGCCATCTCGAGCGACTGCTGGTGGTTCAGCCGCGGGTCGACGCGGGTCTCGTACCGGCGCGCGAGTCCCTCGTCGTCGATCTCCTCGGTGCCGCCCAGGACCTCGGTGACGTCGTCGCCGGTGAGCTCGATGTGCAGGCCGCCGGGGACGGTGCCCAGCTCGCGGTGCACCTCGAAGAACCCGGCCACCTCGTCCATGACGTCGGAGAACCGGCGGGTCTTGTACCCGGAGGCGGACACGATGCCGTTGCCGTGCATGGGGTCGCACACCCACGTCACCGGCCGGCCGTCGGCCGTCACCTTCTCGACGAGGGCGGGCAGCCGGTCGCGGACCTGCCCGGCCCCCATCCGCGTGACGAACGTCAGCCGCCCCGGCTCGCCGTCCGGGTTGAGCCGGTCGATGAGCGCCACCGCGTCGTCGCCCGTCGCCGTGGGCCCCAGCTTCACGCCCAGCGGGTTGCGCACCCGGGAGAAGAAGTCGATGTGCGCGCCGTCCAGCCGCCGCGTGCGCTCCCCGATCCACAGGAAGTGCGCCGAGCAGTCGTAGGGCGTTCCGGTGCGGGAGTCGATGCGCGTCAGGGGCCGCTCGTAGTCGAGCAGCAGCCCCTCGTGGCTCGCGTAGAAGTCGACGTGGCGCAGGGCCTCGAAGTCGGCGCCGCACGCGACCATGAACCGGATCGCGCGGTCGATCTCGGTGGCGATCTCCTCGTAGCGCGAGTACGCCGGGTTGTTCGTCATGAACCCGCGGTTCCACCGGTGCGCCTCGAGCAGCGACGCGAAGCCGCCGGTGGTGAACGCACGGACCAGGTTCAGCGTCGACGCGGACGTGTGGTACGCGTCGAGGAGCCGGGTCGGGTCGGGGGTGCGCGCCTCGGGCGTGAACTCCCAGCCGTTGACGATGTCGCCCCGGAACGCCGGCAGCGTCACGCCGTCGCGGGTCTCGGTGTCCGACGAGCGCGGCTTGGCGTACTGCCCGGCCAACCGACCCATCTTGATGACGGGCAGGCTCGCCCCGTAGGTGAGGATGAGCGCCATCTGCAGGACCGTCATCACCTTCTGACGGATCCGGTCGGCGGTCGCCTCCTCGAAGATCTCCGCGCAGTCGCCGCCCTGCAGCAGGAACGCCTCGCCGCGCCCGGCGGCCGCCAGCTTCGCCTTCAGCTCGTCGGCCTCACCGGCGAAGACCAGCGGCGGCAGTGCGGCCAGCCGCTCCCGCGCCCGGCGCGCCACGTCCTCGTCGGGCCAGGCGGGCTGCTGGTCCACCGGCAGCCGCCGCCACGCGTCGAGGCCCTCGAGCACGCCGGGCCCGGGCTCGACGCTCATGCGTTCGCGCCCTCGGCGACCGGCTGCCCGATGTCCTGCAGCAGGGCGCGGAACCAGGCCTGCGTGGTGTCGAACGGCTTGCCGCCGGCGATGCGCGGGAACTCGATGGCACGCAGGCGGTCGCCCTGCTCCTCGTCGTGCCCGATCACGCCGGACTCGCCGCGCAGCGCGCACTCGACCGCGAGGTCCGTCATGGACTTGATGAGGCGCAGGTCCTCGGCGTTCGCGGCCGCGGAACGGGCGAAGTAGCCCGACTTCTGGACCATGACCTTCTCCGCGCCGAGCTTCTTCGCGAACTGCTTGGCGAACCACTGGCCCGGGTTGATGGTGTCGAGGCGCACGTGCCCGAACGCGTCGCGCTGGACCTCGTGGCCCGCCGCCTCCAGCTGCGCGACGATCTCGGGCAGCCCGGCGCCCTCGGACAGGAAGATGTTGACGTTCCCGATCCGGTCCATGACGGCGCGCAGGCGCTTCGCCTCGCCGTCGATGTCGATCGGCAGCTCGGGGACGAGCACCGCGTGGATGTCCCAGCGCTCGCGCGACAGCCCGATCTCCGGCACCCACTCCTGGGTGTCGAGCCAGCGACGGTACTCGGCGGCGGACGCGGCGGTCAGCCAGCCGCAGTTGCGGCCCATGACCTCGTGGACGATGAGCATGCGCGGGCCGGAGCGGTGCTCGCCGATGACGTTCTGGGCGAAGCGCGCGGTCTGCTCCGCCGCGGTCCAGGCGCCCAGGGACTGGCGGATCGGCACCACGTCGTTGTCGATGGTCTTCGGCAGGCCGACGACGGTCAGCTCGTAGCCGTTGTTGTGCAGGTAGGCCGCGAGATCGGCCGCGGTGGTGTTGGTGTCGTCGCCGCCGATGGTGTGCAGCACGTCGACGCCGTCGGCCTTCAGCTGCTCGGCCGCGACCGCCAGCGGGTCCTCACCGGGCTTGACGAGGCCGCGCTTCTCCGCGTCGGCGCGGTTGGTCAGCTTGACGCGGGAGTTGCCGATGGGCGAGCCGCCGAACCGGTGGAGCACGCCGGCGTGCTTGCGGACCTCGTCGGACACGACGACCTTCTCGCCGAGCAGCAGGCCGTGGTAGCCGTGCTGGTAGGCGATGATCTCGACGTCCGGCGCGATCTCCGTGTACCGCTCGATGAGGCCGCCCACGGCCGAGGAGAGGCACGGGGCGAAGCCGCCCGCAGTGAGCAGAGCGACGCGGCGGACGGACATGTGAGCACACCTCTCGATCGACCAGGACACGCGTGGGGGCGCGACAGCGCGCGCCGATCATCCTAGCCACGCGACCTGCGGCCCTCCCGGGCCGTCCATCCTGCGTCAGGAGGGCTGCTCGGTGCTCTCGTCGACCGCGGGCGAGCCGTCCTCGTGACCCTCGTCCTCGTCCTCGTCGGGCGGCTGCGGCGGCTCGACGGCGGGGACCGGGCGCCCGCCGGGGGCCACGTGCGCGCCCAGCTCCTCGCCCGCCTCCGCGAGACCCGCCGCGATGCGGGCCTTCATCGTGGCGGCGTACATGTCGACGTACTCCTGGCCCGAGAGGCTGAGGAGGGCGTACATGATCTCGTCGGTCACCGAGCGGAGGATGAAGCGGTCGTCCTCCAGCCCCTGGAAGCGGGAGAAGTCCAGCGGCTCGCCGATGACGGTGCCGATCCGCATGATCTTGGGGATCTTGCGGCCGATCGGCTGCGCGATGTTGGTGCCGACCATCACCACCGGGATGACGGGCGCCCCGGACTCGAGCGCGAGGCGCGCGACACCGGTCTTGCCGCGGTACATCCGCCCGTCCGGGCTGCGCGTCCCCTCGGGGTAGATGCCGAAGAGCCCGCCCTCCTGCAGGCGTCGCAGGCCCGTGTTCAGCGCGGCCTCGCCCGCCTTGCCGCCGCCGCGGTCGACCGGGATGGTGCCGACGCCGCGCATGAAGCCCGCGACCAGGCGCCCCTTGATGCCCTTGCCCGTGAAGTACTCCTGCTTGCCGATGAACACGATCTCGCGCTCGAGCATCAGGGGCAGGAAGAAGGAGTCGATCACCGCGAGGTGGTTGCTCGCCAGGATGGCGGGGCCCTCCGTCGGGACGTTCTCGGCACCGCGGACCCAGGGCCGGTACACGAGCTTGAGCAGGGGTCCGACGAAGATGTGCTTCATCAGCCAGTAGAACAAGGAGCCCTCCTCGTGCCGCGGCCAGCCCGGGCGACGCGGACTGCTCGGACCGACTCTAGAGTGCCTACATGGTCCAGCGACCGGACGACGAGGCCGACCCGCGCGACTTCGACGCGCGCTGGGCCGAGATCGTCGCAGACCTCGGGGAGCCGGAGGGAGTCGACCTCCCCGCGGCGCAGGCGACGCCGCCGGCCGGTCACGTGGTGCGGGGCGCGGACGAGCGGGTGCTGTCCGGCCGCGACTGGGCCGGCACCGACCAGATCGACGCCGCCGAGGAGGCCGTCGACGAGCAGGAGCACTTCGTCCCGCCGGACCCCGGTCCCGTCCTGGGCTCCGACCCGCTGCGGGTGCTGACCTGGGCCGTCGCGATCGGCGTGCCCGTCCTGTACGTCGTCCTGCTGGTCGCGTGGCACGACCCGCCCGGCTGGCTCGCGCCGGTGGCGGGCGTGGTGCTGCTCGCCGCCGTCGCCGTGCTCGTCTGGCGCATGCCGCACCGCCGCGACCAGGACTCCGACTCCGGCGCCGTGGTCTGACGCGGTGGCGGGCGCCGTTGCCCGCTCGTCAGTCATCGCGCTACCGCCGGGCCAGGTCCCCCGCGCCGACGATGCCGGCGTCGTTGCCCATCGAGGCGACCGCGAACCGCGCCTCGGGATGGTGCCCGCCCGCGGACAGGTGGGCGCTGAACGCCGCCCGCGCCGGGGCCATCACCAGCTCGCCCGCCGCGGACAGGCCGCCGCCGACGACGAAGAGCTCGGGGTCCAGCAGGGCCGCGACCGAGGCGGCGCCCTCGCCGACCCACCGGCCGATGGTCGCGAGCAGCTCGACGGCGAGCTCGTCGCCCTCCTCCGCCGCGGACGTCACGTGGTGGCCGGAGATCTTGCGCCACTTGCCGCCGGCAAGCTCGATGATCCGGGCCGCGCGGTCGGGACGCGTCTGGGCGACCGCCTGCGCGTCGCGCACCAGGGCGCTGCCCGAGACGTACTGCTCCCAGCAGCCCATCTGCCCGCACCCGCAGTAGTGCCCGTCAGGCACCACCCGCATGTGGCCGATCTCGGCCGCCACGCCCCAGCGGCCGCGCAGCAGGATGCCGCCGGAGACGATCGCGCCGCCCAGGCCGGTGCCCAGCGTCAGGGTGACCATGTCGTCGACGTCGCGCGCGACCCCGAACTGGAACTCGGCCCAGCCGGCCGCGTTGGCGTCGTTCTCGACGACGATCGGCACGTCCGTCCGCAGCGCCGTGGCGACGGCCCCACGCAGGTCGTGGTCACGCCAGGGCAGGTTGGGCGTGAAGCTGACGGTGGCGCGGTCGGCGCTGACGAAGCCCGGCGCCGCCAGGCCGATCGCGCCCACCTCGTGGTCGGCCATGAGCTCGCGGCACACGTCGACCACGCCCAGGTCGACGCTGTGCGCATCCGTGGCGTCGGTGTCCCGACGGGTCTGGGCGAGGATCGAGCCGTCGGTGTCGACGACCCCTGCGGCGATCTTCGTCCCGCCGATGTCCACGCCGATCGCCAGCATCGTCAGCGGTCTCCTTCGTCCACGCGCGTGCGCCCCGAGCGGGCGCAGCCGCCCTACGCTAGCGCCCGGCCGCGCCCCTCGGGCGAGCCCATGGAGCGGAACACGCGGGCATACCCGGGACGTTGAGTACAGGGAATAGGCCGAAGGTCCCGTATCCTCTGCATACGTCGTTGCCTGCCGATGGAGTCAGCCATGACCGCGTCCGTCACCCCGCTCGCCGTCGAGCTCGGCCGGGAGACCAACCTCAACGACCTGCTGGCCGCGCGGGTCGCGCAGACACCCGAGGCCGTGCTCGTCGAACGCAAGACCGGTCCGGGCGGCGCCTGGCAGCCCATGACGGCGCGCGAGTTCGACGCGCACGTCGTCGCGGTCGCCAAGGGCCTCGTCGCCAGTGGCGTCGACCCCGGGGACCGGGTCGCGATCATGGCCCGCACGCGCTATGAGTGGTCGCTGCTCGACTGGGCGCTGTGGGCCGTGGGCGCGGTCGGCGTGCCGGTCTACGAGACCTCGTCCGCGGAGCAGGTCCACTGGATCCTCTCGGACTCCGCCGCGTCGCTCGTCGTCGTCGAGAACGCCGGCCACGCCGCGGTCGTCGCGCAGGTCCGCGACCAGCTGCCCGCCGTGCGCGACGTGCTGGTGATCGACGACGGCGCGATCGACGCGCTCGTCCTGGCCGGCGCGCAGGTGCCCGACGAGGAGGTCGAGCGCCGCCGCCACCTCGCCACGCTCGACGACCTCGCGACGATCATCTACACCTCCGGCACCACGGGCCGGCCCAAGGGCGCCGAGCTGACCCACGGCAACTTCGCCGAGCTCGCCGTGAACACGGTCCGCAAGCTCGAGGTCGTCGTCACCGGCGACGACGTCCGCACGCTGCTGTTCATGCCGCTGGCGCACGTGTTCGCGCGGTTCATCCACGTGCTGACTGTCGCCGCCGGCGCGGTGCTCGGGCACGCCCCGGACACGAAGACGCTGGTCGCGGACATGCAGTCGTTCCGGCCGACCTTCGTGCTGTCGGTGCCGCGGGTGTTCGAGAAGATCTACAACTCCGCCGAGCAGTCCGCGGCGACCGGTTTCAAGCGCGGCATCTTCCAGCGCGCCGCCAAGACGGCGATCGTCTACTCCCGGGCCTTGGACACGCCGCGCGGGCCGAGCCCGTGGCTGCGGCTGCAGCACCTGGTGGCCGACGTGCTCGTGCTGCGGAAGATCCGGGCGGCGCTCGGGGGTCAGGTGCAGTGGGCGATCTCCGGGGGCGCGCCCCTCGGCGAGCGGCTCGGGCACTTCTTCCGCGGCGTCGGCCTGCGCGTGCTGGAGGGCTACGGCCTCACCGAGACCACGGCACCCGTGTGCGTCAACCTGCCCGAGCACACCAAGATCGGCACGGTCGGCCCGGCCCTGCCCGGGTGTGGCCTGCGCATCGCCGACGACGGCGAGATCGAGGCCTACGGCATCGGCGTGTTCCGCGGCTACCTGGACAACGACGCGGCGAGCGTCGACGCGTTCGACGACGGCTGGTTCCGCACCGGCGACCTCGGGGCGCTCGACGAGGACGGGTTCCTCACGATCACGGGCCGCAAGAAGGAGATCATCGTCACCGCCGGCGGCAAGAACGTGGCTCCCTCGGTGCTCGAGGACCGGCTCCGCGGCCACCCGCTCGTCAGCCAGGTCGTGGTCGTCGGCGACCAGCGGCCGTTCATCGGCGCCCTCATCACGCTCGACCCCGAGGGCGTCCCCGGCTGGCTCACGGCGCACAGCAAGCCGGCGATGTCGCTCGAGGAGGCGGCGAAGGACCCGGACGTCCTGGCGTCCCTCGACCGGGCGGTGGAGCGGACGAACCAGGCCGTCTCGCGCGCCGAGTCGATCCGCAAGTACCGGATCCTGCCGACCGACCTGACGATCGCCAACGGCTACCTCACGCCGAAGCTGTCCGTGCGCCGGCAGGAGGTCCTCAAGGACTTCGCCGCCGAGATCGAGGCGCTCTACTCGTCCCACTGACCGCCGAGCGCATGGTTGGTCGCCGAGATCGACGATTCCAGGCGCCGAAACCGTGGATCTCGACGACGAACGATGCGCTCGGTGTGCAGGTCAGACGCGCTGCAGGCGCGCCAGGAGGGTGGTCGACGGCAGCACGCGCGCGCCGTCACGAGCCACGTCGCGCGCCACAGCCTGGTCGCCCGTGACGACGACCACGACCCGTCCGGGCGGCTCGGCCCGCACGAGTCGGCGGATGAGGTCGTCGGCGATCTCCCCCACCGAGAAGAGCACCCGCACGCCGCGTGGCTGCGGCACGGCGCCCTGTCCCGGCTGCCCGTCGAAGCAGCACGTCACCTCCGCACCGGTGCGGGCCGCCATCCCCGCGAGCGCGTCGACCAGGCGGCGGCGCTGGTCGTCGAGCGTCAGCCGCGGCCAGGCGGTCTTCGTCACGTTGTAGCCGTCGACGACGAGGTGGGCGTACGGCTGGCGCAGCAGCTCGTCGAGCAGCGTCGGGTCGTCGGCGCTCCGGCCGCGCGACCCTTCGTGGACCGGGCCGGGCTGGTTGGCCGCGACCGCCACCAGGTCGGCCGGGTGGTCGAGCACCGGGGGCAGCGCGAGCTCGGTGCGCAGCCCCGAGGCGGCGTCGACGATCGTGTCGAGCAGCAGCCGCGCACGGGTCGCCGCCAGCTGCTGGGCGACCTTGGCCTCCGCCCGCTGCGCGCCACGCTCCCGCTCGGCCGCGGCGCGGTCCGCCGACGCCACGTCGCGCTCCTCGCGCGCGGCGGCCAGGGCGGCGGTGGCCTCGTCGTGCACGGCGGCCGCGTCCAGCCCCGCGCGGCGCGCCTCCTCGCGGGCCCGGTCGGCGTCCGACCGCAGCCGTCGCAGCTCGCGCTGCAGCCCGGCCAGCTCCTCCCGGGCGACCCGCTCGCGCTCGCGCGCGACGCCCAGCTCGGCACGCAGCCGGTCCGCCTCGGCCTGCAGCCGCTCGTGCCGCCGGTCGGGTTCCGTGGGCGGCGCGACGGGCCCCGGCGCGACGAGGCCCGCGGCCAGCTCGGGCCACACGCCCAGGTGCAGCAGCCACGCCCCCGTCGCGGCGGTGAGCGGGTCGTCCTCCGCCAGGCCGCGGCGGCGCGCGCCCGCCTCGACCGCCGCATCGCCGTCGCCTCCACCGGGAGCGGCGGTCTCGCCCAGCTCGTCGGGCACCTCGTCGGGCGCCGCGGTCCCGCGCACCTCGTCCGACGCCTCCCCGGAGGCCGCCGCCAGCCGCTCGGCGAGCTCCGGGTGCGCCTGCGACCAGGCGCGGGCCACGTGCGCCCGGAAGCCGTCCTCGCCGAGCTGGGTCCACAGCGGCCCGGCGCCGGCCACCGCGCGCCGGCGGGGCGCGAACCGCTGCACCGCCCGCAGGCCGGCCGGGACGTCGCGGGGCTCCATCGCCGCGAGCACGTCGGCGGCGAACCGCACGAGCGCCGCCCGCAGCGCCTCGGGGACGTCGGTCGGCGCGGGCCTCTCGTCGGCGGCGGTCATCGGCCCAGGGTAGGTCGGCGTGCCCGCGCGGGAGTGTCAGTCGCACTCGTTAGCGTGCTGGCCATGCCGTCCGACCGTCGCCTGCGCCCCGTGTGGGCCGGCGAGGCGGCGGCCCCCGGCGGGGCGGCGGTGCAGCTGAGCCTGGACGAGGTCGGCCTGCCGCTGAGCGACGTCACCTTCGTCGTCGTCGACCTCGAGACCACCGGCGGGCGCCCCTCCGACTCCGCGATCACCGAGATCGGCGCCGTCAAGGTGCGCGGCGGCGAGGTGCTCGGCGAGTTCCACACGCTGGTGGACCCGGGCGGCCCGGTGCCGCCGTTCATCCAGGTGCTCACGGGGATCACCACGACGATGCTCATGGGCGCGCCGCCGATCGAGGAGGTGCTGCCGGCCTTCCTGGAGTGGGCGGCCGGCTCCGTGCTCGTCGCGCACAACGCGCCGTTCGACGTCGGTTTCCTGCGCGCCGCCGCCGCCTCGATGGGCTACCGGTGGCCCGGCTTCCGCGTCGCGGACACCGTCAAGCTGGCGCGCCGCGCGGTCACGCGCGACGAGGTGCCCAACTACAAGCTCTCGTCGCTCGCCGCCTTCTTCCGCGCGACCACCACACCGAGCCACCGCGCGCTCGACGACGCCCGCGCCACGGTGGACGTGCTGCACGGGATCTTCGCGCGCCTCGGGCCGCTGGGCGTCACCCACCTCGAGGACCTCGAGACGGCGTCCGACCCGGTGCCCCCGGACGTCCGGCGCAAGCGCACCCTGGCCGACGGCCTGCCGGACTCCCCCGGCGTCTACCTGTTCCGCGGACCGCGCGACGAGGTGCTCTACGTCGGCACGTCCACCACGTCGCTGCGCAACCGCGTGCGCTCGTACTTCACGTCGGCCGAGAAGCGGACCCGCATGGTCGAGATGGTGCGGCTGGCCACGCGGGTGGACCCGGTGCCGTGCGCCACGCCGCTCGAGGCGCGCGTGCGCGAGCTGCGCCTCATCGCCGAGCACTCCCCCCGCTACAACCGCCGTTCGCGCTTCCCGGAGCGGATGCCCTGGGTGCGCCTGACCAGCGAGCCGTACCCCCGGCTGTCGGTGGTGCGCGAGGTGCGCGACGACCCGGGCTCCGCCTGGATCGGTCCGTTCGCGTCCATGGGGGCCGCGCAGCTCGCCGTCGAGGCGCTGCACGAGGCCTTCCCGATCCGGCAGTGCACCAAGCACCTGCCTCTGCGACCGGCCGCCGGGGCGTCGGTGTGCGTGCTCGGGGAGATCGGCCGGTGCGGCGCGCCGTGCGTCGGGGGCATCGAGCAGGGCGCGTACGACGCGGTCGTGGGCGCCGTCCGGGCGGCCATGACGGCGGACCCCGGCCCGCTCGTCGAACGGCTGGCGACGCGGATCCGCACGCTCGTCGCCACGGAACGGTTCGAGGACGCGGCGGCGGTGCGCGACCGGATGTCGGCCTTCCTGCGAGGCGCCACGCGCGCCCAGCGCACCGCGCCGATCGCCCGCATCCCCGAGCTCGCGGCGGCGCGCCGGACCGACGACCGCGGCTGGGAGCTGGTGCTCGTCCGGCACGGGAGGCTCGCCGGCACGGCGCGCGTGGGCCGGCTCGACGACCCGATGCCCGTCATCGCCTCGCTGCGCGCGACGAGCGAGCACGTGCCGGCGCCGGTCGCTCCCGCCAGCGCCGCCCACCCCGAGGAGACCGACCTGATCCTGGCCTGGCTGGAGCAGCCGGGCGTGCGGGTCGTCGACGTCGCCGGCGAGTGGAGCTGCCCGGTGCGCTCGGCGCAGCGCGTGAACCCGGTGGCGGCCGTCGCCCTCGACCTGGCGCTGCCGCGGCCGGGCGCCCGGGTGGAGGCGGAGCTGGCACCCGTGGTGCCCCTGCGCCCCGCCCGCACGGCATGATGGCGCCATGCTCACCGCCATCGTGCTCATCGACAGCGACGCCGCCCGCATCCCGGAGGTGGCGCAGAAGATCTCGGACGTCCCCGGTGTCAGCGAGGTCTACTCGGTCACCGGCGACGTCGACCTCATCGCGTTGGTGCGCGTGCGGGCGCACGAGGAGCTCGCCGACGTCATCGCCGACCACCTGAGCAAGATCGAGGGCGTGCTGCGCACGCAGACGTACATCGCCTTCAAGACCTACTCGAAGCACGACCTCGAGGCCGCGTTCTCCATCGGCCTCGAGGACTGACCCGCCTCAGGCGGTCGTCGCGGCGCGCCAGCGCTCGAGGACGGCCGCCGCGGCGCCGGAGTCGATGGCCGTCTCGGCCAGCGCGACACCGGCGATCAGCCGCTCCGCCAGCGTGCCCGTGCCGGTCCGCGTCCCGTCGGCCACCAGCCCGGCTGCGGCGTTGAGCAGCACCGTGCGGCGCACCGGCCCGGCCTCGCCGGCCAGCACGCGCCGCGCGACCGAGGCGTTGTGCACGGCGTCGGCGCCGCGGATGTCCGCGAGCTCGATCGGCGCGAAGCCGAGGTCGGACCAGTCGACGAGGGACTCGGTGACCGCCCCGTCGCGGACCTCCCAGATCCGCGAGGGCCCGGTGGGTGCGAGCTCGTCGAGCCCGTCGCGCTCACCGCGGAAGACCAGCGCCGACACGGGCCGGGTCGCCAGCACGCCGGCGACGAGCGCGGCGATCCGGGCATCGGCGACGCCGATGGCGGCGGCCTGGGGCTGCGCCGGGTTGGTGAGCGGGCCGAGGAAGTTGAACACCGTCGGCACGCCGATCTCGCCGCGGACCGGGCCGACGAACCGCATCGACGGGTGGAACACCCGCGCGAAGCAGAACGTGATGCCGACCTCCGTCGCCAGGGCGGCGACGCGCTCGGGCGGCAGGTCGAGGTTGATGCCGAGGGCCTCCAGCACGTCGGCCGAGCCGGACGACGACGAGGCGGCGCGGTTGCCGTGCTTGACCACGGTCAGCCCGGCCCCGGCGATGACGAGGGAGGCCATCGTCGAGATGTTGACGGTGTGCGCCCGGTCGCCGCCGGTGCCGACGATGTCGACCGAGCGCACCGGGACGGTGAACCGCGCGGCGTGGGCCAGCATCTCGTCGGCCAGTCCGGTCAGCTCCTCGACCGTCTCGCCCTTGGCCCGCAGGGCGACGAGAAAAGCAGCCTGGCAGGACGGCGGCGCCTCACCGCGCATGATCTCGCCCATCGCCCACACCGCCTGCTCGCGCGTCAGGTCCTGGCGCGCGATGAGCGGGGTGAGGACCTGCGGCCAGGTGGTCATCGCGACGTGGCGCTCCCGGCGAGCAGGCCGACGACGGCCTCGCGCACCGCGATCGGGTCCAGGGGCCGGCTCACGGCGGCGTCCGCGTCCGACCACGACGCCAGCCAGGCGTCCTGCGGCCGGCCCAGGAGCACGAGGATCGGCGGGCAGTCGTACGTCTCCTCCTTGAGCTGGCGCGAGAGGCCCATGCCGCCGACCTTGTCGGCCTCGCCGTCGAGGATCAGCAGGTCCGGGCCCCCGGCCTGGACGCGCTGGATGACCTCGTCGGCGGTCGCCGCCTCGAGCCAGGTGATGTCCGGTGCACCCCGCTCGAGCCGGCGCCCGATGGCGAGGCGCACCTGCGCGCGCGCGTCCACGTCGTCGCTGTACAGCAGGATCGTCGGCCCGGTCGGCTCGATCAGCTCGCTCTCCACTGCGCCCCTCTTCGGTCGTTCGTCGACTGCACGCCTGTGACTGCACGCATCTTGGCACGTCCGCCCGTGCCGGCGGTGGCCGCGCCGAGCCCGCGGGCGACGGGCGACGACCTGACACATCGCGATCGAATGTCATGGGTCTTAGGGCCCATCAACACCCCTGATCGGCCATAATGGCGAACGTGTCGACCGCCACGGCCTCCTCCAGGACAGCGCCCCACGTGACCGTCAGCCGGCCCAACCCGGTGTCGGTCGGCACGATCGTGTGGCTCGCGTCCGAGCTGATGTTCTTCGCGGGGCTGTTCGCGATGTACTTCTCGACGCGCGCGGCCGTCCCCGAGGTGTGGGCCCGCGACACCGTCCACCTCAACGTGCTGTTCGGCTCGATCAACACGACGGTCCTCGTGCTCTCGTCGGTCACGTGCCAGATGGGCGTGTGGGCGGCCGAGCGGTTCCAGCCCGCGCGCACCGGTGCGCTGTGGCAGGTGGGCCGCTGGGGCCTGCACGAGTGGATCACGCTGACGTACCTCATGGGCGCGTTCTTCATCGGCGGCCAGATCTTCGAGTACGCCGGCCTCGTCCACGAGGGCATCACGATCTCGTCGACCCCGTTCGGGTCCGTGTTCTACCTCGCCACCGGGTTCCACGGCCTGCACGTGCTCGGCGGGCTCATCGCCTTCCTCTTCCTCCTCGGCCGTTCGTTCGCCGCCAAGCGGTTCGGCGCCCACGAGGCCACCACCGCGGTCGTGACGTCGTACTACTGGCACTTCGTCGACGTCGTCTGGATCGCGCTGTTCTCGATGATCTACCTGGTGAAATGACGACCGAGCGAGACGAGGTCCGACACGTGAAGTCACTCGCGGCCCGGCGGCACGACCGGAGGGCGCCGATCGTCCTGCTGGCGTTGGCGCTGGTCCTCACGGGCGCCCTGTACGCCGTGCTGGCGGCGCCGAGCCGGGCGGACGCCGCCCCGGTGACGACGCAGGCCGACGCGCAGGCCGGCGAGAAGCTGTTCCAGGCGAACTGCGCCACGTGCCACGGCATGGGCGCCGTCGGCACGTCCGTCGCGCCGTCGCTCGTCGGCGTCGGCGCCGCCGCGGTCGACTTCCAGGTCGGCACCGGCCGGATGCCGCTGACCATGAGCGGCCCGCAGGCGCAGGTCAAGCCCGTGCAGTTCACGCCGGACCAGATCTCCCAGCTCGCCGCCTACGTCGCGGGCCTCGGCCCGGGCCCGGAGATCCCGACCGCCGACATGGTCGACCCGAGCAAGGGCGACCCGGCCACCGGCATGGCGATCTTCCGCACCAACTGCGCCATGTGCCACAACGCGGTCGGCGCCGGCGGCTCGCTGACGCAGGGCAAGTTCGCCCCCAACCTGTGGCAGACGACGCCGACGCACCTCTACGAGGCGATGCTCACTGGGCCGCAGTCGATGCCGGTGTTCAACGACGCGAACATCACCCCCCAGGAGAAGCGTGACGTGATCGCGTTCATCAGCCAGCAGGGCGGCACGCAGCCCGGTGGCCTGGACCTCGGCTCCCTCGGCCCCGTCAGCGAGGGCCTGTGGGCGTGGGTCGTCGGGCTGGGCCTGCTCATCGGCGCGGCCGTCTGGATCGGGGCGAAGTCCTCGTGAGCCAGGTCGACAACTACCAGGGCCCCACCGGCAACCTCCCCGACGGGCACGGGCGGGCGCCGGAGCGGTTCGAGAACCCGGGCCTGCCGGCGCACAAGCCTCGCCTCGGTGACGTCGACCCCAAGGTCGACAAGCGCCGGCAGCGGATCGTGCTCGCGCTCTTCGGGGTCTCGACCCTCGGCACCATCGGCTTCCTCGTCGCCTACTTCGCCCTGCCGACCGGCCGCGACGTCGCGACGATCCACCGCTCCAACCTGTGGCTCGGCCTCGGGCTGGCGGCCTCGCTCCTGGGCATCGGCCTCGCGGCGATCCAGTGGGCGAAGTCGATCATGAACAACGAGGAGAAGGTCGAGGAGCGCCACCCGATGGCCTCCCGGCCCGAGGTGCGCGAGGCCGCCGTCCGCAACCTCGCCGAGGGCGCCAAGGACTCCGGGATCAGCCGGCGCGGCCTGCTCAAGAGCGCCGTCGTCGGTTCGCTCGCACTGTTCCCGCTGACGATCGCCGTGCCCCTCATCGGCGAGATCGGCGGCGACTGGAACGTCGGCAAGCTCAAGCACACGATGTGGAAGAAGGGCCTGCGCCTGACGATCGACCCGTCCGGCCGGCCGATCAAGGCCTCGGACGTCACCATCGGCTCGGTGTTCCACGTCATCCCCGACGGACTCGACAAGACACCCGACCCGCTGGAGGAGAAGGCGAAGGCCGTCGTCCTCGTCGTCCGCCTCGACCCGCAGGTCGTCAAGTCCGAGCAGATCCCCGGCGCCTCCTACCAGGGCATCTTCGCCTTCTCGAAGATCTGCACCCACGTCGGCTGCCCCGTCGCGCTGTACGAGCAGCAGACCCACCATCTGCTGTGCCCGTGCCACCAGTCGACGTTCGACGTCGCCGACGGCGCGCGCGTGATCTTCGGGCCGGCGAAGCGGCCGCTGCCGCAGCTGCCGATCACCGTCGACGACCAGGGCTACCTCGTCGCCCAGTCCGACTTCACCCAGCCCGTCGGCCCGAGCTTCTGGGAGCGGCTGCGATGACCACCACCACGCCTCCGGCAACGCCCACCGGCAAGGCCGCCGCCGCCACGGCCGACTGGCTCGACCAGCGCACCGGCATCGGCGTCGCGGTCAAGGGCCTCGCGCGCAAGCTGTTCCCCGAGCACTGGTCGTTCATGCTCGGCGAGATCGCGCTCTACTCGTTCATCACGCTGCTGCTGTCCGGCGTGTTCCTCACGATGTTCTTCGTCCCGAGCGCCGACGAGGTGACCTACAACGGGCCGTGGTCCGCGCTGCAGGGCACCTCGATGTCGGCGGCGTTCGCGTCCACCCTCAAGCTGAGCTTCGAGGTGCGCGGCGGCCTGCTCATGCGCCAGGTGCACCACTGGGCGGCGCTGATCTTCCTCGCGGCGATCGTCACCCACATGATGCGGGTGTTCTTCACGGGCGCGTTCCGCAAGCCGCGCGAGATCAACTGGGTCATCGGCTTCGTCCTGCTCACCCTGGGCCTGGCCGCCGGGTTCTCCGGCTACTCGCTGCCCGACGACGTGCTCTCCGGCAACGGCCTGCGGATCACCGACGGCCTCATCCGCGGAATCCCGATCATCGGCACGTACATGTCGTACTTCGTGTTCGGCGGCGAGTTCCCCGGCACCGCCCTCATCCCCCGGCTGTTCACGGTGCACGTGCTGCTGGTGCCGGGCGCCATCCTGGCGCTCGTCGGGCTGCACCTGGCCCTCGTGTTCCTCCACAAGCACACGCAGTTCCCGGGCTCCGGGCGGACGAACAACAACGTCGTCGGCTACCCGCTGTTCCCCGTGTACACGGCCAAGGCCGGCGGGTTCTTCTTCATCGTCTTCGGCGTCATCGCCCTCATGGGCGCCGCGATGCAGATCAACCCCGTGTGGAACTACGGCCCGTACGACCCGGCGCCGGTCTCGGCCGGCGCCCAGCCCGACTGGTACATGCTCTTCCTCGAGGGGTCGCTGCGCCTGACACCCGGCCAGCTCGAGGTGGTGCTCGGCAACTTCACGGTGCCGCTCAACGTGCTGATCCCCGGGCTGGTGATCCCGCTGCTGCTCCTCGGGCCGCTGGCGGTCTACCCGTTCCTCGAGGCGTACGCGACGGGCGACAAGCGCGAGCACCACCTGCTGGACCGGCCGCGCAACGCGCCGTTCCGCACCGCCTTCGGGATCTCGATCCTCTCGGCCTTCTTCGTGCTCGTCCTCGGCGGGTCGAACGACCTCCTGGCCACCCATTTCCACCTGTCGCTCAACGACATCACGTGGACGCTGCGGTTCGCCTTCTTCCTCGTGCCGCCGATCGTGTTCGCCGTGACCCGCCGGGTGTGCCTGGCGCTGCAGCGCAAGGACCGGGAGCTCGTGCTCCACGGCCACGAGTCGGGCCGGATCGTGCGGTTCGCCTCCGGCGAGTACGTCGAGGTGCACACGCCGCTCGACGAGGACGAGCGGTGGATCCGCGTGCAGCACGAGCCGATCCGGCCCGTGCAGATCGCACCGGGCGAGGACTCGCGCGGCGTGCGACGGAAGGGCTACAAGTCCGACCTGCGCCGCCAGCGGGTGTCCCGGCTGTTCTTCGAGACCCGCGTCGAGCCGGTGACGCCGGCCGAGTACGCGGCCGCCCAGGAGCACCTCGCGGTGACCGCCGGGCACGGGGACGGGGCTCGTGAGCAGATCGGCGCGGGCACCGGACCGGAGCGCATTTCGCACTCCTGACGTGCGGAATCATCCGCGGCGAGCCGCGGTTGCACCGATGGGCGTGCCGCGCCGACGCGTGGTACCACTGACAGTGGCCCGCCGGCGGAGAACCGCGGCCGGCGACGCCCCGCACGAGACCTCGTCATGGCAGAACGCCGTGACCGGACTGCAGGAGAGGCACTGATGGCTGACTACACCCTTCCGGACCTGCCCTACGACTACGCGGCGCTCGAGCCGCACATCTCCGGCCGGATCATGGAGCTGCACCACGACAAGCACCACGCGGCGTACGTCACGGGCGCGAACACGGCGCTGGAGAAGCTCGCCGACGCCCGGGACAAGGGTGACCTGGCGGCCGTCAACCTCCACGAGAAGAACCTGGCCTTCAACCTGGGCGGCCACGCGAACCACTCGGTGTTCTGGCAGAACCTGTCCCCCGAGGGCGGCGAGCGTCCGGACGGCGAGCTCGGCGCGGCGATCGACGAGTTCTTCGGCTCGTTCGAGAAGTTCCAGGCGCACTTCGCCGCCAACGCCACCGGCATCCAGGGGTCCGGCTGGTCGATCCTCGCGTGGGACACGCTGGGCTCGAAGCTCGTCGTGTTCCAGCTGTACGACCAGCAGTCGAACGTCCCCCTCGGCGTGGTGCCGATCACCGTGCTCGACATGTGGGAGCACGCGTTCTACCTGGACTACCTCAACGTCAAGGCCGACTACGTCAAGGCGTGGTGGAACATCGTGAACTGGCAGGACGCCGCCGCGCGGTTCGCCCGTGCCCGCGCCACCAGCCTCATCCTGCCCGCCTGACCTGGCGGCACCACCGTCCCGAGACGTCCGGGCGGGCGGGGCCTCGGCCTTGCCTGCCCGGACCTTGAGCTGTGCACGTCAGCTGGTGCGCGGTGCGTCACCAGGAGCGAGTCGCAACGGCTGTGCCGGTCACCGTCAACTGCCGGCACCTCTGAGACCCGCGGTCGACTCTCGCCGAATCAGGCGAAAGTCGACGACCACCTTCCGGGCCGCCGGCCGTTCCTCGCGTGGCACTCCATCGAGCTGGAGCCGAATCCGCTCTGCAAGCAGTGCGACGGCCTGCTGGGCGATGGTCTCCCGCCCGGGATCGATCGTGCTGAGCGGGGGCCGCGAATAGCTCGACTCCTCGATGTTGTCGAAGCCGATGAGAAGAACATCGTCCGGAACCCGCAGGCCGTGATCCTGCAGCGCCGCCAGTGCGCCGAGGGCGAGGGTGTCGGTAAACGCCACCACGGCGTCCGGCTTCACTCCACTTGCGAGGATCCGGGTCATCGTTCTCGCACCCGTGGCGTGGAAGTAGTCCGGCACACCGATGACCGCCCGACTGTCCACCTCCAGCCCCCGCGCCTGCAACGCAGCATGGAATCCCCTGAACCGCAAGGTGCCGCTGCTCGCGGACGAGTCGTCCTTCAGGCCGAGCGGGACAACCGTTCTCGCGCCCAGGTCCAAGACATGCTCGGTCGCTGCTCGCGCGCCGTCGACGTTGCTCATCGTCACGTGGTCGACACCGGCGTCGAACACCCGCTCGCCCAGCAACACCAACGGGAAGTCCACGTCGAAGAGAGCAGCGTCGTCCTGGCCCAGGGCCAGGGGCGAGTACAGGACCCCGTCGAACCGTGACCTGTAGCTCCCGTCGAGGACGCGCAGCTCCCGTTCTCGCTCGTCGTTCGTCTGCTCGATGAACACGGTGAGATCCAGCTTGGACGCTTCACGCATCACTGCGTCGGCGAGCTCAGCGAAATACACACCCCGAAGCGCAGGCAGGACCAGTGCGATGGCGCCGGTCCGGCCACGACCGAGATTCCGGGCCGAGACGTTCACGTGGTAGTCGAGCTCGCGGATGGCATCGTCCACCCGCTCCTTGGTCTCCGGGCGCAGGTAGCGGTACCCGTTGAGGACATTCGAGACGGTCTTGACCGACACGCCGGCGCGCAGGGCGACATCCCGAATGGTCGCGGACCCGCTGACCTTTCGGGCCACAACGCCCTCCCTCGCCTCGATCCGACCTCGTTTCACACCATTTCGTACGCCAATTGTGTCGATACCTGGTGCCTGGTGCGGGTGTCATCCTAGAGGGCACGGCGCAGTTCCCTGGCCCGCTCTCCGAGAGCGCGTCAACCGGTGCGGCAGCGTGGGGGCCGCGGTGAGCAGCCCCCACGCCGTTGTCGAGATATGACCGTTACGCCGGCGTGACCTCGAGCCTCACCGAGCACGTGACCCGCTGAGCGTCGCCTGCGACGACGACGGTGGCCTGATAGATCCCCGCCGGCAGCCCCGCCGCCGCCGTCACCCGGATATCGGCCTTCTTGCCCGCCCGGATGCTGGCCAGGGTGTCGGTGGAGACGCTGAACTTGTCCGCGTCAGGGCCGCTGAGACTGACCGACAGCACGCCCGTCGTCTCGCTCTCGGTGTTGGTCACCGTCAGCTTCTTCGGGTCGAGCGGGGCGTAACCCTCGGGCACCTGCCCGAAGTCCGCGCCGCCCTGCCGGATCGTCAGCCCATGCTCGAAGATCCGCGGCAGGAAGTCCGACAAGCCCTGCCACCACACGTCGAACCCATGGGGTCCGGGCACGATCGTCTTGACGGTGGGAATGCCGTACTTGCCGAGGTTCGTCTCCATTCCTGCGATGGCGTTCACGGCACCGCTGTCGAGATCGCCGGCGAAGAAGTCGACGATCGTCGTGCCCGCCTTCGCCACTGGTCCGGACGTGTCATTGAGGGAGCCGGAGGCGAAGGGCGGGGAGAAGATGCCGTACGCGGAGAAGGTGCCGGGGTGGTTGACCAGGGCGCCCTGCGTCCCGCGCGCGCCCCACGACAGTCCAGCGAGCGCCATCTCGGACGGGTCGTGCGAGATGTTGAACGTCGACTGGGCGAACGGGATGACCTTGCTGGACAGATCGTTCCAGAAGTCCGAGATGCCGGGGTAGCCGGGCATGACGACCACCATCGGCGCGATCTCGCCTCGGGCGTAGAGGTTGTCGAGGATCTGCGCGGCGCGCCCGACCTCGGTCCAGGACGCGAAGTTCTGACCCATCCCGTGATAGAGGTACAGGACCGGGTACTTCTCGGCCCGGTTGGGGTCGTAGTCCGGAGGGGTCCAGACCTTGAGGCTCATGGTCGGGTTGCCGGGGTAGGCGCTGGCGTACTGCAGCGTCGCGACGGCACCGGACTCGTTGGCCGGAACATCGGCGAGGAGCGGCGTCCGCACGCCGCCGGGCACGAACAGCTGGCTCTCCACGTTGTTGGTGTTCTGCGTGTCCTGCGGATCGTGGTACGCGGTCCCGTTGACCTCGTAGCGCCAGTAGTAGTAACCGTCGATCGGGCCGATCGTCGTCCGCCACCGGTCACCCACCTTGGTCAGCGGGATCCGGAACCACTGGCCGTTGGGGGCCCAGTCGCCCCACAGCACGACATCCTTCGCGTTGGCCCACTGGGTTCCGGTCTCGAAGGTGACCATGCCGTTGGCATCGATGTCGGGGGTGGTGATGCTCCCCGTGGCGGGCGGCGTGTAGGGCTCGGTCAGCGCGCGATGACCTGCGCTGAACCCGTCGTGGCTCGACCCCGGCTGGAAGACGCGCGAGGCGAAGTCGCGCAGGTTCTCGCGCCAGGTGTCCCAGACCGCGCCGGTCTTCGGGTCCACACCGTCAAACTGGAACTTCACGCCCGCCGACGTCAGAGCGAGCATGGCGTCCCGGGTGGCGTTGTAGCTCGGGTCGAGGGTGTTGCCGACATAGAACCGGATCAGGTCCGTGCCCTTGTTGACGGCCTTCGCCAACGGCGCCGTGATGGCGACGTCGCTCGGCAGATACCCGGACATCGACCCGATGGCGCCGAAGGCGCCCGGGTCGGAGAGCGCGAAGCCCAGGGCCTGGGAGGCGCCCCGACCGATGCCCGCGACGGCGCGCCCGTCGCCGGTGCCGATGACGTTGTAGGCGCCCTCGACCGCGGGAACGATGCGGTTCAGGACCTCGGCGCGGTAGTCCGTGGCACCGGGGTCGGCCATCACGACCAGCATCGAGGCGAGGTCACCACTGGCCGAGAGGTTGTCAAGGATCTGCTTCGCCCGGCCGAGCTCCTGCCACTCGCGGTACGACTGGCCCGCATCGTCGAGCAGGTACAGCACGGGATACGGCTTGGCCCGGTTCGGGTCGTACGACGGCGGCGTCCACACCATCACCGAGTGAGAACCCGAGGCGCCGGACTGGTAGGCGAGGTCGGACATCGTCCCGCCGCCCGCCGCCACGTCGTCCATCCACGCGACCTCGGGACCCGGCACGAAGAGTGTGTTCCAGTTCGGGTGCGACGTCACGTCGACCCCGCTCGCCGGGTTGCGGAAGACCTGCTTGGAGCGATCCGCCATGGGCGCCACGTACTGGTAGTAGTAGAGCCCAGGCTTCATCGGACCGATGTCGGCCATGCAGTTCTGGCCGCTCGCGTCGAGTCCGACCGCGGCCCACGTCCCGGACGGCCCGATGTTGCCCTCGAGCTCTGCCCCGGCGCCGGTCGAGTTTCCGCAGGTCTGCGACGGGACGATCGACTTGGGGACCGTGAAGTAGTGGTAGATGCCGCTCTGGGACTCCCAGCCGTCCGGCGAGGCCGACGCGGGCGACGCGGACACCACCAGTCCGGATGAGACGACGGCGAGACCGAGCGCAGCGGCGACCCACCTCACTCGTGGGTGACTCTGATGTGGAGCATGCAACATTGGATGCCTCTCGTGGATGGACTCCCCGCGTTGTGAGCGGGTTGCACTGCCGTGTATGCACCGTGCCAGCGGCGACGGATGGGCGTCGGCCACGTGATGCGTGCCGAACCCGATGTCCGGCGCCGCCGAGGTGAGGTGTCTCCCGAACCCCCTTCCGCCGGTGACCTCCGAGGGCGACCACGGTCACGACGGGGGAACCGTCTCGCCGAGCGTCCTCACTGGGCTGCCCGTCAGTTGTAGTACACCGGTGTACTACTCGGCAAGGGGCACCCGTTGGGGTCTGACGACGGCCCGCTCATAGGGTGGCCTCATGGACTTCGACGCAGCGGCCGCCACCTGGGACGACGATGAGCAGCGGGCACGCCGCACGCAGGCGATCGCCGCGGAGATCCGGTCCCGGCTCGGTGAGCGCACCTACCACCGTGCGCTCGACTTCGGCTCCGGCACCGGCGCGCTGAGCCTGCTGCTCACCGATCGGTTCGACGAGATCCTCCTCGTCGACACCTCCCCCGGCATGCTCGCGGCCGCCGCCGGCAAGATCGCCGCCGCCGGGCCCGCGCTCGCGGCGCGCGTCCGCCCCCTGCCCGTCGACCTGACGAGCCACGACCCCGCGGGCAGGCCCGAGCCCGGCTCGGTGGACGTCGTCTACACGTCCATGGCGCTGCACCACGTGCCCGACGTGGTCCGGCTGCTGCGCACGTTCCACGCGCTGCTGGCGCCTGGGGGCCTGCTCCTGGTGGCGGACCTCGCCGCCGATGCGGACGGCAGCTACCACGGGCACGACGAGGCGTTCGGCGGTCACCACGGGTTCGCGCCGGCGGACCTGCGGACCGCGCTGTCGGCGGCCGGGTTCGCGACGGCGGAGGTCAGCACCGTCTTCGTCGTGCGCCGGGCGGTGGACGGCGGGGAGCGGGACTACCCGGTGCTCCTGGCCGTCGCCAGCCGCGTGCCCTGAGGGGGCCCCCGTCAGTGGGCGTGCTGGCCGCTGCTGTACTCGAGCACCCAGCCGACGAGCCCGACGACGCCGAACGGCAGCGCGATGGCGAGCATCCACCAGCCCACGGCGAGCGCCGCGAACCCGAGTGCCGCACCCACGGCCAGCACGAGCGGCCACCAGCTCCACGGGGCGAACACGCCCTGGTCGCCCGCGCCCTGCGCGATCTCGGCGTGCTCGTCGTCCTCCGGCCGTCGGTCGATGCGGCGGGCGAGCAGCCCGAAGTACCCGCCGATCATCCCGACGAGCCCGCCGACGAGCGGCAGGCCGGCCGAACCGACGGGCTCGCCGTGGCTGAAGGCCGCGTAGATCAGCCCGACCGGGACGAAGAACAGCACACCGGCCAGGAACAGCTTCGCCTCGAACCTCATCGGGAGCCCCCGCTCGCGCCGACCATCGGCTCGGGTTCGACGTGGTCGAGCGCCGCGACCTCCGGGTGGTGCAGGTCGAACGCCGGGCGCTCGGAGCGGATGCGCGGCAGCGACGTGAAGTTGTGCCGCGGCGGCGGGCAGCTCGTCGCCCACTCCAGCGAGTTGCCGTAGCCCCACGGGTCGTCGCGCGTCACCATCGGGGCGCTGCGCCACGTCCGGTAGACGTTGTAGAAGAACGGCAGCATCGAGATCGCCAGGATCCCCGAGCCGATGGTCGACAGCTGGTTCATCCACGTGAAGCCGTCGGCGGGCGAGTAGTCGAAGTAGCGCCGGGCCATGCCGCGCACGCCGAGCCAGTGCTGGACGAGGAACGTCGTGTGGAACCCGATGAACAGCAGCCAGAAGTGGACCTTGCCGAGCCGCTCGTCCAGCATCCGTCCCGTGAACTTGGGCCACCAGAAGTAGAAGCCGGCGAACATCGCGAACACGACCGTGCCGAACACCACGTAGTGGAAGTGCGCGACGACGAAGTACGTGTCGGTCAGCTGGAAGTCCAGCGCCGGGCTGGCCAGGATCACGCCGGTGAGGCCGCCGAACAGGAACGTCACCATGAACCCGAGGGTCCACAGCATCGGCGTGTCGAAGGTCAGCTTGCCCCGCCACATCGTGCCGATCCAGTTGAAGAACTTCACGCCGGTCGGCACCGCGATGAGCATCGTCATGAACGAGAAGAAGGGCAGCAGCACCGCGCCGGTGGCGTACATGTGGTGCGCCCACACGGTCACCGACAGGGCGGCGATCGCGATGGTCGCGTACACCAGGCCCTTGTAGCCGAACACCGGCTTGCGGCTGAACACCGGGATGATCTCGGTCACGATGCCGAAGAACGGCAACGCGATGATGTAGACCTCCGGGTGCCCGAAGAACCAGAACAGGTGCTGCCAGAGCACCGCGCCGCCGTTGTCGGGGTTGAACACCTGGGCGCCCAGGCGCCGGTCCGCGCCGAGCGCGAACAGCGCCGACGCCAGCGGCGGGAAGGCCATCAGCACCAGCAGCGACGTGATGAGGATGTTCCAGGTGAAGATGGGCATCCGGAACATCGTCATGCCGGGCGCGCGCATCGTGACGATCGTCGTGATGAAGTTGACCGCGCCGAGGATGGTGCCGAACCCACCCAGCGCCAGCCCGAACACCCACAGGTCGCCGCCCAAGCCGGGCGTGTAGACGGTGTCGTTGAGCGGCGCGTACGCGGTCCAGCCGAACGACGCCGCGCCCTGCGGCGTCAGGAAGCCGGCGGCGGCGATGATCCCGCCGAACAGGTAGAACCAGTAGGCCAGCATGTTGAGCCGCGGGAACGCGACGTCGGGCGCGCCGATCTGCAGCGGCATGATGACGTTGGCGAACCCGGCGAACAGGGGCGTCGCGAAGAGCAGCAGCATGATCGTGCCGTGCATCGTGAACGCCTGGTTGTACTGCTCGCTGTTCTGGAACACCTGGAGCCCCGGTGAGAACAGCTCCGCGCGGATGAGCAGCGCGAGGATCCCGCCCAGGATGAACCACACGAACGCCGTGATGAGGTACAGGTAGCCGACCGTCTTGTGGTCGGTCGTCGTGATCCACTTGACGATCGTCCGGCCCATGGTCTGCTGGCGCGGGGCCAGCCCGGGGATCACCTCGACGTGCGTCGCCATGTCAGCCCTGGCCTCCGATGGTCGTCACGCTCTGCTTGCGGCTGTAGTCCAGGCCGAGCTGGCCGGTCTGGCCCGCGGCGCGCAGGGCGGCGATGTGGGCGTCGTAGTCGGCCTTCGACACGACCTGGACGTTGAAGAGCATCTTCGCGTGGTAGTCGCCGCAGAGCTCCGCGCACTTGCCGCGGTAGGTGCCGATCGCGGTCGGGGTCACCTCGAAGGTGTTGGTGCGCCCCGGGATCGCGTCCATCTTGAAGAGGAACGCCGGCACCCAGAACGAGTGGGCCACGTCGCGGGAGTTGATGGTGAACATCACGCGCTCGTTCACCGGCAGGTAGAGCGTGACGACGCCGTTGTCCAGCCCCCCGGGCTGGCTGACGTCGGCCGCCTGGACCCCGGCGTCGTAGACGCCGTCGTCCAGGTAGTTGATGTCCCACGACCACTGCTTGCCGATCACCTGGACGTGCAGGTCCGCCGGCTTGTCGGTGGCGAGGATCGCCGTGGTGTCCCGGTTCGTGAAGAAGAACATCACGCCGATCATGACGATCGGCAGCACCACGTACATCACCTCGAGGGGCACGTGGTAGCGCAGCTGGACCGGCAGGGTGTCGTCGTCGTCCTTGCGCTTGCGGTAGGCGGCGACGCACCACAGGATCAGGCCCCACACCAGGACCCCGACGAGCAGGGCGGCGATCCAGGAGCCGCGCCAGAGGGTGCTGATGCGACCGGTCTGGTCGGTCACCTCGTGCGTCGAGCTCCCCGGCAGGAAGCCGCGCCACAGGAGGTCCGAGCAGCCGGACAGGAGGACGGTGGCCGCGACGAGCAGTCCCGCGCCGGCGACGGCGCGGCGACGACGTGAGCGGCGTCGGTGGTCCGGGTGCACGGCCTGCCTTCCACTACGGCCCGAGGGGCGGCGACGAAGCCTGAGGCCTGGGACTTTAGTCCCCGGCTGGCCCAGCGTAGCGCGGACGTCCGAGCCTGCACCGGGTGTTCTCGCATGTCGTGACGCGGCGTCCCGAACCGTCATGACGTGCTCCGTCGCGGGTTAGGTTCTCCCCGTGACGGTCGACCGCGTGGTGCTCGACGCCGGGGGCCAGGCCCCCCTGCTGCCCGTGGCGCGCGACGCGTTCCTCGCCGCGCTCGACGAGGGCTGGGCCGACCCCCGCCGGCTCCACTCCGAAGGGCGCCGCGCCCGCGCCCTGCTCGACGGCGCCCGGGAGGCGCTGGCCGCGGCCGTCGGGGCGCGCACCGAGGAGGTCGACCTCGCGCCGTCCCACACGGCGGCCCTCCACACGGCCGTCTCCACCGTGGCGCTGGGGCGCCGGCGGGTCGGCGCGGACGTCGTCGTCTCCGCCGTGGAGCGCGCGGCCGTGCTACACGCCGCCGACTTCACGGCCGCGCGCGGCGACGGCCGCCGCGTCACCGTCCCCGTGGCGCGCACCGGCCAGGTGGACGACGAGGCCTTCGTCGCCGCGCTGGCACGTCCGGGCGTGGCGCTGGCCGCGCTCCAGCACGCCAACGGCGAGGTCGGCACGCTCCAGCCCGTCGCGGCGGTCCACGAGGCGGCCCGCGCCGCCGGGGTGCCGCTGCTCGTCGATGCCGGCGCCAGCCTCGGGCACGTGCCGGTGGGCGACGCGTGGGACCTGCTCGCCGCCAACCCGGGCGACTGGGGCGGGCCGTCGGGGCTCGGCGTGCTCGTCGTCCGCGCCGGGGTGCGGCGCTCCCCCGACCGGCCGTCCGACGAGGACCGCTGGTTCCCGGGGGGCGTCAGCGTGCCGGCGGCGCTCGCCGCCGCGGTGGCGCTCGAGTCGGCTCTCGCCGGTCAGGCCGCGGCCGACGAGGAGCGGCGCGCGCTCGTCGCGCGGTTGCGCGACCGCATCCCGGCGGAGATCGAGGACGTCGACGTCGCCGGGCCCGCCGAGGGGCGGCTGCCGCACGTGCTGACGTTCTCCTGCCTCTTCGTCGACGGCGAGGCGGTCGTCGGCGCGCTCGACGCCGCCGGGTTCGCGGTCGGCAGCGGTTCCGCGTGCACGTCGAGCACGCTCGAGCCGAGCCACGTGCTGGCGGCGATGGGCGTGCTCACGCACGGCAACGTGCGGATCGCCCTGCCGCGCGGCACGCGGGCCGCCGACGTCGAGCGCTTCGCCGACGTGCTGCCGGGCATCGTCCGGTCCATCCGGGCCCGGCTCGGGGTGGTCGACCTGTGACCGGCGAGGTGACCCCCGGCGGTGCGGGTGTGCCGGACGAGGTGGTCGTGGACGCGCGGGGGATGCTGTGCCCCGCACCCGTCATCGCGCTCGCCAAGGCGGCGCGGTCGCTGCCCGAGGGCGCACGCGTCACCGTGCTGGCCACCGACCCCGCCGCGGCCGTCGACGTCCCCGCCTGGGCACGCATGCGCGGGCATCGGGTGCTGGAGACGACGGAGGACGGCGAGCACCTGGTGCTCACCGTCCTCCTCGGACCGGCGAAGGCCCGCTGAGCGGGCCGCAGGATCAGGCGAACGAGCCGCCGCACGCGCAGGAGCTCTGCGCGTTCGGGTTGTCGATCGTGAAGCCCTGCTTCTCGATCGTGTCCGCGAAGTCGATCGTCGCGCCCTCGAGGTAGGGCACGCTCATGCGGTCGACGACGACCTCGACGCCGCCGAAGTCGCGCACCGCGTCGCCCTCGAGCATGCGCTCGTCGAAGTACAGCTGGTAGATCAGGCCGGAGCAGCCACCCGGCTGCACGGCGACGCGCAGCCGGAGGTCGTCGCGACCCTCCTGCTCGAGCAGGCTGCGGACCTTGGCCGCGGCCACGTCCGTGAGCTCCACGCCATGGGTGGCGGTCTGGATCGTCTCGCTCATGTCGTTCTCCTGTCGCACGCCGTTGCTGTGCGCAACGGGGCTGTCGGCGCGCTTGTTCCCCGTCAGCGTACGACGCGCCGAGCGGGACTCTCGACCGCGCGTCAGCGCGGCCTGGGCGACCAGGTGCGCGCCACCGCCGCGGTGCGAGCGGTGAGGGTGCCGGCGGGGTCGGCGAGCGCGGCCGCCACCTGCGCGCGCGTCTCCGAGACGGCGTAGGCCGCGCTGATCCCCTCGGCCGCCTGCTCCCGCCGGCCGACGAGCACCTCGCCGGCGACGACGATCGTCGGCAGGCCGTGCGCCAGCGCGCGGTGCGCCACCTCCGCCACGACCTTGCCGTGCAGCGACTGCCAGTCGAACCGCCCCTCGCCCGTGACGACGAGGTCGGCGCCGGCCAGCCGCGCGTCCAGCCCCACGGCGTCGGCCACCACGGCCGCCCCGGGCACGAGCCGCGCGCCGAGCAGCGCCAGCCCGAAGCCGAGCCCCCCGGCCGCGCCCGCCCCCGGCAGCGCGGCCAGCCGGTCGGCACCGGAGCGGGCCGAGGCCGTCGGGACCGCGCCGTGGTGATGACCGAACGCCACCGGCTCGGCCAGCAGGTTCGGGCGCTCGACCTCGCCGAGCGCGGCCCCGGCGACCCGCGCGAACCGGGCCAGCGCCCGCTCCAGGTGCTGCGCCTGCTCCGGCGTCGCGCCCTTCTGCGGCGAGAAGCCCGCGGCGGCGCCCTGCAGCCCGAGCAGCGGCACGTCGACGTCGCAGGCGACGAGGACCTCCACGCCCGACCAGTCGGCCCGCAGCGCCGGCAGGCCGGCGAGGTCGTCGTCCGCCAGCTCGTCGAGCCCGCCACCGCCCCCGGCGAGGCGGCCGCCAGCGCCGGCCAGCCCGAGCCCGGCCAGCATCCCGGCGCCGCCGTCGACGGTCCCCGAGCCACCGAGGCCGACGACGATGCGGCGCGCCCCGGTCTCGCGCGCGTGCCGCAGCAGCTCCCCGAGGCCCACCGACGTGGTGCGCGTCGGGTCCCGCCGGTCGTCCGGCACGAGCGCGAGGCCGACCGCCTGGGCCGACTCGACGTAGGCCGTGTCGCCGGCGAGCAGCACGGCCGCGTCCACGTCCTCGCCCCACGGCCCGCGGACGACGAACGGCAGCAGCCGGCCGCCGATGCTCGCCCGCAGGGTGTCCACGAAGCCCGGGCCACCGTCCGCCAGGGGGGCGACGACGATCTCGTCGTGCCGTGCTCCGGCGCGCCAGCCGGCCGCCATGGCGGCGGCCGCCGCCTGCGGCGAGAGCAGCCCACCGAAGCCGTCCGGAGCCAGCAGCACGCGCATGGCCCCAGATCGTCGCACGGCGGGCCTGTGCGAGGATCGGCGTGTGACTCTCGCGACACCCGAGCGGTCGGTCTTCGTCGAGCCCGCCTCGTCGGCGTTGCTCCTGCTGGGACGCGGTGTGGACCTCGCCTCCGAACGGGGCGTCGAGTGCGCCGGCACGCTGCCGCCCGCGAGCGACCCCGACCTCGTCGAACGTGCCCGCGCGGCGCGCGACGCCCTCGGCGACCGCGCCTTCGTCCTGGGCCACCACTACCAGCGCGACGAGGTCATCGCGTTCGCTGACGTCACGGGCGACTCCTTCCGGCTGGCGCAGCAGGCCGCGGCGCGGCCCGAGGCGGAGTTCATCGTCTTCTGCGGCGTGCACTTCATGGCCGAGTCGGCCGACATCCTCACCGCAGCCCACCAGCAGGTGGTGCTGCCGGACCTGGCCGCGGGCTGCTCCATGGCGGACATGGCGGCGATCGACCAGGTCGAGGACGCCTGGGACGTGCTGACCGACGCCGGCGTCGCCGACGACACGGTCCCCGTGACGTACATGAACTCCACGGCGGCCATCAAGGCGTTCACGGGCCGCCACGGCGGCACGGTGTGCACGTCGTCGAACGCCCAGGTCGCCCTGCGGTGGGCCTTCGAGCAGACCGGCGGGGTCGACGGCCGTGGGAAGGTCCTGTTCCTGCCCGACCAGCACCTGGGGCGCAACACGGCGGTGCTCCAGCTCGGGATGGGGCTGACCGACTGCGTGGTCTACGACCCCCACAAGCCGAACGGCGGCCTCACCGCGCAGCAGCTGCGCGACGCCCGGATGATCCTGTGGCGCGGCCACTGCTCCGTGCACGGGCGCTTCTCGGCGCGCAACGTCGCGGACATCCGTGCCGCCGACCCGGGCGTGCGGGTGATCGTCCACCCCGAGTGCACGCACGAGGTCGTCACCGCGGCCGACGAGGTGGGGTCGACCGAGAAGATCATCAAGGCCCTCGACGCTGCGCCGGCGGGCACCCACTGGGCGATCGGCACCGAGCTCAACCTGGTGCGTCGGCTGGCGCAGACCCACCCCGACCAGGCGATCCACTACCTCGACTCGACCGTGTGCTTCTGCTCGACGATGAACCGGATCGACCTGCCCCACCTCACGTGGGCGCTGGAGTCGCTCGCGGCCGGCCGCGTGGTCAACCGCATCGTCGTCGACGCCGACGACGCCCACTGGGCGCGCGTCGCGCTGGACCAGATGCTGGCGCTGCCGGGCTACTGACGTGGGCACCGGGAACCCGCTTCGGGTCGGGCTCTTCGTCTTCGACGAAGCCGAGGAGCTCGACGTCGTCGGCCCCTACGACGTGCTGGCCTGGTGGGCGCAGCACTCCGACCTGCGTCCCCAGGTGCTGACGTTCTCGGCCGACGGCGCCGGCGTGCGGTGCGCCAAGGGGCTGTCGCTGGTGCCGGACACGTCGGCCGACGAGGTGGGCCCGCTGCACGTGCTGATCTACCCGGGCGGGCACGGAACCCGCGCCCTGGCCGCCGACCCGGAGCACCTGGCCTGGGTGCGCCAGATGCGCGCGACGACCCCGGTGCTGGCCTCCGTGTGCACCGGCGCGCTGGTGTTCGCGGCCGCCGGGCTGCTCGCCGGCCGGCCGGCGACGACCCACTGGGACGCCTTCGACGAGCTCGCCGAGCTGGACCCCTCGATCCTCGTCGACACCGAGGCGCGCTGGGTCGACGACGGCGACACGGTCACCTCCGCCGGCGTCTCGGCGGGCATCGACATGGCGCTCCACCTCGTCGACCGGCTCGACTCCCGGGACATGGCCCGGCGGGTGCGCCGCGGCATCCAGTACGACCCGGAACCACCCGTCTGACCGCCGCTACCCTTACGGGGTGATCGGTCGCAACAAGAACGCGGACGCCGCCCCCGTGCAGCAGCCACCCGTCGAGGATCCGGCGGCGGGCAAGGGCCACCCGACCCCGAAGCGCAAGGTCGCCGAGGCGGCCAACAAGCGCCCCCTCGTCGTCGACGACCGCCGCCAGGCGGCCAAGGACGCGCGCACCAAGGACCGGGCCAAGCGCGACCTGCAGTACAAGGCGATGCTCTCCGGCGACGAGCGGAACATGCCACCGCGCGACGCCGGGCCGGTCAAGCGGTTCGTGCGCGACCACGTCGACGCGCGCTTCAACCTCGGCTCGTACTTCCTGCCGCTGGCGGTCGTCTTCCTGCTCTTCGCGTTCGTGGCGCAGTACCTCGGGTCGCTCGGCTTCTCGCTCGTCGTCGCGGCGCTGTACCTCTACGTGCTCGCGGTCGTCGTCGACTCGGTGATCCTGTGGCGTGGCCTGCGCAAGCGGCTCATCGCCAAGTTCGGCCCGACCTCGACGAGCGGCAACCTCATGTACGGCGTGCTGCGTGCCACCCAGCTGCCGCGCACCCGCCTGCCGCGCCCGCAGGTGAGGCGCGGCGGCGCGCCGGTCGTGCCGAAGGCGCCGAAGAAGTAGTCAGGCGGCCGGCAGGGCGATCGTGGGCGGCACCGGCGCGCCCTCGTTGAGGAGCACCGCGCGGCGCACGCGCTGCTCGGCCAGCGCCCGCCAGTGGTCGCCGAGCCACTCCTCGGCGTCGTAGCGGGCGTCGAAGACGGGGCTCGTCGGGCGGTCCAGCACGGCGCCGGACTCGTCCTCCAGCCGCCACTCCCAGCGCGGTCGCATGCTCAGCCCGCCCTCCGCTCGTCGGCCGCCAGCGCGTGCGTGATGCGGCGCGCGAAGAACGGCCCCTCGTAGATCAGCCCGGTGTAGGCCTCCACCAGCGTGGCACCGACCGCGAGGTACTCGCGGGCGTCGGCGCCGGTCGAGATGCCGCCGACGCCGATGATGACCGCCGCAGGGCCGAGCCGGTCGCGCAGCCGCGCGACGACGTCCAGCCCGCGGGCCAGCAGCGGCGGGCCGGACAGGCCGCCGGGACCCTCGTCGTGCGCGATCGTCGTGTTGACCGCGACGACGCCCTCCAGCCCCAACTCGGCGACGAGGTCGGCGACCGCGTCGACGTCGTCGTCGGACAGGTCGGGGGCGATCTTCACCAGCAGCGGCACCGGCGCGCGGTGGGCCGCCGTCGTCGCCTCGTCGGCCGCGACGCGCACCGCCTCGAGCACCGGGCGCAGCGACTCGACGGCCTGCAGGTCGCGCAGGTTCGGGGTGTTCGGCGAGGACACGTTCACGACGAGGTAGTCGGCGTACGGCGCCAGCAGCCGGGCGCTGGTGGCGTAGTCGTCCGCGGCGCGCTCGAGCGGCGTCACGCGGGACTTGCCGATGTTGACGCCCACCACCGCGGCGCGCCCCCGGCGCGTGGCGCGCAGCCGGCGCAGGTGCGCGGCCACCGCCTCGGCGCCGGCGTTGTTGAAGCCCATGCGGTTGCGCAGCGCCCGGCGGTCCACGAGGCGCCACAGCCGCGGCGGCTCGTTGCCGGGCTGCGGCAGCGCGGTGACCGTGCCGATCTCGACGAACCCGAAGCCCATCATCGCCATGCCGAGCACGCCGTGGGCGTCCTTGTCGAACCCCGCCGCCAGCCCCAGGCGGGAGGGCCAGCTGCGGCCCCACATGCCGAACGAGGAGTCGCGCGGGGCGCCGAGCACGGCCGCGACCACGTCGCGCAGCAGCGGTACGGCGGCCACGGTGCGGATCAGCGCGAACGTGCCCGCGTGCGCCTTCTCGGGGTCCGTCCGCCGCAGGACGAGGTCGAACAGCAGCCGGTACACGGCGCTCAACCTACCGGGCGGTCCGTGCCGTCGGCTGGGTCCACCAGCGCCCGGGCGTCAGGCCGCGGGGCCGGCGCCGGGTGCGGCCTCGTCGGGCGCGGCACCCCGCGTGGCCTCGTCGGCCGCCGCCCGCCCGGAGCGTCGCAGCCACGTGACGCCGAGGAACGGCAGCACGAGCGGGACCAGGAGGTACTCCACCCCGAACCACGACCACACCGACGCGTGCAGCCGGAACAGTCCCGGCGCGACGAACGACAGCGTGCCGACGACGAGCACGCCGACCATCTCGGTCAGCACCGTGGGCCAGGCGAGCCAGCGGCGGTTCGTCGCCAGCGCGAAGGTCGCCACGGCGTAGACGACGCCCGCGAACAACGCCAGCGAGTAGGAGAGCGGCGCCTCGTGGAACTTGGTGGTGACCTCGAAACCCCCGCGGGCGCACGCCGCGAGGGCCAGCACGCCGTAGACGGTGACGAGCGCGCGGCCGGGCCCCTGGCTCGTCGGCCTCACGCCTGGCCCCAGACCTGCAGCAGCCGCAGCTGGAGGAAGGCGACGACCAGCGCACCGAGGAGGAGCACCACCGAGCTCCATCGCGTCCGCTCCGCGAACGCCCAGGTCGCCGCGAGCGGCAGCACGAACAACTGGGTGACGACGTACGTCCAGAACAGCCCGCTCGCCGCCCCTCCGCCGGCCGGGTGCACCAGCACGACGACGAGCTGAATCAGCAGGTACGCCTCGACCACCGCGCCGGCGAGCAGCTGGCGCAGGATCACGGGCCTGTTCCGGAGGGTGTGCCAGCCCGCCGAGGCGGCCAGCACCAGGCTCAGCACGACGCCGACCCAGACGAGGAGGGTGCTCACGGCTCGACACCGTACCGGTCGGCCGGGCGCCGCACCGGTCTACCCTTGGGCAGGTGATCGCGCTGACCAGCAAGGACCCCGCCAAGCTCCCCGTGGACGCCCTCGTGGTGGCCACCGCGCCGAAGGACGGAGGCGTCGAGCTCGTCGGCACCGACTGGCTGCCGGGCGAGCTGCGCTCGGCGCTGGTCCGCGACGCCGGCGCGCTCGGTGTCACCGGCAAGGCCGACGAGGTGCGCCGCGTGCCGGCCACCGGGCTCAAGGCGAAGGTGCTCGTCCTCGTCGGCCTCGGCACCGGCCCCGTCACCGCGGAGCGGTTGCGCCGGGCCGCCGGTGCGGCGACGCGCGAGCTGGCGGGTGTCGGATCGGTCGCCCTGGCGCTGCCGGCGGGCGACGTCGCCGCCACCGTGGCGGTCGCCGAGGGCGCGCTGCTCGGCGCCTACACGTACACCCGGTACCGCGCGGCGGACGCCGCCCGGGCGCCCGTGGCCTCGATCGAGGTCGTCACGACGAAGGCCAAGGACGCAGCCGCCACGCAGGGCGTGGCCCGCGCCGAGGTGCTCGCCGCCGCCGTCCACGCGACGCGCGACCTGGTCAACGCCGCGCCGAACCACCTCTACCCCGAGGCGTTCACCGAGGCCGCCCGCGCGGCGGCCAAGGGCGTCAAGGGCGTGCGGATCACCGTGCTCGACGAGAAGGCGCTCGCCGCGGGCGGGTACGGCGGCCTCGTCGGCGTCGGCCAGGGCTCGCCGCGGCCGCCGCGGCTGGTCAAGGTGGCCTACTCCCCCGCGCGCGCCAAGGCGAAGGTGGCGCTCGTCGGCAAGGGCATCACGTTCGACTCCGGCGGCATCTCCATCAAGCCCAGCGGGTCGATGGAGACCATGAAGTCCGACATGGCCGGAGCGGCCGCGGTGCTGCACACCGTGCTCGCCGCCGCCCAGCTCGGCGTCCCGGCGTCCGTCACCGGCTGGCTCTGCCTGGCGGAGAACATGCCGTCCGGCACGGCGCAGCGGCCGTCGGACGTCGTCACGATCCGCGGCGGGAAGACCGTCGAGGTCCTCAACACCGACGCCGAGGGTCGCCTCGTCATGGCCGACGGGCTCGTCGCCGCCACCGAGGAGAAGCCGGACGTCGTCATCGACATCGCCACCCTGACGGGCGCGCAGGTCGTCGCGCTCGGCGACCGCGTAGGCGCCGTCATGGGGACCGACGAGGTCCGCGCCGAGCTGGTGGCGGCCGCCGACCGGTCCGGCGAGCAGGCCTGGCCCATGCCGCTGCCCGACGAGCTCAAGGCGAACCTGTCCTCGCGCGTGGCCGACCTGGCCAACGTCGCCGGCAACCGCGACGCGGGCATGCTCGTCGCGGGGATCTTCCTCAAGGAGTTCGCCGGCAGCACGCCCTGGGCGCACTACGACATCGCCGGCCCGGCGTTCAACGAGCGCGGCGAGCACGACTACACGCCGAAGGGTGGCACCGGCTTCGGCGTCCGCACGCTGCTGGCGTTCGTGGAGTCCCGCGCCACCCGCTGACCACGGGCGACCGGCCCTGCCGCGACCCGGCTGGGGAGCGTCAGGCCGGGTCGATCGTCGTGCGGTCGCGGTCGCCGTGGCGCAGGCGCTGGCGCGCGTTCCAGTCCCGGACGCGCTGCGGGTAGCCGACGCGCTGCACGTCGTACACTGGGATGCCCAGGTCGCGGGCGATCTGGGCGGCGGTGCGCGGGTCCGGCACCCGGCGCCGCGTCCACTCGCCGTCCGTCGCGACGAGCATCACGGTGGTCGGTGTCACCGTGGTCGCCGGCTCGACGTAGGCCTCGACGCCGACGCGCGTCGCGACGAAGTCCTTGAGGTGCGCCAGCGTCGCCTCACGCGCCTCGCGCGTCGATGCCTCGCCCGCTGGGGCCGGCTTGCGCCGGCGGAACCACGCCATGCGGTCGAGGGTAACCGCCGTACCCGTGTGACCAGCGCGGTAAGTGATGGGACGAATGTCTCGCAGGTCACAGCGGGACGCGTTCGTTCCTGACGTGCGGCAATGACAAGATGGACTTTGGTCCTTGATTCCCACATCCCCCGAAACCTGAGGAGCAGGCTGTGGCCGACACCGGCACCTTCGACATCGTCGTCCTGGGCGGAGGGAGCGGGGGCTACGCCACCGCCCTGCGCGCCTCGCAGCTGGGCAAGTCGGTGGCCCTGGTCGAGGCGGACAAGGTCGGCGGCACGTGCCTCCACCGCGGCTGCATCCCCACCAAGGCCCTGCTGCACGCGGCCGAGCTCGCCGACGACGCCCGCGAAGGCGCGCGCTTCGGCGTGCACACCCAGCTCGAGAAGATCGAGATGGTCGAGGTCAACCAGTACAGGGACTCGGTGGTCGGCCGGCTCTACAAGGGCCTGCAGGGCCTGTTCACGCACCGCAGCGTGGAGATCGTCAACGGCTGGGGCACGCTGACCGGGCCCAACACGGTCCAGGTCGGCGACCGGACCCTCACCGGCGAGCACGTCGTCCTCGCGTCCGGCTCCTACGCCAAGTCGTTGCCCGGCCTCGAGATCGGCGGCCGCGTCATCACGTCCGACCAGGCGCTGCAGCTCGACTGGATCCCGCAGAGCGCGATCATCCTCGGCGGCGGCGTCATCGGCTCCGAGTTCGCCTCGGTGTGGAAGTCGTTCGGCACCGACGTCACCATCGTCGAGGCCCTGCCGCACCTCCTGCCCAACGAGGACGAGTCGCTCAGCAAGGCGTTCGAGCGCCAGGTCCGCAAGCGGGGCATCAACTTCTCCGTCGGCGTCCGCTTCGCGGGCGTCTCGCAGACCGACAGCGGCGTGCACGTGTGGCTCGAGGACGGCAAGACGTTCGACGCCGACCTGCTGCTCGTCGCCGTCGGCCGCGGCCCCGCGACCGCCAACCTCGGCTACGAGGGCCAGGGCATCACGCTGGACCGCGGCTTCGTCATCACCGACGAGCGGCTGCGCACCGGCGTGGGCAACATCCGCGCGGTCGGCGACATCGTGCCCGGCCTGCAGCTGGCCCACCGCGGGTTCGCGCAGGGCATCTTCGTCGCCGAGGACATCGCCGGCCTGTCCCCGGCGCCCATCGTCGAGAGCGGCATCCCGCGCGTCACGTACTCCAACCCCGAGGTCGCCTCCGTCGGCCTCACCGAGGCGAAGGCCCGCGAGGTCTACGTGGACGTCGAGACGATCGAGTACAACCTCGGCGGCAACGGCAAGAGCCAGATCCTCGGCACCCAGGGGTTCGTCAAGCTCGTCCGGCAGAAGAACGGCCCGGTGGTCGGCGTCCACATGATCGGCGCGCGTGTCGGCGAGCTCATCGGTGAGGCGGAGCTGATCGTCAACTGGGAGGCTTACCCCGAGGACGTCGCGAGCCTGATCCACGCGCACCCGACCCAGAACGAGGCCCTCGGCGAGGCGTTCCTCGCACTGGCCGGCAAGCCGCTGCACGCGCACGCCTGAGAACCGAAGGAGATCTGAGCCGTCATGTCGCAGAACGTGCAGCTTCCCGCCCTCGGGGAGTCCGTCACCGAAGGCACCGTCACCCGCTGGCTGAAGAACGTCGGGGACACCGTCGCCGTCGACGAGCCGTTGCTCGAGATCTCGACCGACAAGGTCGACACCGAGATCCCGTCGCCCTTCGCCGGTGTCCTGGAGCAGATCCTCGTCGGTGAGGACGAGACCGCCCAGGTCGGCGCGGTGCTGGGTGTCATCGGGGACGGCGCGGGCGCGTCGCACGACGAGCCCGCCACCGCCCCTGCCGAGCAGGCCGCGCCGGAGCAGGCGCCCGCCGAGGAGGCCGCGCCGCCGGCGCCCGCCGAGGCACCGGCGCCCGCGGAGGAGGCCGCCCCCGCGCCGGCTCCCGCCGCCCGTGCCGAGCAGGCCGGCGGCACCGAGGTGCGGCTTCCCGCGCTCGGCGAGTCGGTCACGGAGGGCACGGTCACCCGCTGGCTGAAGAGCGTCGGCGACACCGTCGCCGTCGACGAGCCGCTGCTGGAGATCTCCACCGACAAGGTCGACACCGAGGTGCCGTCGCCGGTTGCCGGCGTGGTGCAGCAGATCCTCGTCGGCGAGGACGAGACCGCCCAGGTGGGCGCGGTGCTGGCGATCGTCGGCAGCGGCGCTCCCGCCCCGGCCGCCGCCGCACCGGCGGCACCCGCACCCGCTGCGGCACCGGCGCCGGTCCCCGCCGTCGATACCCCGGCGCCGATCCCGACCACCCCGGCCCCGGCCGCCGCGCCGGCACCGGTCCCTGCGCCGGCACCCGCCGCTCCGGTCGCCGAGCCCGCGCCGGTCCCGGCCGAGCAGGCCGCCGCCGTCGCGCTGCCGTCCGCCGGCGCCTACCTCACGCCTCTGGTCCGCAAGCTCGCCGCCGAGAAGGGCGTCGACGCGTCGACGCTGGCCGGCACGGGCGTCGGCGGCCGCATCCGCAAGGAGGACGTGCTCGACGCCGCGGCGAAGGCCGAGGCCGCCCGCCAGGCGGCGGCGCTGGCCGCTGCCCAGGCGGCGGCGCCGGCCCCCGTAGCGGCGGCGCCTGCCTCGTCGGCCACCAAGGCCGCGCCCGTCCCGGCCGTGTCCCCGCTGCGGGGCACCACCGAGAAGGCCAGCCGGCTGCGCCAGATCATCGCCGAGCGCATGGTCGAGGCCCTGCAGACGCAGGCGCAGCTGACCACGGTGGTCGAGGTGGACGTCACCAAGGTCGCCCGGCTGCGCACCCGTGCGAAGGACGCGTTCAAGGCGCGCGAGGGCGTCAACCTCACGTTCCTGCCGTTCTTCATCGAGGCGGCCGTCGAGGCGCTGAAGGCCTACCCCAAGGTCAACGGCGTGCTCGAGGGCAACCAGATCACCTACCACGGCTCCGAGAACGTCGGCATCGCGGTGGACACCGAGCGCGGGCTGCTCGTGCCGGTCATCCGCGAGGCGGGCGACCTCAACCTCGCCGGCCTGGCCCGCAAGATCGCCGACCTGGCGAGCCGCACCCGCGCCAACAAGGTCTCGCCCGACGAGCTGTCCGGCGCGACGTTCACGGTGACGAACACCGGTTCGGGCGGGGCGCTCATCGACACCCCGATCGTCCCCGGCGGCACGTCGGCGATCCTCGCCACCGGCGCGATCGTCAAGCGGCCCGTGGTCATCACGGGCGAGGACGGCTCGGACGTCATCGCCGTGCGGCAGATGTGCTACCTGTCGCTGTCGTACGACCACCGCCTGGTCGACGGCGCCGACGCGGCGCGCTACCTCGTCGCCATCAAGAACCGCATCGAGGAGGGCGCGTTCGAGGCCGAGCTCGGCCTCTGACCGCAGTCTCCCGACGAAGGGGCGTCCCGCCGCGCGGGGCGCCCCTTCGTCATGCGCGCCCACCACCCCCGAGTTCCCTGAACTTCCGGTCGTGAATCGCAACGCCGACGTCAGGAAAGTGAGCATTGGGGGGTGGGGGCGGGGTGGGGGGCGGGGTGGGGTGACGGGTGACGGGCGGCCGGCGGCCGGACGGGCGGCCGGGCGGCCGGGCGGCCGGACGGTGGGCACGACGCGACGGATCGGTCGGTTCCCGGCAGGATGGCGCGATGCGCGTCGTCGTGGCGGGATCCCATGGGCTGATCGGATCGGCGCTCGTCGCCCACCTGCGGGGCGACGGGCACGACGTGGTGCGCCTGGTCCGTGGCACCGCGCGGGCCGCCGACGAGCTGGCGTGGGACCCCGACCACGGGGTGCTCGACCCCGCGGGCCTGGCCGGCGCCGACGCGGTGGTGAACCTCGCGGGCGTCAACGCGGGCTCGCGCCCGCTCACGCCGGCCCGCAAGCGCGCCGTCGTGGCGTCCCGGCTGCGCACGACGAGCCTGCTGGCCACCACCCTCGCCGCCGCACCCGACGGCCCCCGGGTGCTGCTGCAGGGCTCCGCGGTGGGCGCCTACGGGGACCGCGGCGACGACGAGCTCACCGAGGCCGAGCCCTACGGCAGCACCTTCTTCGCCGACCTCGTCGAGCGCTGGGAGGCCGCCACCGCGCCCGCCGCGGCGGCCGGCGTCCGCGTGACGCACCTGCGGACGTCGATCGTCCTGTCGCCGCACGGCGGCGCGCTCGGGCGGCTGCTGCCGCTCGTCCGGCTCGGCCTGGGCGGCCGGCTCGGCTCCGGGCGGCAGTTCTGGAGCTGGATCACGCTGCACGACGAGGTCCGCGCGATCACCCACCTGCTCGCCTCTGACGTGCCCGGGCCGGTCAACCTGGTCGCCGGCGCCGACCGCAACGCCGACGTCGTCGCCGCGCTCGCCGCGACCTGGCACCGTCCGGCGGTGCTCGCCGTGCCGGCACCGGCGCTGCGGCTGGTGCTCGGCGACTTCGCCTCGGAGGTGCTCGGCTCCGCCCGCGCCGTCCCCGCGGCGCTCACCGCGTCGGGCTTCGTGCCGGACCACCCGGACATCGCCACCGCCGCGGCATGGGTCTGGGCGGCGTCCCGGGAGCACTGAGCGCGGGCCGCCGCGCAGCGGCGTCAGCCTGGCGGGCATCGACATCCACGACACCGACATCCGACGCCCGACGCCCGACGCCCGACGCCCGACGCCCGACGCCCGACGCCCGACGCCCGACGCCCGACGCCCGACGCCAGGATCATGCCGTCGGCTCGCCGACAGCCCACACGCGCCACCCGGCATCGGTCCAGCGGAGGTGAAGCACGACCGTCCGGGGCGTCGCGCCGGGCACCGTGGTGGTGCCCGACTCCCCCACCCGCCGGTAGGGGCTCGTCGCGGACGTCACCGAGACGGCGGGCTCGTCGGGGTCCGCCGCGACGAGGTCGCTCTCCTGGACGTCGACGCTCAGCCCCTCGAGGCGGTCGCCGTCGAGGGACGCGACGAGGTCCTCGTCGGCACCCAGCGCGGGGCTGCCCGCGGCATCCACCGCTCCCAGGGCGGCGGCGTCGCCGGCGCCGATGAGCGCGGCCCGCTGCCGCGTCAGCGCGGCCGCAGCCGCCTCCGGCGCCGTCCGGTCGAGCACCGGGTCCACCGCGACGGCCGCCGATGACCCGACCTGCCCGGCGGCGGCGCGGTCGACGCCCGCCGAGGGTTCGACCTGCCCAGCAACGGCGCGGTCGACAACCGGCCGCAGCAGCACGCCGCCCACCAGGGCGATGGCGACCACCACGACCGCGACGGTGCGCACGTGGGCCCGGCGGCGGGCGCGGCGCCGGGCGGCCCGCCGGGTCGGCCCCGGCAGCGCCGTGCCACCCCCGGGTGCCGGCCGCGCGGCGGGAGCCAAAAGGCTGGCGCGGGCGAGGGCACCGGCGTCGGGGATCCGGACGGCCTCGGGCTCGACCGTGCCGAAGCACACCCGCGCCACCTCGGCGCCGCTGCGGCAGCCGCGGACGAGCAGGTCCTCGAGCACCGGGCGCAGGTCGGGGCCGTCGTCGGCCTCGTCGGCCGGCCGCAGCGGCGGGGTCATCACGGACAGGACGGTCCGCAGCAGCCCCGGGACGTCGTCGTCCGGCTCGTCGGCCCACCGCCTCGGCACGACGAGCGCCGGACGTCCCCCCGGCAGGAACCGGACGCCGTCCGGCCGAGGTGGGCCATAGGCCAACCCGGCGTCGTGGAGGGCGTCGAGCGTCTCCACCAGCGGGACGGTCACCGTCACGGCCTCCGCGTCGGTCAGCGGCACGCGAGCGCGGCGCACATCGGCGAGCGAGGGTCCGTCGTCGTCGTCCACCAGCAGCCCGCGGCGGAGCAGCGCGGCGACGGCCTCGGCCTGAGCAGGGTTCATGCCGCCATCGAAGCGATGCGCGTCCGCCCTCGTCGGGGCCCGTCCACAGGCCCGCGTGGCTCCGTGGTCCTGGTCGAGGACGTCGAGGTCGGCGGGCTGATCGTCGGCGTCGACCCGACAGGGTCGGCTACGCGAGCTTGACGGCGTGCCCCTCGGCGGCGGCGACCTTCGCGGCGTCCAGCACGCGGGCGACGTGCACCGCGTCGAGCGGGTTCACGGGGGCCGGCCCGTCCCCGGCCGCCCAGCGCACCACGGCGCGGTACAGGTCCGCGTGGCCACCGGGCGCCGCCGGCACCGGCGTCATCTCGGCGCCGCGCACCAGCCACGCCTCGTGCGGCGGCACCCCGCGCCGGGCGTCGAGCCCCTCGAAGGGCGTCGCCTCGCCCTCGAAGTGCGTGACGAGGAACGCGCCCTTGTCCCCGAGCACGCGCGTGCGGGGTCCGGGCGCGCCCACCAGCGCACCGGCGGACAGGTGGCTGATGACGGCGTGGCCCTCGGCGTCCGGCACGTGCTGGAGGGCGAGGAAGACGTCGTCGACCGCGGGCGTGGTGATCGCGCGCAGCTCCGCGGAGACGGTGGCCACCGGCCCGAACAGCTGGATCGCCGAGTCCACCAGGTGCGAGCCGAGGTCGAGCAGCAGGCCGCCGGCATCGGGGTCGAGCTCCTTCCAGCGCTGCAGGGGCACCGGCCGGAACCTCTCCCACCGGCGCTCGAACCGGTGCACCCGGCCCAGCTCGCCGCGCTCCAGCACGGCCCGCAGGGTCAGCTGCTCGGGGTCCCAGCGGCGGTTGTGGAACACGGTGAGCCGCCCGCCGTGGCGGGTGGCCAGCCGAACCAGCTCGGACGCGGCCTTCTCCGTGGTCGCCAGCGGCTTGTCGACGAGCACGGGCAGCCCCGCGTCGAGCAGCCGGGCGACGTCCGCGGCGTGCTGGCCGGTGGGGCTGGCGACCACGACGAGGTCGAGGCCGGTCGCGTGCTGCAGCAGCCCCGGCACATCGGGCACCACGACCGCGCGCGGCCAGTCGGCCTTGACCTGGTCGCCCCGCGTGCGCGTCACGACGACCGTGACGTGCTGGCCGACCTCCTTGAGGAGCCGGGTGTGGATCCCCCGCCCGGACGTCCCGTACCCCACCAGACCGACGCGCAGATGCTCCACAGCCCCACCCTAGAGGGACGCCGTGACGACGTCCGGTCGAGCCGGGTTAGCCTGCCCTCATGCGGTTCGACGTGCTGGGCATCGGCGAGACCCTCCAGCCCTACGAGCCGACGTGGCAGCTGCAGCGGGAGGTCCACGCCGCCGTCGCGGACGGCGCGCAAGAGGACACCGTGCTCCTCGTCGAGCACGAGCCCGTCTACACCGCCGGCAAGCGCACCTCCCCGCTCGACCGGCCCGTCGACGGCACCCCGGTGGTCGACGTGGACCGCGGCGGCCGCATCACGTGGCACGGCCCGGGCCAGCTCGTCGGCTACCCGATCGTCCGGCTCGCCGAGCCGATCGACGTGGTCCGCTACGTGCGCGAGCTCGAGGAGGCGCTCATCCGCACCTGCGCCGACCTGGGCCTGGCGGTGGTCCGCGTCGAGGGGCGCAGCGGGGTGTGGTTCGCCGGCCGCGACGGCGGGCACGACCGCAAGGTGGCGGCGATCGGCGTACGCGTGGCGCGCGGGGTGACGATGCACGGCTTCGCGCTCAACTGCAGCTGCGACCTGTCGTGGTACGGCCGGATCGTGCCCTGCGGCATCCCCGACGCGGACGTGACCACGCTGTCCGCCGAGACCGGCCGGCTCGTCACCATCGCCGAGGTGATGCCGCTGATGCAGCGCCACCTCACGGACACGCTGGCGCCGCTGCTGGCCAGCGAGCGCACGACGAACCCCGCGGCCGTCGCCCTCGGTTGACGCGAGGGGGCTCGCGAGGACGAGGCGGGCGGCGCCGTCAGTGGGACTGGGCCAGCTCGCCGGCGATGCCGGCGGCCCACTCGCGCACCTCGTCGAGGTCCCGGAAGTCGCCCTGCTCGGCGTGCACGAGCGCGACGAGCGCGCGCTCGGAGATGTTGAGCTCGTCGCGCTCCAGCCGGCCGGCGAACATCCGGACGTCGCGTGCCGACACGGCCGAGGCCACCGCGGTCACGTCGTCCGGCGTCTGCCCGGCACCGGGGACGTCCCCCACCGGGCCGGACCAGAACAGCCACACCGGCCGCCCGCGCAGCTGGCCGGCCTGCCGGTCGACGAGGTCGCGCATGCCCAGCGCCATCCGGCCGACGTACACGGCGGAGCCGAGGACGACCGCCTCGTACTCGTCGACGCGCTCGACGTCGTCCGGCGACACCTCGTCGACCTCGTGACCCGCCTCCCGGAGCACGTCGGCGACGACCGTTCCCATGTCGAGCGTCCCACCGTGCCGGGACGCGACCGAGACCAGCACCCGCATCGTGACCTCCTCCGCCAGCGCCCCGACCCCCCGGTCGCGGGCCGCTCCCCCTTGTGCCGTCAGCGTCCCGTGACGTGGTGCGCGCGGCGCGGGACGGAGGTCCCCAGCATGGGACGGAAGTCCCCGGCCCCACGGCCCGCGGTTAGGGTGGCCTGGTGACGATCGCTCCCGAGGGCCGCCGCATGCTGCGGGTCGAGGCGCGCAACGCGCAGACGCCGATCGAGAAGAAGCCGGAGTGGATCCGCACCCGCGCCTCGATGGGCCCGCACTACGGCGAGCTGCACCAGCTGGTGCGCCGTGAGGGCCTGCACACGGTGTGCGAGGAGGCCGGCTGCCCCAACATCTTCGAGTGCTGGGAGGACCGGGAGGCCACGTTCCTCATCGGCGGCGACCAGTGCACCCGCCGCTGCGACTTCTGCCAGATCGACACCGGCAAGCCGGCGGCGTTCGACAAGGACGAGCCCAACCGGGTCGCGGAGTCGGTCCAGGCGATGGGCCTGCGGTACGCCACGGTGACGGGCGTCGCGCGCGACGACCTGCCGGACGGCGGGGCGTGGCTCTACGCCGAGACGGTGCGCCGCATCCACGCCGTCAACCCCGGCACGGGCGTCGAGCTGCTCATCCCCGACTTCGACGCCCGGGGCGACAACCTCGCCGAGGTGTTCGGCAGCCGGCCGGAGGTGCTCGCCCACAACCTCGAGACGGTCCCGCGGATCTTCAAGCGCATCCGGCCCGGGTTCCGCTACGAGCGTTCGCTCTCGGTGCTGACGAGCGCGCACGACGAAGGGCTCGTCACCAAGTCGAACCTCATCCTCGGCATGGGCGAGACCGTCGACGAGGTCAAGGAGGCGCTGGACGCGCTCCACGACGCCGGCTGCGACCTCATCACCGTCACGCAGTACCTACGGCCGTCGGTGCGGCACCACCCCGTGGACCGCTGGGTGCACCCCGAGGAGTTCGTCGAGCTCTCCGAGTACGCGACGGCCATCGGCTTCGCCGGCGTCATGGCCGGGCCGCTCGTCCGCTCGTCGTACCGCGCGGGGCGGCTGTGGGGCCAGGCGATGGTCCGGGCCGGACGTCCCATCCCGCCGGCGCTGGCCCACCTCGGGGAGAAGGGCACCGCGCGCCAGGAGGCCGCGGCCATCCTGGAGCGCACCGGGAGCACGCTCGTCGCTCGGTAGACTCGCGTCCCATGGCACGCACGTCCACCACCGGCTCGACGCCGGCGCCCACGGGCAAGGGCAAGGGCACCGACGCCCCGAGGAAGACCCGCTGGTACACGCAGGTCTGGCAGGTCTACAAGATGACCGCCGAGACCGACCCGGCGGTGACGTGGTGGCTGCTCGGCACGTTCCTCGGCATCATGGCCGTGGGCATCGTCATCGGCGAGCTGACCAGCCACTTCTGGTACTTCTTCATCATGGCGGTCCCGATCGCCCTGGTCGTGGCGATGTTCCTGCTCACGCGCCGGGCGGAGACCGCCGCGTACCGGCGGATCGAGGGCCAGCCCGGCGCGTCGCTGTCGGCGCTGAGCACCATCCGCAAGGGCTGGACCTTCCAGCAGGAGCCGGTGCAGTTCGACCCGCGCCTGCACGACGCCGTGTTCCGCGGCCTCGGCCGGCCTGGCGTCGTGCTCATCTCCGAGGGTCCCGCCCAGCGTGTGGCGCGGCTGCTCGACGCCGAGCGCAAGAAGGTGGCGCGCGTCGCGTCCGGCGTGCCGATCACGACGATCCAGGTGGGCGACGAGGCCGGCCAGGTGCCGCTGCGCCAGCTCCCCCGCAAGGTGCAGCGCCTCAAGCCGCAGCTGACGAAGGCCGAGCTGGCCGTCGTCGAGAAGCGCCTCACCGCGCTCGGCACCATGAAGCTGCCGATCCCCAAGGGCATCGACCCCATGAAGGCCCGCCCGGACCGCCGGGGCGCGCGCTAACAGGGCTGGGCCCCTCGCGCGGCGGCTGCCGCGCACCGGGTGGCCACCCCGGCCCGGGAGGAGGCCGCATGCTGACCCTGGAGGACGTGTTCCCGCCGTTCGCGCTGCGGATCTCCAGCGGCCCGGTGGAGCTGCGGGTGCTGCGTGACGACGACCTCCCCGAGCTCGTCGAGCTCGTCCGCTCGGGGATCCAGGCCCCGGGCCTGCCCATGCCCTTCCTCACGGCCTGGCACGAGGAGCCCTTCGCGCCCGGCGCTCCCGACGGCTTCCCGACCGCCTCGCTGCGGTGGTGGTGGACGCAGCGGGCGACCTTCGCGCCCGCCGAGTGGAGCCTGGCCCTCGTCGTGCGTCGCGAGGGTGTGCTCGTCGGTGTGCAGGACGTGCAGGCGAAGGACTTCGTCCACACGCGCCGCGTCCTGACCGGCTCCTGGCTGGGGAGGGCGCACCAGGGGGTGGGGACCGGCACGCTGATGCGACAGCTGGTCGTCGGCTTCGCGTTCGACGAGCTCGACGCCGAGCAGTGCGAGTCCGGCTACGTCGTGGGCAACCACGCGTCGGCGGCCGTCAGTCGCAAGGTCGGGTACGTCGACAACGGCCGCCGCCGCATCGCGCAGCACACGCGGCAGGGCACCGTCGGGGTGGACGAGCAGCGCGTGGTCGTGACGCCTGCCACCTTCGTCCGCCCGGAGGGTCAGGTCTCGGTCGAGGGCGCCGAGCCCCTGCGCCGGCTCCTCGGGATCGACCGGTAGGTCCCCGGCCGGCTACCGCCGGACGACCGCCGTCCCGGCGGAGCGGTCGTGCAGGCCGCGGCCTTCGTCGTCCTGGATGGCCGGGGGCACGACGAGGCACAGCAGCAGCGTGCGCACGGCCGCGCGGCCCAGGCCGGGTGCGCGTCCGTCGTCGGGCAGCGCCGTGCCGTCCGCGTGGACAACGAAGCGGCGCACCCGCAGGCCGAGCAGCCGGTGGCCGAGCGTGTGGCCCAGCAGGCCGACGAGCAGCACGTTCTCCACGGCGAAGATGGCGAGCGTGGCCGTCGAGTCGCCGGAGACCACCGGCAGCACCGCGTGCGGGTCGCGGAAGAAGATCGACGAGATGAGCAGGCAGGCCACCCAGTCGACAACCAGCGCGGCGAGCCGGCGGCCGAAGCGCGCCGGCGAGCCCGCACCCTCGGCCGGCAGGCCGGAGCCGGCCGACGGCTGGGGCGACGTGCCCTCGAGCCACGACCCGATGTCCTTGCGCTCCACCACGGGGACCAGCCTAGGCAGGGGCTGGCGCTGCTTCGTCGTGCGCGAAAGTGTTACCCCCGGGCACACTGCGTAACACCCGCGAAACGACGGCGGCACCGGGACGACATCCCGCCCCCCTAGCCTCTGGCTTGCCCGGTCGCGGGCTCAACCAACCGAGGAGCAGCGGATGTTCACGAAGCCAGAGGAAGTCCTGGCGTTCATCAAGAGTGAGGACGTCAAGTTCGTCGACGTCCGGTTCTGTGACCTGCCCGGCGTGATGCAGCACTTCACCGTCCCCGCCGCGGCGGTCGACGCCGACTTCTTCGCCAAGGGTGTCGCCTTCGACGGCTCGTCGATCCGCGGCTTCCAGGCGATCCACGAGTCCGACATGGGCCTGATCCCGGACGTGACGAGCGCGTACGTCGACCCGTTCCGCGTCGAGAAGACGCTGAACCTCAACTTCGGCATCGTCGACCCCTACACGGCGGAGCCGTACAGCCGTGACCCACGCCAGGTGGCCGCGAAGGCCGAGGCGTACCTGCGCTCCACCGGCATCGCCGACACGGCGTACTTCGGCCCGGAGGCCGAGTTCTACATCTTCGACTCGATCCGGTACGCGACGAGCGCCGGCTCGGCCTTCCACTACATCGACTCCGTCGAGGCGGCGTGGAACTCCGGGCGCGAGGAGGAGGGGGGCAACCTCGGCCACAAGATCGGCTACAAGGGCGGCTACTTCCCCGTCCCGCCGGTGGACCAGTTCGCCGACCTGCGCGACGAGATGGTCGTCGAGCTGGAGAAGCTGGACTTCGGCATCGAGCGCGCGCACCACGAGGTGGGCACCGCCGGCCAGGCCGAGATCAACTACAAGTTCGACACGCTGCTCCGCGCCGGCGACAAGCTGCAGCTGTTCAAGTACGTCATCAAGGGCGTCGCGCACGAGAACGGGCGCACCGCCACGTTCATGCCGAAGCCGCTCTTCGGCGACAACGGTTCGGGCATGCACTGCCACCAGTCCCTGTGGAAGGACGGCGCGCCGCTCTTCTACGACGAGAAGGGCTACGGCGGCCTGTCCGACCTGGCGCGCTGGTACATCGGCGGCCTGCTCAAGCACGCGCCCTCGCTGCTGGCGTTCACCAACCCGACGGTCAACAGCTACCACCGCCTGGTGCCGGGCTTCGAGGCTCCCGTGAACCTCGTCTACTCGGCCCGCAACCGCTCCGCCTGCATCCGCATCCCGGTCACCGGCACCAACCCCAAGGCCAAGCGCCTCGAGTTCCGCGTCCCGGACCCCTCGTCGAACCCGTACCTCGCGTTCTCGGCGATGCTCATGGCCGGCCTCGACGGCATCCAGAACCGGATCGAGCCGCCGGAGCCGATCGACAAGGACCTCTACGAGCTGCCGCCGGAGGAGCACGCCCTGGTCAAGCAGGTGCCGGGCTCCCTCAACGAGGTGCTCGACAACCTCGAGGCCGACCACGACTGGCTGACCGCTGGCAACGTGTTCACGCCCGACCTCATCGAGACGTGGATCGACTACAAGCGCTCCGCCGAGGTCGACGCGCTGCGCCTGCGGCCGCACCCGTACGAGTTCGAGCTGTACTACGACTGCTGACACTCTAGGCCGGGTTGACCTCGTTGTTAACCCCTAGCGGACATCGAAAGTCCGCAGAGAGTCCGCAAGACTAGCCGGAACCGAGGCCACCCGCGCTGTGATCGCTGCTCCGATCGCCGCGCGGGTGGCCTCTTCCGTCTCCGGCCACAGATGCGCGTACGTGTCGAGCGTCGTCTTCGCGCTCGCGTGCCGCAGCCGCGCCTGCACCACCTTGACGTCGGCGCCCGCGGCAATGAGGACCGACGCGTAGTAGTGCCGAAGATCGTGGTGCCGGAAGCCATCGGGAAGCACCCGCGCGCGAGCCGCGGCCGCCTCGTCCGGCGGCGCCTCAGCCGCGGCCTTCACGAGCGCCGCCCGGGCCGCCACCATCGCACGCTCAACCGCCCACGGACCGACCTGCCGGCCTAGCCCATCGTGCAGCACCCACGCCGTGCCGTCAGGCACGTTCGTGGCGAGCATCGCTGCGAGCGCAGCTGGGATCGGCACCGCGGTCGAGCTCGTCGCCGTCTTCAGCGCCTTGGCGGGGTACTGAACCGCCGGCGTGATGATGCCCGCGACGAAGTCGACGTCAGAGGACCGCAGCCCGCACGCTTCCGCGATCCGCAATCCGGCGAACGCGCCCAGGAGGATCGCCGGGCGCAGATGCTCCGGCATGGCGTCGTGCAGCGCCCACACCTGGGCTGTGGACGCCACGTAGGGCCGTTGCCGGCCCATCGGCGGGGACGTGCGCCTCGAGCACGGCGAGCGGGGCACCAGGCCATCGTGGATGGCATCCCGGTACACCTGCGCCAGCCTCGAGTGGACGGCGTACACCGTCGAGTCCGCCAACCCCTGCGCCTTCATGTGCGCGGTCCACGCCTTCACGTCCGACGGCCGCACGTCGGCCAGCCGCCTCGACCCGAAGGCCTTGCGGATGTGGTTCGCGTGCACACGGGCCTGCCGAAGCGTCGCCGGCGCGCGCGACGCGTAGCCCTCGAGCCACGTGTCGAGCCACGCGTTCACGGTCAGCTTCGCGGCCTTCGGGTCGACGTGCGTGCCCGTCACGATCGACGACGTGACCCCTCTGAGCCAGTCGTCACCGTCCTTCTTCCGGTCGAAGTGGCGCGTGTGCTCGATGCCATCGGGGTCTCGGTACCAGGCGCGCCAGACCTCGCCAGCCGGCTCCCACGCCCGCTTACCCGTCTCCGGGTCAAGGACCGGCGCCCCATCCGCGTCGGTGAGGTAGCGGCGCCGCACGTACTTCCGGACCGTCGACACGTGACCCATCCCCTCGGTGTTCAGTTCCGAACACCTGAGGATGCGCCTCAACTACGACAAGCCCCAAACGGCCGCGCCGCTGTTGACAACCACCAAGCCATCCGGTCCTTCCACGCCCACTGGCGATGCCGTGCGCCCAAGAGCGGGTGGTAGTAGACAACGTCGGAGCCGAGTGCAACACTCTCCGCAAGTTCGTCGTGCCCGGAAGCATCCGGCACGCATCCAAAGAGCCCTGAGCCATCCGGCCAGGGCTCTTCGCATATCACCACCCACCCAAGCAGCCCGAGAGCGCGACGCCGCTCCCGGGCTTTTCTATGCCCAGGAGAGGCCAACATGGAGTTGCTCACCATCACCGAGGTAGCGGCCGAGCTGCGTGTGCCCGTCGCGACCGTGCGTTCGTGGCGTGCCGCCGGCCGCGGCCCCAAGTCCTTCAAGCTGCCCGGCGCCCGTCACGTCGTCTACGCCCGCGCCGACGTCGAAGCCTTCATCGAGGCCGGCCGCAACGGCGTCCCCGACAACCGATGACCCGGCGCAGTCGTCTCCCCGGCCAGGAGCGGGACAGGCTCACCGCGGCGGCACACCAACTGCTCGACGCTGCCGGGATCGCCGCGTCACCGTCCCGCGTCCGGCGACTCGTCGCGCACCACCAGCGCGCCGGCACGCCGCTGGACCTGGCCCGCGTCATCGCCTATCTCGACCCGACCGGCGAAACCGCGGCCCGCCACGTCGACCGGGAACGAGGACGGCGATGAAGACGAACGCACAGTACGAAGCCGAAATGGCGTGGATCGGCCGCGCCGTGTCGCTACGTGACGACGGTCGATTCGACTACGCCGAGTGGGCCGTCATCGTCTCGCTTGTCGTCGACCCGCACATCCCGCTCGACACCGTCGCCGAGGTCAACAACCTGACGCGCGACGAGATTGACCGGGCGGTCGCCGCGCTAATCTCGCCGCCCGAGGGCTCGCGTCACCCCGCCATGCTCGAGGTCGCGATCGACCCCCAGGGACGGGCGACCTACTCCGTGCTGCTCGACGCGGTCGTCTGATGGGATCCACCAACGCGCTCGCCGCCTACGCACGTTGGGCGGACCAGCTACCCCACCGAGCCCGCCACGTACTCGTGTGGATGGCGCTGCGATCGCTCGACCACGACGGCGACAAGGGCCAACCCGCACGGCTCTACTTCGCCGGCCCCGACGAGCTCGCCACCGCGATCGGCTACGACATGGCCACCGCCGAGAGTCGCCACGCCGGCCTCAACAAGGTTGCCGAGGACATCGCCCTCCTCGTGAAGGTGGGCGCGATCGAACGCATCGAGCGGGGCCGCTCAGGACACCGCGCCGTGTACCGCCTACGTGTCGACGCAATCCCCAGCACCACCGCCACGGTGGTGCAAAAGGACCACCGCCACGGTGGCGACAGCACCACCGCCACGGTGGTTAGTTCACCACCGCCACAGTGGTCCCTAGGAGAAGTAGGAACCACGAAGGAGAACGACCAGGAGCCACCTTCATCATCGCCCCGGTCCGAATCTCACCAGGGGCCGGCCGAAAGCGATGATGACGCCGAGCTCGCCGCCGCCCTCAGCACGCTCGCGCCACTCCCGACCGCCCGGTACTTGGCGCTCAAGCGCCAAGCACGCAGCACGCTCGGCCGGGCCGCGCTCGAACGCGACGTCGTCATCGCAGCCGCTCGGGCGGCGAACCAATGACCGCCACCTGTGTCTGCGGCCACACCCAGCGGATCCACGGACCACGCCCCGGCCTCGACGACGCCGGCCCCGAATGCCGCGCCACCCGCTGCGACTGCCCCAGGTACGACGACGCCCGCGAAGCCGAACGACGAACCGCCCACACCGAGCTCACCGACTACCTCTTCGCCCTGCGGCGCAACGGGCTGCTCATCCCGTGCCTCGTCGGATCGAACGAACGCCGCGCGCTCTGGACATCCGAGAACGAGACCGACCAGCACCGCGCCGCCATCCTCTGCGTCCCCTGCCGCGCCGTGCACGAGTGCGGGCGCTACGGACGCGTGCACGAACCCGCCGGCGTGTGGGGCGCCACCACCGAACACGAACGACGACGCGACCGAAAGGACCACCAGTGAGCGACCGCTACGACCTCACCGGAACACTCGCCCTGCTGCTCAACCTCGAACCCGACACACCCGAGTGGCTCGCCTTCACGGGCATGACCCGCGACGAACTACGACGCCTCGTCATCGCCGCCGCCGTCACCGTCCGAGTCCACATCAACTCGATCACCGCCCGGCCCGACGCCGTCCGCCTGCTCGCCGCGCTCGACGCCGAGACACCACCACGCGCCGAAACCTGAGCCGGGTTTTTAGAGTGCGACGGCAGATGACCGCACAGTCGCCACGAAAATCTCTCTCTCCGGTAGCGAAACCGCAGGTCAGCGCCCTAGTAGGCAGCGTGGGCGGCGGATGTTAGCATCGCGGTGCGCCTGAAGTTCGTAGGGCGCATGCATCGCCTGGCTGAACGCCGGAGCCGGCCCGCGCGGGTTGTTGTCCGCGCCTCGAGTGCCGCTGCCACCACCTTCGCCGGATGCGCCCGTGATGCCTGTCGCACGCCGGAGCCCGACGCCGGAGCCCTGATCTTGGGCCACCACCTTGGGAACCACCTGCCGCGATCGCGGAAGTCCCTGGTTCGCGCCGGTTGCGTGTTTCCATCGTGAACGCCGGAGCCCTCCGTTGTTGAGGCGCCACCACCTTCCCTGAACACCACCCGCCTTGCGTGAGCCATGTCCTTTCGGCCCCGCATTCACGCGGGAGACGGTGGTGAATCACATGGCTAGGAAGCTTTCGGACGATCTGCGGGCGTCGTTGAACGCGCTGGTTCAGGAGCGTGAAGGGCTGCTGAACGGTCCGGCGGAGAAGTTCGACCAGGCCGCGGAGAAGCGCACGCGCGATCTGACCTACAACATCGACGGTCTGCGTGACCGTATCGCCGAGGTCGAGGCGCAGGAGGCACGTGAGGACGTCCTCGCGGCTTCGCGGGCGGCGCTGGGTAGTGGCTACATCGCGGCGGTCAACGGTGTCGTTGAGGGCAACGAGCGGCGGTCTGCGGGCGGCGTGCTGGTCGCGCCGGCGTACGTCACGCGTGAGGAGCCGGTGTACCGCCGGGATGACGCCCTGCGAGGTCTGTCGTCGTTCTTCCGCGACACCTACAACGCGACGAAGGGCGATTGGGCGGCCGCGGAGCGCCTGCACCGCAACAACGAGGCCATGGGCCTCGAGGAGCGTGCGGAGGCTCGTGCGCTGTCGACGTCGGCCGGTGCGGGTGGGAACTTCGCTCCCCCGGCGTGGCTCATCGAGGACTGGATCGCGCTGGCGCGTCCTGGTCGCGTGACGGCGGACCTCCTGCACAAGGAGGCGATTCCGTACGGGGTGTCGTCGATCAACCTGCCGTCGGTGGCGTCGGGTGCGACGACGGCGGTGCAGACGACGCAGAACACCGCGGTGTCGCAGACGGACCTGACGACGTCGACCGTGACGTCCGGCATCACGTCGATCGCGGGCAAGCAGATCGTGGCGCAGCAGCTGCTGGACCAGTCGGGCATCCCGTTCGACCAGGTGATCCTGGGCGACCTGGCGGCGGACTACACGAAGCAGCTGGACACGCAGGTCATCAACGGTTCCGGCTTGTCCGGCCAGTTGAAGGGCCTCATCGCGTGGGGTACGCCGGTGACGTGGACGCAGGCGTCCCCTGTGGTGGCGGGCACGACGCCGGCGGCGTCGTTCCAGGCTCAGGTGACGAAGATCGCGGTCGCCGTGGCGAACACCCGGTTCGCGCCGGCCACGCATCTCGTGATGTCGCCCGAGCGGTGGGGGTGGATCACGGAGGCGGTCGACTCGCAGGGCCGGCCGCTGGTTCCTCCGGCCGGCGGCGGCTCGACCCTGAACTCGTTCGGGTCGGCAGAGCTTCCGACTGCGCAGGGTCCGGCGGGGTACTTCGCTGGCCTGCCGGTCTTCACGGATCCGGCGCTCACGGTGGCGTCGGGCAACGAGTACGTCCTCGTGATGCGCGCGGACGACGCGTGGCTGTGGGAGTCGGAGCTCTACGCCCGGTCCTTCGATGCCCCGTACAGCGACTCGATGGGTGTCCTGTTCCGGGTTCACGCGTACTCGTCGCTCATCACGCGTTACCCCGCTGGGGTGCAGGCGATGACGGGTACGGGCCTGGCGAAGGTCACGCTCGGCTGACGTGAGTCGTTCCCGGTCGGACTGTTCGGGGTCCGGCCGGGAATGGGTGCGAGGCGCGGTCTTCGGGGATTCGGGCCCCTGGGACCCCTCGCAGCAAGGCGGTACTCCGGCCCGGGCAACAACTGTCCAGGCGCGGCCCGGGCCGGAGTACCGCCCGTCCACTTCCTTGCTCGTGGAAGGGGGTTCGACGTGCCGTCGATCCTTGAGTACATCATCTCGGCGAAGGACGATGCGTCGAAGACGTTCGAGCATGTGGCGGCGGCTGCGGAGAAGCAGACGAGCACGTGGTCGAAGCTCGGCGCCGGCGCGAAGGTGGCGCTTGCGGGCGCTGGGCTCGCGGTCCTCGATCTGGCGAAGCACTCTGCGGAGGCTGCGGAGGCCGACGAGGTCGCGAACAAGCGGATCGAGCAGATCAACACGTCGATGGGCCTGTTCGGCAGCAGCACCGACGAGGTTTCGAGGCGGATCGAGAGCTACGCCGAGAAGGTCGCGCGGGCGACCGGCGTCGACAACGGGCAGATCAAGGCGACGCAGGCGAAGCTGCTGACGTTCAAGGATCTGGCGTCGTCGGCGGACGAGGTCGGCGGGAACTTCGACCGTGCGACGAAGGCAGCTGTCGACCTGGCGGCGGCTGGGTTCGGGTCGGCCACGGACAACGCCGCCCAGCTGGGCAAGGCGTTGCAGGACCCGGTCAACGGCTTGACGGCGCTGCGTCGTGTCGGTGTCACGTTCACCGATCAGGAGCGGGCGCAGATCAAGGCGATGTACGAGGCCGGCGACGCGGCCGGTGCGCAGAACCTGCTGCTGAAGGCGATCGAGACGCAGGTCGGTGGCACCGCGGAGGCGACGGCGACGGCGTCGTCGAAGATGCATGAGGCGTGGGGGCAGCTGCAGGAGAAGATCGGCGCTGGCCTGTTGCCCGCGTTGAACGGGCTCGCGAACGCGGGCAACAAGGTCACGACGTGGCTGATGGACACGCCCGGCGCGATGCCGGCGGTCGGGATCGGGTTGGCGGCGATCACGCTCGGGCTGACGGCGGCGAAGCTGGCGACGATCGAGTGGTCGGCGTCGTTGTTCGCGAACCCGATCGTGTGGATCGCGGCGGCCGCCGCCGCGGCGATCGTGGGCCTCATCCTCGTCGTGAAGAATTGGGGCGCCATCTCCGCGTGGCTGAAGAACGCGTGGGCTGTGGTGGCCGACTGGTTCGGCGGGGTGTGGGAGCGGCTGAAGTCGGGCGCGTCCGCGGTGTGGGGTGTCCTGAAGACGGTCTTCGGGTGGACGCCGCTGGGGTTCGTCGTCGAGCACTTCGGGGCCGTGATCGCGTTCTTCGAGTCGATCCCCGATCGGGTGCGGGCCGGGTTGGCGACGGTCGGTGACGCGATCACCGCGCCGTTCCGGTCCGGGTTCGGCGCGATCGCGCACCTGTGGAACAGCACCGTGGGCCGACTGTCCGTGCACATCCCGGCACTGCACCTTGACTTCTCGGTCCCGACGATCCCAGGCTACGCGACGGGCACGCCGAGCGCGGCGGCCGGGTGGGCGATGGTCGGCGAGAACGGGCCCGAGCTCGTACGGATGCGTGGCGGAGAGCAGGTGCTGACGGCGCGCCAGACGGCCTCGGTCGGCGGCACCATCCGGCTGCACCCCGACGACATGCGCACGATCGCACGCCTCATCGGCCAGGAATCCGCCGACGCGGTCTACGCCGGCGCGGGTGCGGTGATCGCCGGTGCGCAGCGATCAGCGGCGAACACGAGCCAGACTCGCGGACGGGTGTGGTGAACGTGAGCGACGACCTGCCGGTGACCCAGGCGTGGGCCGACGCCTTCACGTTGGGCGGCTTCGACGCAGCCGACCAGCTGCAGCGAATGGCGGCCTCCGCGGACGAGGACCCGCTTCGGGTCGCCGAGGTCATCATCGGCTTGCAGACCGCCGCGGCCACGGCCACCGGGGTAGCGATCCGAAAGCTCGAGGAACGCATCGCCGCGCTCGAGGCGGGCCGCGGTCTGGACCGCGCGACGTAAGAAGGCCCCCCAGGGGGCCTCTCAGTGTGCGCGCTCAGACCCTCTCGCGCAGCCTCGACAACGACTCGACGTGCCCGTCCCCGTAGATGGCGAGCGACTGCGACAGGTGGTGACCGGTCGTCGTGACGCCACGGTGGACGCTGACCGCAACCGCCGGGCGGGCGCCGTCGTACGCGGTCCACGTGTGCTCGGTGCACCAGTCGACGCCGCCCGGGCAGCCCAGCGCCGCCGTGAGCCTTGCGGCCTCCCGACGCAGCCGCCACGCCTCGTCCTCTGCAGCCTTCGCCCGGCTGCAGAGCTCTACCGCCGCTGCGAGCGACTCACGCGTCGCCTCGTCGAACGTCACTGTCGTCGTCGTGCTCATGGTCGTGTTCCTTCCGGTGTCAAGGCTCCTCAGAGTCCGCAGAGAGTACGCAACATGTCCAACAACGACCGTTGGCGACCGTCATCCCGTGAGGGTATTTGCGCACGTCGGAGCCACTTGTAAACAACTGCCGCAGACAGTCACCACCACGGGGGTAGTTCGAGCTGTACTACGACTGCTGACCGCCTCTAGGTGTCAGGGGCCCGTGGCTGCTCCCACGGGTCCCTGACTCGCGGCCCCGGTTCGCCTTCGGGCGGGCCGGGGCTTCGTCGTCTGTGGACGACGAACGACGGGCAGCCGTTGCCATGCACTATGCATGTCCGTATGGTCGATCTCATGGGGACACTCCAGGTGCGCGACGTGCCCGACGACGTGAGCCGGGTGCTCAAGGAACGCGCCGCGGAAGCTGGTCAGAGCCTGTCCGAGTACGTGCTCGCGCTGCTGCGAACGCAGGCGCGGCGGCCCACGGTGGAGCAGTGGCTCGACCGCGTCGCATCGCGGGAGCCGGTCGACCTGCCCCCGGATGCCGGGGCCGACGCCCTGCGAACGGCGCGTGAGGAGCGTCAGCGCGGGCTGGGGTTGCTGTGACCCTGGTGCTGGACGCGTCCGTGCTCCACGACCACCTGCTCGGAGGCCGACGAGCGCCGCTCGTCGCCTCGGCCGTCCGCGCGCACGACGGTGACGTGAACATCCCTCACATCGCGATCGTCGAGACCCTCTCGGTCCTGCGTCGGCTGACGCACCAGGGGCTGCTCACGGTCGCACGCGCACGGCTGGCGCTCACGGACCTGGTTGACGCACCGTTCACGCGCTGGCCTGCCGATGCGCTGCTGCCCCGGATCTGGGAGCTCCGGGACAACCTCAGCGCCTACGACGCGACGTACGTCGCCCTCGCGGAGTCCCTCGACGCGACGCTGCTCACCGCGGATGCGCGGTTGGCCCACGCCTGCGCGCGCCACGCGCGATGCAGCGTCTCGCTCGTGGCGGCGCCGACCGAGGCCTGACCACCGATCGACTACTTCAATTTCGTGAAGAAGCCGAGCGAACCCGGGACCTTGCCCTTCGACGTCTGCCGCACCGCGCGCACCGCCGGCGAGTACAACCCCAACCGATACTTGGCCCGCTGCTTGACGCGGCTGGGTTTGATCCACGCCTGCACCTGGCTGATCCCCGCCTGGCGCTTGACCCGGCGCTTCGCCGCTGTCACTCCGAGCAACGTGGCCAGCGACGGCTTGCGATACCGGACGAGCTTCACATCGCGATCCTGGCACCGGCCTCCGACGACGAGCAGGTGAGATTCGGCCTTCCGGGCGACATCCGGCGCAGGGCCGACCGTTGGGAACCACCCGCCGTCCTACGCTGAGGCCCATGCCCGCCGACGCGTTGCGCCTGCCTGCCGAGGCGCGCGCCCGGGCGCTCATCGACCAGCAGCTGACAGCCGCCGGCTGGGTGGTGCAGGACCGCAAGGACCTCAACCTGTTCACCGGCGAGGGGCAGGCCGTCCGTGAGGCGGTGATGGCGCCGGGCCACGGCCGGGCGGACTACCTGCTGTACGTGGACAAGAAGGTCGTCGGCGCGATCGAGGCCAAGCCCGAGGGCACGCCGCTGTCAGGGGTGGAATGGCAGTCGGCGATGTACGCCACCGGTCTGCCGGAGTTTCACCGCTCCCGCGCGGTCGAGGTCGGCGGCCGCCTGCCGTTCGTCTTCGAGGGCGTCGGGCAGCGAGACGCACTTCACCAACGGCTTCGACCCCGAGCCGCGGGCACGTCTGCTGCGCGGCGGCTTCCCGCAGCCGGCCACCTTGGCGCGCATCGTCCGGGCCGCGCACGACGACCCCGACAACCCCACTTGGCGGGCCAAGGTCCGCCACCTGCCGCCCCTCGACGTCGCCGGGTTGCGCGACGCGCAGGTCGACGCCATCCGCGGTGTCGAACGGTCGCTGGCCGCCCAGCAGCACTCGCGCTCGCTGGTGCAGATGGCCACCGGCGCCGGCAAGACGTACACCGCGGTCACCCTGGCCTACCGGCTGCTGAAGTTCGGCGGCTTCAACCGGGTGCTGTTCCTGGTGGATCGTCGGACGCTCGGCGAGCAGGCCAAGAGCGAGTTCATGAACTACCGCACGCCCGACGACGGTCGCCGGTTCACCGAGATCTACCCGGTCGACATGCTCACCTCAGCCGGGATGCTGGCCTCGACCTCGGTGGCGATCTCCACGATCCAGCGGGTCTACAAGGTGCTGGCCGGCGGCGAGGCACCCGACTACGACGATCCCGCGCTGGACGGCTGGACCCCGGACACCCCGGTCACGGTCGGCTACAGCCAGGCGCTGCCGCCGGAGGCGTTCGACCTGATCGTCGTCGACGAGGCGCACCGCTCCATCTACGGGTCGTGGCGCGCGGTGCTGGAGTATTTCGACGCGCACGTCGTCGGCCTGACCGCGACGCCGGGCAAGCAGACGCTCGGCTTCTTCGAGCAGAACCTCGTCGCCGAGTACACCTACCCGCGGTCGGTGGCCGACGGGGTCAACGTCGACTTCGACGTCTACCGTATCCGCACCCAGGTCACCGAGCAGGGCGCCAGCATCGAGGCCGGCACCACCGTCCCGGTCGTCGACCGGCGCACCCGCCGCCAGCGCTACGAAACGCTCGACGAGGACCTCGACTACACCGCACCCCAGCTGGACCGCGCCGTGACCGCACGGGGTCAGATCCGCCTGGTGCTCGAGACCTTTCGCGACCGGCTGTTCACCGAGATCTTCCCCGGCCGGTCCGTGGTGCCCAAGACGCTGATCTTCGCCAAGGACGACGCTCACGCCGAGGAGGTCGTCACCCTGGTGCGCGAGGTGTTCGGCAAGGGCAACGACTTCGCCGCCAAGATCACCTACACCGCTACCGACGCCAAGGGCGAGCTGCAGGCGCTGCGCACCTCCCCCGCCCTGCGCGTGGCCGTGACAGTCGACATGATCGCCACCGGCACCGACGTCAAACCCCTGGAATGCGTGTTCTTCCTGCGCGACGTGCAGTCGGCCCGCTACTTCGAGCAGATGCGCGGACGCGGCGTGCGCACCATCACGCCGGCCGACTTCCAGGCCGTCACCCCCGACGCCACCGAGAAGACCCGGTTCGTCATCGTCGACGCCGTCGGGGTGACCGAGCACTCCTTCGTCGACCCGCCCCTGGACCGGATCAAGTCCATCTCGCTCAAGCAGCTCCTCGACAAGGCCGCCACGCTGACGCTGACCGAGGCCGAGACGGCGACGCTCGCCTCCCGGTTGTCCGCACTGGAGCTGCAGCTGACGCCCGACGAACGCACCGAACTCGACCACGTCGCAGGCACCCCACTGCGCGACGTTATCCGTGGCCTGGTCGACGCCGTCGACCCCGACCGGCAGGCCGCCGCCCTCGCCGACAACCCTCTCCTTCCGAGTGAGACGGTCCTGGCAGGGCTGCTCGAGGAGGCGATCACGCCGCTGGCCGCCAACCCGGAGCTGCGCGCCCGCATCCTCGAGCTGCGCCAGACCCACGACCGCGTCATCGACCAGGTCACCGCCGACGTCCTGCTGGACGCCCACGGCGTCGTCGACCCCACCCGCGCCAAGTCCATCGTCGAGTCCTGGCGTGCCTACCTCGACGAGCACCGCGACGAGATCACCGCCATCCAGATCGCCGGCGAGGCCAAGACCCGCGCCATCCCGTTCGGCGCGATCAAGGAGCTCGCCGACCGCATCGCCCGCCCGCCCCACAACTGGACCGTCGACACCGTCTGGCACGCCTACGAAGCCGTCGAGGCCGGCACCGTGCGCCACAACGACAAGGCCCGCCTCACCGACCTCGTCTCCCTGCTGCGCTACACCTTCGGCGCCGACGACGAGCTCATCCCCTACGCCGACAAGGTCCACCGGCGCTACACCGGCTGGCTCGCCCAGCAGCAACAGGCCGGCGTCGCGTACTCCCCCGTCGAACGCTGGTGGCTCGACCGCATGGCCGAAGTCATCGCCTCCTCCGCCACCCTGACCGACGACGACCTCGACTCCGCCCCCTTCACCGAGAAGGGCGGCATCGACGGCGCCCTGCGCGACCTCGGACCCAAGACCGAAACCCTCATCACCCAGCTCAACCAGGAACTCACCGCATGACGACACTTCCCGACGGTTGGCGCGCCGAAGAACTGGGATCGATTTGTCGGGTCTACTCTGGCGCAACTCCAAAGACGTCGGTCGCTGAGTACTGGGGTAACGATGTCCCTTGGGTAACGCCGGCAGACTTGGCGCGTGACCGTTCGCAGGCTCTTTCACACGGCGCACGGGGTCTCAGTTGGAGTGGTTACCGCTCTTGTGCCGCGCAACTGGTGCCGCGCGGCTCCGTTGTGGTTAGTTCTCGGGCGCCAATCGGCTATGTGGCGATCGCTGGTGCGGAACTCGCGACGAACCAAGGGTGCAAGACCGCGGCACCACCCGGGTACCTCGACTCCAAATACTTGTACTGGTACCTCGTGCACTCCAAGCCAGACCTCGAAGCACGGGCAAGCGGAACAACCTTCAAGGAGATTTCCGGCAAGGAGTTCGGCCGGACCGTCCTAAGGTTCCCCGACCTTGACAAGCAGCGGCAGATCGTCGACACCCTCGAAGACCACCTCTCCCGCCTCGACGCCGCAGCAACCGACCTCGCAGCCGTTCGCCTGCGAAGGGATCGTCTCGCTCAAGCGGCGGCGGATGAGTTGTGGACGAGGTCAGCAGCGAGCGCCCCATCTCGTCGCCTCAGCCCGGATCCGCCGGGGTGCTTTCGTGAGGGGTCGGGGTCCGGCTTTCGTGCCGGTTTGGGTGTGGGGGTGCGCGGTGTTCGCCGGTGTGCCCGGCGTTTCCACTGCGGGTCGTTCCTGGGCCGTCGC
>Ga0209963_1000258_pt1 | contig 144412 bp, 141 predicted proteins | sample ThiBio_1000_biof_2_FD_183957 | JGI IMG/M metagenome (GOLD analysis project Ga0209963, IMG submission 183957) | Wastewater bioreactor microbial communities from Cape Town, South Africa - Thiocy_cont_1000_biof (SPAdes) | ecosystem: Engineered > Bioreactor > Thiocyanate-remediating >... | reverse complement strand
CCTCCTGGACGTCAGGCCTTCGCCGGGGCCCGGCAGGGGCGCCGTCTCATCTCAGTCCTCAAGGGACAAGCGCGCGAAGCGCTCCCTGCCGGGATCCACCGTGCGAAGGGAAGGTAGAGCCATCAGCATGCCCATGAGGCAGTCGATCCGCCTGGGTGCCTACCTGATGAAGCAGAAGATCAAGCGGGTGGAGAAGTTCCCGCTGCTCGTGGAGCTGGAGCCGCTGTTCGCCTGCAACCTCAAGTGCGCCGGCTGCGGCAAGATCGAGCAGCCCGCCCACCTGCTCAAGCAGCGCATGCCCGTCGAGCAGGCCGTGAACGCCATCGTCGAGAGCGGCGCGCCGATGGTCTCCATCGCGGGCGGCGAGCCGCTGATGCACAAGGAGATCGACGTCATCGTCTCGCGCCTGCTGGATCTCAACAAGATCGTGTTCCTGTGCACGAACGCGGTGCTGCTGCCCAAGCACCTGCACCGCTTCACCCCGCACAAGAACTTCGCGTGGATGGTCCACATCGACGGCCTGCGCGAGCGCCACGACCAGTCGGTCTGCAAGGACGGCGTGTTCGACACCGCCGTCGCGGCGATCAAGCAGGCCCAGGCGGCCGGGTTCCGGGTCAACACCAACACCACGTTCTTCGACACCGACACCCCGCAGGACGTGATCGACGTCCTCGACTACCTCAACGACGAGCTCGGCGTCGACAACATGCAGATCTCCCCCGGTTACGCCTACGAGAAGGCCCCCGACCAGGAGCACTGGCTGGGCGTCGAGCAGACGCGCGAGCTGTTCCGCAAGGCGTTCGACGGCGGGCGGCGCAAGAAGTGGCGGCTCAACCACTCCCCGGTGTTCCTCGACTTCCTCGAGGGCAGGGTCGACCTCTCGTGCACCGCGTGGGCGATCCCGTCGTACTCACTGCTGGGCTGGCAGCGGCCCTGCTACCTGCTCGACGACGGCTACGTGCAGACCTACAAGGAGCTCATCGAGGACACCGACTGGAACGCTTTCGGCCGCGGGAACGACCCACGGTGCGACAACTGCATGGCACACTGCGGGTACGAGCCGTCGGCGGTCTTCGCGACGATGGGCTCGCTGCGCCAGTCGCTCCGGGCCGCGGTGGGGAGCTGAACCGGTCAACCGGGCCGTTATCTCCGCGTTACACGGCCCGATACAGTGCCTCCACCGCAGTAGCAACCGGAGAGGTCACTCCACCTGATGCTCAGCCACCGCACCACGATCCACCTCCCGTCGATCGGGTCGTTGCTGCGCAACGCCGGGCGTCCGCTGCTGGAGTCCACGCTGATCCCGCTGGCGCTGTTCTGGGTGCTGTTCACCCGCGTCGGGTTCGACGCTGGGCTGATCGCCGCGCTGAGCTGGTCGGGGCTGGCCATCGGGCGGCGGCTGGTGCTGCGCAGACCCGTGCCGGCCATCCTGGTGATCAGCACGCTGCTGCTGCTCGCCCGCACGCTGGTGGGCCTGTTCACCGGCAGCGCGTTCCTGTACTTCCTGCAACCGACGGTGCAGAACTTCGTGTTCGCGGCGGCACTGCTGGTCACCCTCGGCCTGGACCGACCGCTGCTGGCCAAGCTCGCCGACGACTTCTGCGCGTTCCCGGCCTCGCTCACCGGCCACCCGCAGATGAAGCGGTTCTTCAAGCGCGTGTCGCTGCTGTGGGCCACGGTGTTCATCGTCAACGGCGTCACCACGCTGGTCGTGCTGGCCACGCAGACGGTGGGCAACTACCTGATGGTCTCCACGGCGGGCTCGTACTCGGTGGTGGCGCTCGGCATCGTGGCGTCGCTGGTCTGGTTCCGCCGCTGCATGGCGGGCCAGGGCATCCACCTGCGGATGGGCGCCCGCCCCGCCTGATCCGCCATGATCACCGGCTCGGCGCACGGGCGGCGGTCATCGCCGCCTCAGCGGGCCGCGAGGTCCCTCAGCGCCGCGTCGAGGTCGGCGACGCCGAAGTCGACCGCCGCGGCCGCCAGGCGGGCCATCCCGGCCGGGTCCCGGATGAGCCCGCGGATCGTGGTCGTCACGTCGGTGCGGGTCGGGCAGACCAGCGCCAGCCCGGCCGCCGCCGTCATCTCCGCACCGGCGCGCCCGTGGCCGGGGACCGGCGTCGCGAACAGCACCGGACGGCCCGCGGCCAGGGCCTCGGTGGCGATCATGCCGCCGGCGGTGGTCAGCACGACGTCGGACGCGGTGACCAGCTCGGGGACGCGGTCGGTCCAGCCGTGCACCACGAGCCGCTCGGCCGGCAGCCCGCGGGCCTCCAGGCGGCGGCGCAACCGGTCGTTGCGGCCCGCCAGCACCACCGCCTGCGCACCCCCGGCCAGCACCGCGTCCACCACCCGCTCCAGGCCGCCGAAGCCCAGCGAGCCCCCGGTCACGAGCACGACGAACGCATCGGGGGCGAGCCCGGTGGCGGCCCGGGCGGCGGCGCGGTCACCCGGCCGGAACCGCCGGTCGACGGCCGGGGGCGCCACCCGCACGTCGGCCGCCGGCGCGATCGCCCGGGCCTGGTCGCGGGAGGCGGGCAACAGCGTCCAGGTCTGGTCGACGTCGGCCCACACCCAGAACGGGTGCACCGCCACGTCGGTGACGACGGCGACGCTGCGCCCCGGCAGGCGGCCGCGGCGGCGCAGCCACGCCAGCCCGCCGGAGGTCATCGGGTAGGTGGAGACCACGAGGTCGGGTCCGTCGGCCACCAGCGGGGCGAGCGCGCGACCGAGCCGGGCCGCGGCCACCGCCTTGAAGAACTCCGCCACACGCGGGTGGGCCACCAGCAGGTCGTAGCCCAGCCCGTAGAGCCGCGGGGCGATCCGCATGGTCACCGCGTAGGAGCTGCGCAGCAGGCGGTCGCGCCCCGGGCCGCCGGTGCCCTCCACCTCCCGCACCTCCGCCGCGGGCCACAGCTCGCGCATCCGCGCGGCGAGCACCCGCGCCGCCGCCACGTGCCCCTCCCCGACCGGGGCCGACAGCACCAGGACCCTCCGGGGCCCACCCTCCTGCACGGCAGCACGCTAGCCCCCGCGGCGCGCCGCCCGATCGGGTACGGCCAGGATCACGACACCCCCGAAGGACGACAGGGACGACCCCGTGACCGTTGACGCCCGCACCGAGCACCGTCCCGCCGCCCCGACGCCCGGACATCACCCCCGCCGGCTCCTGCTCGTCACCGGCAGCATGGGCGAGGGCCACCACGCCGCCGCCCGGGCCGTCGAGGAGGCGGCCAGGGGCGCGTGGCCGGAGGTCGAGGTGACCTGGACCGACACCCTCGACGGGATGGGCGCCGCCACCGGCGGGGCGTTCCGGGGGATCTACGCCGGCTGCCTGCGCCACCTCCCCTGGCTCTACGCCCTCTACTTCTGGCTGCTGACGCACGTCGCACCGTTCCGGGCGGGGACGCGGGCGGTGATCGGGGCGTGGAGCGGACGCGGGCTCGCCCCCCTCCTGGAGCGCCACGACCCCGACCTGGTGGTGGCGACCTTCCCCGAGGGCATCACGGGCCTCGGGTGGCTGCGTCGCCGCGGCCGGCTCGCGCCTGCGGCCGTCGCACTGGTGGCCGATCCCGCGCCGCACCCGCTGTGGGCCGACGCGGCGCTCGACCTGCACCTCGTCTCCACCCCCACCGGCGCCGACCGGCTGCGCCGCATCGCGCCCGGTGCGTCCGTGCGGGTCGCGGGCCTGCCCGTCGCGGGCCGGTTCGCCCCGCCCGCCGGGCCGTCGCGCCGCGCCCGGCCGCTCGTCTACGTCTCCTGCGGCTCGCTGGCCTTCGGCGACGTCGCGGCCGCCTGCGCCGCCGCCCTCGACGGCGGAGCCGACGTGCTCGTCAGCTGCAGCCGCGACCCGGCGGCCCGGCGCCGGCTCGACGCGCTGGCCCGCGCGCACCCCCGCGGGGCGGCGCTGCGGGTGGAGGACTGGATCGACGATCCGGCCGCCGCCACCCGCGACTGCGACGCCGTCGTCACCAACGCCGGTGGCGCCACGGCGCTGGAGGCGCTGGCCTGCGGGCGCCGGCTGCTGCTGTTCGCGCCGATACCCGGCCACGGCCGGGCCAACGCGGCCGTGCTGGAGGCCGAGGGCCTGGCTCGCGTCTGCGCGCGGCCCGCGGACCTGCGGGCGGCGGTGGCCGACCTCGGAGCCGGCCACCACGTGGACCGCACCGGGCACGGCCCGGGGGTGTTCCCGACCGCCGTCGCCGACCTGGCCGGGCTGTTGCCGGGCCGCGACGGCACGACCGGCCGGGGCGCGCGACACGGTCACGGCACCCGTGTCCGTGCCCAGGACGCCCTGTTCTTCTACGCCGCCACCCCGGAGGTGCCCCAGCAGGTGGGCGCGCGCATCGTCGTCGAGGACCCGGATGGGCGTCCGGACTGGCCGGAGGTGATCACCGGGCTCGTCCGCGAGCGGCTGCCGTCGGTACCCCTGCTGCACCGGCGCATCGCCCCTCCCCGGCCGGGCCGGCCGCTGCGGTGGGGCACCGACGCCTCGCCGGAGGGGCACGTGCACCGGGAGGTGCTCGACGACGCCCCGGACGTCGTGGACGCGTTCTTCGCCGCCCCCGTCGACCCGGCCACCACCGGTTGGGAGCTCCAGGTCACGCGCGACCGGGAGGCGGGCGGGATCACCGTGCTGGCCAAGGTGCACCACGCCCTGGGCGACGGGCTGGCCGTCACCGAGGCGCTGACCCGCCTGCTGACCGACGCGGGCCGGCCCCGGGACCCGGCCCCGCCCGTCGCGCCGACGCCCACCGACCGCGTCCGCCGGGCCGCCACGGTCGTCCGGGGCATCGGCGCGCTCGCCCTCGCCGGCACGGCGGGCCGGTCACCGGTCACGGGCCGCAGCAGCGGACCGGGCCACCGCCACGTCGGGGTGAGCTTCGACGGCGCCCGCGTCCGCTCCGCGGCCCGCGCCCAGGGCGTCGGGACGACGGTGCTGGTGCTGGCCGTGGTCGCCGACGCCCTGGGCGAGCTGCTGGAACGGCACGGGGCCCCGACCGAGCACCTGCGCGCGATGGTCCCGATGACGACCCGGACCAGCGCGGACGTGGCCAGCGACGCCCCCGGCAACCGCACCGCAGCCGTGTCCGTGGCGCTGCCGCTCGGGCCGATGTCGGGGGCCGAACGCGTGGCGCGGGTGGCGCGGGCCGTCGCCCGCGGCACGGCCAGCGGTGAACCCGAGGGGGCGGCCGCCGTCCTGGGGCTGCTGGGGCTGCTGCCGGGCCGCGTCCAGGCCGTCATCGTCCGCCGGATCTACGGGCGGCGGTTCTTCCACGTGCTCGCCTCGGTGATGCCCGGGGTGCGGCGCCCGACCCGCATCGCCGGATGCCTGGTTCGCGAGGTCCACCCGGTGCTGCCGCTGGCCGACGGCGTCGGGCTCGCGGTGGGGGTCATGCACTGGGGACGCGCGACGACGGTCGGTATCACCGCCGATCCGGCCCTCGTTCCCGGGATCGTGGGAATACCCGCTGGACTCGCGGCGTCGTTGGACCGGATGTAGGGCCGTCACAGGGAGGGACCGCGTATGGACGCCGGCACGTCGCTGCTGATCGCCGTGCCCGCCGCGGTGATCGGTGCAGCCGGCTTCGGGTTGGCGTCGGCGGCCCAGCAGCGCGCGACCAAGGAGGTCGAGGTCGCGCCCACGCTGAGCCCGCGGCTGCTGGTGGAGCTGTTCGCGCGGCCGATGTGGCTGATCGGGCTCGTGGCCACGATCCTGGCGCTGCTCATGCAGCTCGTCGCGCTGGCCTTCGGGCCGATCACGGTGGTCCAGCCGCTGCTGGTCACGGGGGTGGCGTTCGCCGCGGGCTTCTCGGCGCTGATGGCCCGCCGCCGGCCCGACCCCCTGATCCTCATCGGAGCGCTGTTCTGCGCCGCCGGGCTCTCGGCGTTCCTGCTGCTGGCCCGTCCGGTGTCGGTGGGCGCCGACGAGCACATCGACCTCGTCTCCGGCCTGCCGCTCGCCATCGCGCTCGCGGCCCTGGTCGCCGCCTGTCTCGGCTACTCCGCCGTCGTCACCCACTCGTCGCGGGTACTGGCCCTCGCCCTGGCCACGGGAGTCCTCTACGGCGTCACGGCGGGCCTGATGAAGGTGGTGGTCGGCCAGCTGCGCCTGGGCATCGACGAGCCCTTCCAGCACGTCACCCTCTACGTGGTCTGCATCGTCGGCCCGATGGGGTTCCTGTTGAGCCAGAACACGTTCCAGCAGGGACGGATGATCTCCCCCGCCGTCGCCGTGATCACGAGCGTCGACCCGGTGATCGCCGTGCTGATCGGCGTCGGCTGGCTCGGCGAGCAGCTCGACACCTCCCCCGCGGCACTGGCCGGGGAGTGCGCCGCGGCCGTCGTGGTGATCGCGGGCATCGCGTTCATCACGCTGCGCGGCTCGGCGCTGCTGCACCGCCTCGACGAGCGCGAGACCCGGACCGCGCCGGGATGAGGACCGCCGTGGTCACGGGGGCGTCGTCCGGCATCGGCGCCGCCGTCGCCGAACGCCTCGCCGGATCCTGGGACCTGTTGCTCGTCGGCCGCGACGAGGCCCGGCTCGCCGCCGTCGCGGACCGCACCGGGGGCCGGTCGCTCGTCGCCGACCTCGCCGGACCCGACGGGGTGGAGGCCGTCCGCGCCGCCGCGGACGGCCGGGTGACGCTGCTCGTGCACGCCGCGGGACTCGGCGCCGCCGGGCCGCTCGCGGACACGTCCGCGGCGTGCGTCGACGAGCTGATGCAGGTCAACCTCGTGGCGCCGGTCCAGCTCACCCGGGCCCTGCTGCCCACCCTGGTGGCGCAGCGGGGCCATGTCGCGTTCGTGGCCTCGATCGCCGCGATCGGCGTGGCCGACGAGGTGGTCTACTCCGCCACCAAGGCCGGCCTGCGCGGTTTCGCCGACGCCCTGCGGCTGGAGGCCGGCATCGGCGTCACGACGGTGCTGCCCGGTGCCGTGGACACGCCCTACTTCGCCCGCCGGGGCCGGCCCTACCACCGGCGGTTCCCGCGCCCGGTGAGCCCCGAACGCGTGGCCGCCGCCCTCGTCGACGGGGTGCGGCGACGACGCACCGAGATGTTCGTGCCCGGCTGGCTCACGCTCGGCGCCCGGGTGCACGGCGCGGCACCGGCCCTGTTCGCCCGCCTGTCGCGCCGGGCCGATCCCCACTGACGCCACAGCGGGGCTCGCCCGGGGGGTCCGCGGCGTCGGCGAGGTCGCGCTGCACCCACGCCACGTCGTGCCAGGCGCCGTCCTCCCAGCCGATCCGCCGGTGGACCCCGACGGGCTCGAACCCCATCGCCCGGTGCAGCCCGGCGCTCGCCTCGTCGGGCAGGGTCGTGCCGGCGACGGCGGTCCGGAACCCGCGGGCGGACAGGCAGGTGCTCAGCTCCCCGTAGAGCGCCCGGCCGAGGCCCGCGCGGCGCAGCCCGTCCTCGAGGTACACGCGCCCGTCCTCCTGCGCGGCCGCGCTGATCCAGAAGTCCTCCAGGACCGGGTCACCCTGCGGCACGTCCCCTCTGGTCGAGCAGCGCACGCAGGCGGGTGGCGAACGCGGGAGGATCCTCGACGAAGCCCGCGTGACCGCCCGGGAAGACGGTGGGCTCGACGCCGAGCTGCGCGGCGAGCGCGCGCGTGGTGCGGTCACACATCTGCCCGGCCGAGTCCGCCCCGATGCCCGGCACGACGTGCGCGGCCGTGAGCGCGGCCGGATCGGGCAGCCAGTCGCAGGTGCCGCGCATCTCGTGTGCGAACCACCGGCGCTCGTCCGCCTCCGCCTGTTCCCCGTGCGCGACCAGCACCTCGGCCGGCATGGCGATGCCGGCCCCGGCCAGGAACTGTGCCCACGCCCCCACCCGGTCACCCGTGAGGTAGGTGGCGATCATGGCCTCCCGGTGGGCGCGGAGCTCGTCGCGGTCGTCGAGCAGTTGCTCCAGCGGTGGCTCGTGCGCGATCACGGCGCGCACCAGCTCCGGGCGGGTCTGGGCCAGGGCGAGTGCGGTGACCGCCCCGCCGCTGGAGCCCAGGATCGTCGCCGGCCCGGCGTCCAGGTGCGTGATCAGCCGGGCGAGGTCGTCGGCGCGCAGGTCCGGGGTGGAGTCCTGCTCGGGATCGTGCAGCGGGCTGCGGTGGATGCCGCGCGGGTCGGTGGTGAGCACGGTGTGGTCGACGGCGAGCAGCTCGGCCAGCGGCGCGAACGCGTCGGCGCCCATCGGGGCACCGACGAGCACGACGAGCGGGCCGGACACACCTCGCACCTCGTAGTGGAGGCAGCCGTCGGGGACGTCGAGCACGGATTCCTTCTGGGTCATGGTCATACGAGTAGGGACCGCCGGATGTCGGGCAGAATCATCGGGCATGGGTGATGTTTCTGTGCTGGACCCGGATCTGGCCCGCGCGCGGGCCGGTGACGACGCGGCGTTCGGCCGGCTCGTCGCGCCGCTGCGCCGCCAGCTGCACGCCCACTGCTACGGCATGCTCGGCTCCGTCCACGACGCCGACGACGCGCTGCAGGAGGCGCTCGTGCGGGCGTGGCGCGGGATCGACCGCTTCGAGGGCCGCAGTTCCCTGCGCTCGTGGCTCTACACCGTGGCCACCCGCACCTGTCTCGACAGCATCACGAGCCGGGGCCGCCGCGCCCTGCCGATGGACCTGGGCCCGTCGAGCGCGGCGGTGGTGGCCGGCGACACGCCGCTGTCCGACGTCGCGTGGCTCGGCCCGTACCCCGACGCTGATCCCGAGCAGCGCGCGTCCGTCGAGCTGGCGTTCGTGGCCGCCTGCCAGCACCTGCCGGGCAACCAGCGCGCGGCGCTGCTGCTGTTCGAGGTGCTCGGCTTCTCCGCCGCCGAGATCGCCACGATCATGGACACGTCCACCGCGTCGGTGAACAGCGCCCTCCAGCGCGCCCGGAAGATCGTCGCGGAGCGGGTGCCGTCCCGCGAGGAGCAGCCCGCGGCCCGCGACGCCCGCACCCGGGAGGTCGTCAGCGGCTACACGGCGGCACTGGAGAGCGGGGACGCGCAGGCTCTGGTCGCGCTGCTCACCGAGGACGTCACGTGGTCGATGCCCCCGCTGCCGCGCTGGTACCGGGGCATCGACGCCGTCATGGACTTCGTCGTGGCGGTGCCGCTGGGGAGCTGCGGGGCCTGGCGGCACGTCCCCACCAGCGCGAACGGGCAGCCGGCCGTGGCCGCCTACCTGCGCCCGGGCGACACGGGCGCCCACGACGCGTGGTCGATCAACGTCCTGACGATGCGGGGCGACCGGATCGCCGAGGTCACGTCGTTCATCGGCGCGGAGCACTTCGCGGCGTTCGGACTGCCCCCGTCGCTGCCCTGAGCCGCTGCGGCTCGTCGACGGTCGGGGACGGCCTGAGGTCGAACGCGTCGGTGGGTCACACCCCACCGGCCCCCAGACCTGGCAGTACCGCACCTGTCCGAGCGGGAACAGGCCGGATACCTGCTCCACCGCCAGGGACCCCGCGCACCCGGTCACGTCGCGGCGAGATGCCCGCGCTCGTGGTCGCGACCGCCGCACGGCGGTCATCGAGGCCCACGGTCGACCGTGGCTCATCGTCCTCCGCCCGGGACCGGGCCACCCTTCGGCGGCGCCCCGACGAACGCAGCGCGAGGTTCGACGCGAACGCCGCCTTCCCGATCACCGACGATCTCCTCGACGCCTACCTGCGCGCCTTCGAGGCGCCCGACGACGAGAGCACCACGATCCGCTGATCCCCGACGGCCAGGGGCGTCGGCACGAGCTGCGGCACGGGGTGGGCGTGGAAGTCGGCGAGCGTGGCCTCCCCGGCGAGGTACTGGGCCGTGCGGATCCAGCCGTTGTGCGAGACGACGACCACGTGCTCGTCGGGCGGGACCTCGGCGAGGAAGCCGCCGACCCGCGCGACCAGCGCGTCGAGCTCCTCCCCACCGGGCGGGGTGACGGTCACGTCGAGGTGCCCGCCCGGGAAGTCGACGGGCCGCTCGCGGCGGACGTCGTCCTTCGGCCTCCCCTCCCACTCCCCCATGGCCCGCTCGCGCAGCCGGTCGTCGATGATCACGTCGGCGCCCGGGAAGAGCGCCGCCGCGGTGAGCGCGGCACGGCGCAGCGGTGACGCGTAGACGCGGTCGGCGGTGGGGCCGGGGACGATCCGGGCCAGGGCGGCGGGGTCGGGCTCGACGTCGAGCCCGCCCATGAAGATCCGGTAGCGGTTCCACGCCGTCTCCGCGTGCCGCACGGCCACGAGGGACATCAGTGCACCAGCCCCATCAGTACATCATTCGCGGATCGTCGTAGTACTTGAACTCCAGCAGGTTGTGCGACGGGTCGGCCAGTACGAACGTCTCGTGCTCCTCCGAGCGCCCCTCGAACCGGCGGAACGGCTCCGCGAAGAACTCGAGCCGGCGGTTGCGGGCCAGCCGCAGCAGCCGCTCCCAGTCCTCCTTCGCCCGGAACGTGACGCCGAAGTGGCGCGGGTAGAGCTGCGGCTCCTCCTCGATCACCTCGTGCAGGTGGCACACCACCTGGTCGCCGAAGAAGTCCAGCGTGATCCGGTCGGCGTAGCGGCGGGCCAGCTTGCATCCCAGCCCCGTCACGTAGAACTCGTAGGCCTCGTCGAGGTCCGCGGCCGGGATCGCCAGGTGGAAGACGTCGCCGGTGGTCCTCACACCAGCCCCAGCGTGTCCGAGCGCAGGCCCAGCCGGAGGGTCTCCAGCGGGATCACGTCCTCGGCGTGGATGTTGCCGACGTTCACCGAGGGCCCCAGCCGGCGCACGAAGTACGTCTGCAGCTCCTTGTTCGGCGCCTCGAACAGCAGCCGGTCGACGTCGACGCCGGAGTCGAGGATGGCCTCGATCAGCTCGTCGCGCGGCTGCCCGTCGGGGGTGCAGATGCCGCTGCGGCCGCTCTCGCGCGCCTCCGTGGTGACGAGCTTCGCGCCGGCGGCGAGGTCCTGGCGGATCGAGGAGATCCACTCGGGCGACGACAGCGCCTCGGAGCGCGCCGCGTCCTTGAACCCGACCTCGCTGATCACCGTGAACTCGTCCGACAGCCGCGCCACCCAGCCGGCCTTCTCGTCGTTGCCCATCGCGATGGTGCCGTTGGAGACCTCGACGCAGCTCGCGCCGAGGCTGCGACAGAGTTCCCTCCAGTCGTCGACCATCCCGTCGACCGCGAAGCGCTCGAACAGCGTGCCACCGAAGTAGAAGTCGATGCCCGCCCAGCGCAGGATGTCGATCTTGCGCTTGATGTCGTGCGTGACGAGGGCGGTGCCCCAGCCGAACTTCACCATGTCGATGTACTCGCCGACGCTGTCGATGGCGTCCTCGAAGCGGCCCGTGTGCAGGCCGGGATCGATCACCATCGTGAGGCCGCGCTGCCGCGGGGCGCAGTCGCGCTCGGGAAGGGTGAGCCGTGTGTCGATCATGTCAGTCTCCTCGTGTCCGGTCGCCACCCACGGTTGCGGGCGAAGCTGGGCGGAACCCCCCGGGCCGCCTGGGAGTGAGCTGTGAAGATCTGGTGGAACGGTGTTTCCCGGTGAGCACGAGGCTCAGCGGCGTGGCCCGGAGCACCTCGACGATCAGCAGTGAGCCGACGACCGCCACCAGGTAGACCGCGACGCTCGACCAGGGCGCCGGGAGCGCCGCGGCCGTCGAGTCGGGACCGCCGATGGTCAGCACCCAGAGGATCACCGGGTGCACCAGGAACACCCCGAACGAACGGTCCGACGCGCGGTCGAGGAAGCGCGTCGCGAGGCCGCCGCCCCGACGGTCCGTCCACGCCGCACCGATCGCCCAGAACGCGGCGACCACCGCCACGACCCACGGGATCATCACGGGCTGGAAGACGTCGGTGGCGACGATCGCCCCGACCGTCGGCACCGTGACCTGGTACCCGGCCTCGGCCGCCACCCCCGTGACGACGAACGCCGCGACGACGACACCGGTGTGGCCGCGGATCCAGGCGTCGACGGCGTCGAGGTGCAGCGCCACCACCCCGCCCAGGACCAGGAAGAACTGGTAGCTCAGGAAGATCGAGCCGGCGTAGGGCTGGAGCGCGGCCGGCGCGGAGTCGTGCAGCCAGAGGTCCGTCACCACCTGCAGCGCGAGGCTGGTCACCAGGAGCAGCCCGTGGTGCCCGCGCGTGGCGCGCAGCAGCCACCGGAACGCGGGGAACAGCAGGTAGAACTGCATCGAGACGAGCAGGAAGTACAGGTGGAACCACGCCGTGCCGGTCAGGATGTTGACCAGCAGGAACCGCACCGGGTCGGCCTGCGGCACGCTCACCAGCTGCAGTCCCGTGTAGAGCACCGACCAGACCACGTACGGCACGCCCACCAGCAGGAACCGCCGGCGCCAGAACGGCAGCGCGGCCGGGGCGTGCTCGCGGTAGCGGTGCATCAGCACGAACGCGGTGAGCACGAAGAACGCCTCGCGCGTGAAGTGCAGCAGCATCGTCAGCGCCCCGAAGCGGACGCTCGCGATGTCGTTCACCGTCGATACGGTGTGCACGGCGATCACGCAGGCGAACGTGAGCACACGGACCATGTCGGCGGGGTAGACGTGCCTGCTCACGACGCGACCAGTGCCTCGCGCAGGGCCACCCGGCGCACCTTGCCCGTCGGCCCGAGCGGGAACGACTCCACGACGCGGATCTCGGCGGGCCGCTTGAACCGCGCCAGCCGCTCGGCGCACCGGACCGTGAGCCGCTCGACCAGATCGGCCCCCGCACCGCGCACGAACGCGACCGGGACCTCGCCCAGCACGTCGTCGGGCCGCCCGACGACCACGGCCCCGACCACGTCCGGCTCGCCGAGCAGCACCTCCTCGACCTCGCGCGGGTAGACGAGCTCGCCGCCCCGGTTGACGACGTCGTCGGCGCGCCCGGCCAGGTAGAGGTAGCCGTCGGCGTCGAGGTGGCCGACGTCGGAGGTGTCGAGCCAGCCGTCGGCGTCGAAGCGGTCGGCCGCGGCGCCGCCCGCATATCCGCGGATGACACCGCCCCCGCGGATCCGCACGCGCCCGACCACGCCGACGGGGCACGGCCCGCCCGCGTCGTCGACCACCTGCAGCTCGACGTCGACGGGCCGCCCCACCGAGCCCGGCCGGACGGGCGCGTCCAGCGGCATGGCGGTGATCTGGCTGGCGGCCTCGGTCATCCCGTAGCTCTCGATCACCGGCACCCCGGTGCGCGCCGTGACCAGCTCGCGCACCACGAGCGGCAGCGGCGCCGACGCCGAGCGCAGGAACCGCAGCCCGGGCGGCACGACGGGCACGTCGGCCCGGGACAGGATCGTGAGGACCGCGGGCACCGCGTTCACCCACGTCACCTCGCGCTCGACGAGCATCGGCCAGAACCCGGTGCGGTGGAAGCGGCGCTCCAGCACCAGCTCCGCACCGGCGACCAGCGTGGCCAGCAGGCCCACGACCTGCGCGTTGATGTGGAACAGCGGGAGCGGGTTGTAGCCGCGGTCGGCCGTGGTGAGCCCGTTGTGCCGCGCGACGGCGCCCGCCGTGTGCAGCAGCTGCGCCTCGGTGAGCTCCACGGCCTTCGGGGCGCCGGTGGAGCCCGACGTGAGCAGGACGACGGAGCCCGGCCCCGGCCGCGTCGACGGGCCGCGGCGCGACGGCGCGCCGGGCAGCCCGCCGTCCGTGACGAGCACGCCGCCCCGCCCGGGCCGGTCCGACACCACGAGCGCCGGGGCCAGAGCAACGCGGTACCGCTCTCGCTCGGCCGGCGGGGCGTCCGGATCGACGGGCGCGGAGCACCGGCCGGCCGCGATCACGGCGAGGTGTACGACCGCGAACGCGAGGGGGTCGTCGACGTCGACGAGCACCCGCGCGCCCGCCGGGACACCCCGGGCGTCGAGCTCGCCCGCCCATACCTCGCAGGCGGTGTCGAGAGCGGCGTAGTCGACGTAGCGGGCGCTGCGGGCGTCGGCGACGAATCGACCGTCCGGAGCCGCTGACCTGCGAATACGGACCCATTCACGCATGCAGGAAGCCATGGGGCCCCAGGGTGGACCATTGAGCTGTGGGCTCGCTGAGAGTGCCGTGTGAACTCCCGGACGACGGTGGCGGGAGGCGCATACTCACGGGCGTGAGGTGGTGGCGCGGGGCGCAGATCGGGCTGCTCGTGGTGGCGGCGGTCGCCCTCGCGGTGGGTGTCACGGGCGGGCTCGGTACGACCACGCCCGTGGTGGCGGCGGCCGCCCAGGCCCAGCCGCCGCTGGCCGGCGTCGAGCACGTGCTGACGGTCGCGGGCGTCCGGCGGACCTACCGGACGTTCGCCCCCGCGACCGGCCACGATCTGCCGCTGCTCGTGGTCCTGCACGGCCGCGGCCAGTCGCCGCGGACCGCGATCCAGCAGACCGGCTTCGCGAGCCTGGCGCAGCAGGACCGGGCCGCCGTCGTCTACCCGGACGGCATCGGCCGCTCCTGGAATGCCGGCGGAGGCTGCTGCGGGGTGGCGGGCGCGCGGGGCTCCGCCGACACGGCGTTCGTCGGGGCGGTGGTGGCCGCGTCACTGCGCGACCTGCCCGTCGACGCGGCGCGGGTCTACCTCGTGGGCTACAGCAACGGCGGGAAGCTCGCCTACGCCGCCGCGTGCGCTGAGCCGTCGCTGTACGCCGCCGTCGCCACGTACGGATCGGTGCCGCTCGCGCCGTGTCGGTACGGGACGCCGCGACCGTTCCTGCTGGCCGCGGGCGCCCTGGACCCGATCCTCCCGTTCGGCGGAGCGGCACACGACCGGCCGCCGCTGCCCCCCGTGCGCACCGCCGTCGGGTGGTTGCGGGCGCAGGACGGCTGCACGGGCACCCCCACCTCCCCGACGGCCGGGGCGTCGACGGTCCAGCGCTGGAGCACCTGCCGTCCGGGCTCCGGCGTGACGTTCGTGCTCTACCCGCGCTCGGGCCACACCTGGCCGACGTCGGTGTCGGCGCAGATGTGGGCCTTCCTGACGACGTCCGGTCTCACACCTTCTGGTTAGCCGACGCGATCCCGGCCGGAGCCGACACCACCGACGCGCGGATCGCATCGGCCAGCGCGAGCGCGGCCTCCTCGGTGAGCTCCAGCGCCACCCGCGACGACGGGCCCAGCGCCGGGTTCAGGAAGTCGATGTTGACGGTGTGCCCGTACGGCGCGTGCACGGGATGGTCGACGTAGACGGTGGCGTCGCTGACCGGGAACCACCCCTGCGCACCCTTGCCGCTGCCGTCGACCGCGACCTTCTCGGTCTGGTAGGTGCACACGGTCAGGCCGCCAGGTGGGTGCCGAAGAACGCGAAGATCTTCTGCCAGCCGTCGACGGCCGCCGCGACGCGGTAGGCGGGGCGGTCCACGGCGAAGAACGAGTGGCCCGCGTCGGGGTAGGTGTGGAACTCGTGGGCCTTGCCCAGCCGGTCGAGCTCGGCCGAGAGCGCCGCGGTCTCGTCGGGCGCGGGGTTCTGGTCCTCGGCGCCGAACAGGCCCAGCAGCGGGCAGGACAGGTCCGGGGCGAGCCCGATGATCGGCTTCATGCTGATCGGGAACCCGGCGGGCACCTCGTTGACGACGAACGCGCCGTAGCAGTCCACCGCCGCATCGATGTCGAGCGAGCAGGCCGAGAGGAACGTCTGGCGCCCACCCGAGCAGTGCCCGATGACGCCGACCTTGCCGTTGGCGTTGTCGAGGGACTTCAGGTGCGCCGCAGCACCGGCGACGTCGCCGACCAGCCGCTCGTCGGGCACGCCGCCCGCGGCACGGACGGCCGCGGCCGCGTCGTCCGGAGCCGCGCCGGGCGCCTCGCGGGAGTAGAGGTTGGGGCACAGCGCGGAGTAGCCGTGCACGGCGAACTTCCGCGCCATCTCGAGGGTGGCCTCGTCGTAGCCGGGCATGTGGTGGATCAGCACGACGCCGCCGCGCGGGGTGGTGCCCGTGGGGCGGGCGAGGTAGGCCTCGATCTGGTCGCCACCGTGGCCGGAGATCGTGATCGGCCCGGCTGTGATCGTCTGGGCTGTGATCGGTTCGGTCATGCCTGCGTTCTATCCCACCGGCGGCACCCCGGCACCTCCGGGTTGGATCACCCCCGGGACGAATCGGCCAACCGGAGCAGACCCTTCGCGATCCGGTGCCGGGAGACCGTTCCGAAGCCGATGACGAGCCCGGCCTGCGGTACACCGGCGCAGTAGTGCTCGGGCTCTCGGCGGACGGGATCGGCCTCGGCCTCACGATCGGCTGGACCAGCGGCCTGCTGGCCGGGTCCCGCTCGGGACGCTGGCCGACCGACGCGGCCCCGCGGGGTCGCGGTGCTGCTCGCCGTGCCCACCGCGGCCGCATCGGCGGGTTCGTCCTGGTCGGGGCCGCGCCGGGGCTGGTCGCGTTCGTGCTGGTCTGCTGCGTGTACGCCTGCGCGCAGACCGGATCCGGGCCGCGCGGCAGGCCCTGCTCGCGGCGCCGGTGCCGCCCGCCGAACGCACGGCGGTGCGGGCGGATCCAGGCCACGGCCGACGCCGGGCTCGGCGCCGCGCTGGGCGGGTGGCACTGGCGATCGACACCCCCGCCGCCTACGTCACGGCGATGGCGCTCGACGCCGCCGGGTTCCTGGTCGCCGCCACACGAGAACGAGTGCGCGCTGATCATGAACGCCGACGCCGAGCGCGCACTCGGAACCACCGCCCGGTGATCAGGCGGGCGCGTCCCGGGCCGCCACCAGATCACGTGCCTCCTGCTCGGTGGCCACCGCGGGCGGGGAGCCGTCCAGGGGGCGGCCGGCTGTCTCTTGTATGAGGTACACGCTGATCAGGCCCACGACGCCGGCGGCGATCAGATAGTAACCGGGCCAGTTGAGATCCCCGCTGACCAGCACGAGCGCCGCGATGACCGTGGCCGCCGTCCCGCAGAACGCCGAGACGAAGATGTTGAACGCGATGGACAGGCCGCTGTAGCGGATCTCCGTCGGGAACAGCGCCGGGAGCGTGGACGGCGAGACGGCCGAGAACAGCACCAGCGTCAGCCCCATGATCATCAGGCCGCCGAACGTGGCCCCGAGGCCGCCGACGCGCAGCAGCAGGATCGTGGGCAGGCCCAGGACGATCAGCGCCATGCAGCCCGTGTAGAGGATCGGCTTGCGGCCCACCCGGTCGGAGAGCCGCCCGATGAACGTGATGATCACCATCAGGATCAGCAGCACCACGATCTGCAGGATGTTCGACGCCGACTCCGACGTGCCGGCCTCCCCCGCGGCCGGCAGCGTCGAGGTCAGGTAGGTGGGGATGTAGGCGGTGAGCACATAGTTCGTGACGTTCCACCCCACGACGAGCCCGCCGGCGAGCAGCATCGCGCGCCAGTGCCTGGTGAAGATCAGCCGGAAGGCGTCCTGGGTGGAGGTGCCCTCGTGGGTCTCCGACCGGGCCACCATCACCTGGAACGCCGGGGTCTCCTCCAGCCGCGAGCGCAGGTAGAGCCCGACCACGCCGAGCGGGAACGCGAGCAGGAACGGGATGCGCCAGCCCCAGCTCTCCATCTGCTCCGGCGGGAGCACGGCGATCAGGACGGCGGAGAACGTGGCCCCCATCGCGTACCCGGTGAGCGTGCCGAACTCCAGCCAGCTGCCGAAGAACCCGCGCCGCCGGTCGGCGGAGTACTCGGCGATGAACGTCATTGCGCCGCCGTACTCACCGCCCGTGGACAGGCCCTGCACGACGCGCACGAGCAGCACGAGCAGCGGCGCGGCGACGCCGATGCTCGCGTAGCCCGGGATCAGGCCCAGCACCGTGGTGCCCGCCGCCATCATGATCACCGTGATGGCGAGCACCTTGGTCCGGCCGATCCGGTCGCCCAGCGGGCCGAAGATCAGCCCACCGATGGGACGGACGATGAACGACACCGCGAACACGCCGAACGTGTAGACCGTGGCCGTGGCCGGGGGCAGGTTCGAGAAGAACACCTTCGTGATGACGACCGCGAGGTAGGAGTAGACGCCGAAGTCGTACCACTCCGTCACGTTGCCGATGGCCGCCGCTGCCACCGCACGTCTCATCGTCTGTTCGTCGGTGATGGTGATCCCGCTGTCGTCCACGCGCCGGAAGGTTAATGGCGGGTGGACGAATCCGCTGAACAGAGCAACGGAGACGGACAATCAGTCGACAATGCTCGGGACAACCTTTCCGTACACCTCGCCGAATCCGATGCGGGCGCCGCCGGGGCCGGGGGCCGTGGCGGTGATGGCCACCTCGTCGCCGTCCTCGAGGAACGTGCGCGTGCCGCCGTCGGGGAGGGCGAACGGCTCGGTGCCGCCCCAGGAGAGCTCCAGCAGGCAGCCGCGCTCCCCCTTCACCGGACCGCTGACGGTGCCGGACCCGTAGACGTCGCCGGTGCGCGTCGGTGCGCCGTTGACCGTCATGTGGGCCAGCTGCTGGGCCGGCGTCCAGTACATCGTGGAGAAGTGCGGCCGCGAGACGGTGTGCCCGTTGATCGACAGCTCCAGGTCCAGGTCGAGGCCCCAGTGGTCGACGTCGCGCAGATACGGCAGGGGCTCGGGGTCGCGGGCGGGCGGCGCGACGCGAGCGTCCTGCAGCGCGTCCAGGGGCACGATCCACGGCGAGATCGACGTGGCGAACGACTTGCCCAGGAACGGTCCGAGCGGCGCGGTCTCCCAGGCCTGGATGTCGCGGGCGGACCAGTCGTTGAGCAGGAAGACCCCGAACACGTGGTCGGCGAAGTCGGCGACGCCGATGCGCGTGCCCATCTCGGACCCGACGCCGACGACGAACCCGACCTCGGTCTCGACGTCGAGGCGCTTCGACGGGCCGAACCCGGGCGTCTCCTTCCCCCGGCGCTGGCCGACGGGACGGACGATCGGCGTGCCGGAGACCACCACCGAGGACGAGCGGCCGTGGTAGCCGATCGGCAGGTGCTTCCAGTTGGGCGGCAACGCATCGGCGACGTCGGGCCGGAAGATGTGGCCGGCGTTGGTGGCGTGGAACTCGTTGGAGTAGAAGTCGACGTAGTCGCCGACCTCGATCGGCAGGTGCAGGGTGACGTCGGCCAGCGGGTACAGGTGGGGCCGGACCCGGTCGGCCGAGGACGCCTCGGTGAGCCAGTCTCGGATCGTGGCGCGCACCTGCGCCCAGCGCGCCCGGCCCGCGGCCAGCAGCGGGTTGAGCACGGGCCCGGACAGCAGCGACGCGAACGGGGCGGCGGCCGCGGAGGCGACGGCGCCGACGTCGAGCACCCGGTCGCCGACCGCGACGCCGACCCGGCGCGGGCCGTCGCCCGGGCTGAAGACGCCGTAGGGCAGGTTGTCGAGGCCGAACGCGGTGCCGGCGGGCAGCTCCATCCAGGTCATGCTCCGGGCCCCCGTCCCGACCAGGTCCAGGCGTAGCCGGGGTCCTCGCTCGCCGCGGCGCCCTCGCCGAGCTCCAGCGGCCGGAACGTGTCGACCATGACGGCCAGCTCGTCGAAGAACTCCGCACCCAGGCTGCGCTCGACGGCACCGGGCTGCGGGCCGTGGCTGTGGCCACCGGGGTGCAGGCTCACCGACCCTTTCGCGATGCCCGAGCCCTTGCGCGCCTCGTAGTCGCCGCCCACGTAGAACATCACCTCGTCGGAGTCCACATTGGAGTGGTAGTAGGGCACGGGGATCGACAGGGGATGGTAGTCGACCTTGCGCGGCACGAAGTTGCAGATCACGAAGTTGGCGCCCTCGAACACCTGGTGCACGGGCGGGGGCTGGTGCACCCGGCCGGTGATCGGCTCGAAGTCGGCCACGTCGAACGTGTAGGGGTAGAGGCAGCCGTCCCAGCCGACGACGTCGAACGGGTGCGAGGGGTGGACGTAGCGGGTGCCGGTGACGCCCCGCGAGCCGCGGTGCTTGACCAGCACCTCCACGTCCGTGCCGTCGACCACCAGCGGCTCGTCCGGGCCGTGCAGGTCGCGCTCGCAGTAGGGGGCGTGCTCCAGGAGCTGGCCGAACCGCGAGAGGTAGCGCTTCGGCGGGGCGATGTGGGAGTTCGCCTCGATCGCGTAGAGGCGCAGCGGCTCGTCGCCGGTGGGCACCCAGCGGTGGGTGGTGGACCGGGGCAGCACCACGTAGTCGCCCGCCGACGCGGGGAGCGCGCCGAACACGGTCTCCACCGTGGCGGCGCCGGACTCGACGAACACGCACTCGTCGCCCACGGCGTTGCGGTAGAGCGGGCTGGCCTCGCCGGCCACGACGTAGGAGATGCGGACGTCGGCGTTGCCGAGCACCAGCCGCCTGCCGGTGACGGCGTCGCACGCCTTCCACTCCTGGCCGGCGAAGAGCGTGTGCAGCTTCAGGTGGCGCGGCAGCAGCGGGCGGTTCTCGGTGGTGGACTGGTCGGGCAGCTCCCACGGCGTGGCGTCGACCAGCGCGGACGGCACATGGGCGTGGTAGAGCAGCGACGAGTCGGAGGAGAACCCCTCCTCGCCCATCAGCTCCTCGGAGTACAGGCCACCGTCGGGGCGCCGGTGCTGGGTGTGGCGCTTGGGCGGGACGTCACCGACGCTGCGGTAGTACGCCATCAGGCTCCTCCTCGATCGGCCGTGACCGATGGTGATCGCTGCGGGTGGTGCGGTACGGCCCCGGCGGGGGCGCTGTCGTGCGGTGTACGCCGATCCTCTCCCGGCACGGCGTCGTCCGGCACACCCTCTCGCCCTCCGACGTCTCCCAGCGCGCGGCCGTCTCCCAGCGCGCGGCGCAGCGCGGTGGCCAGCGTCTCCGCGTCGGGTCCGGTGAGCACCGCGGCCACGTGCGCGTCGGGACGCACGACCCACACCTCCCCCGGACGGGCGGCGAGTGCGGCGACCAGTCCGCCGTCGGGGTCGAGCTCGGCGGTGCGGTGCACCTGCACCGGCGCGTCGACGGCGTCGGCGGCACGGTGGGCGGCCGCCAGGTCCGCAGCGGGCAGGACCAGCACCAGCACCCCGGCCCGGGCCAGCTGCCGCAGCCGCACGGGGTCGTGCGCGGATAACGGTGTGGGAACACCGTTATCCGCGCACGGGCGCCGGAGGCGCACGCTCACGTCGGGCAGCAGGACGCCGGGCCCGGGGGCGGGGAGGGCCCCGCGGGGCGGGCGGCCGGCGAACGAGCGGGTCGGATCCGGGGTGGTCAGGGGCGAGTCGGCGTACCAGAACGGTTCCGCCAGCCGCCCCGAGTCGACCTCCGCGCGGGCGGACAGGTCGTCCACCGCACGGGCCAGCACGTCCGCCCGGCGGGCCGCACGGGCGGCGTCGGGGGGCACCAGGAAGTCCATGGTGGCCGTGGTGACCGCGATGTTCTCGCGCGCGGCCGCGTGCCGCTCGTGGTGGTAGCTCTCCAGGAGCCCCTCGCCCGCCCACCCCCGGCCGACATGCGCGATCTTCCAGGCGGCGTTCTCCGCGTCGGCCACCCCGGAGTTGAGCCCGCGCGCCCCGAACGGCGACACGAGGTGCGCGGCGTCGCCGGCCAGCAGCACCCGACCGACCCGGAAGCGGTCGGCGCACCGGGAGTGGAAGCGGTAGACGGAGGTCCACACCAGCTCGTAGGGCCGGTCCCCCACGATGGCCCGGATCCGCGCGTCGACGGCTTCGGGCGACAGGTCGGCGTCCGGCGGCACCTGCCAGTCGATGCGGAACGTGGAGTCGGGGCAGGGGTGGATCAGCACCTGCCGGCCGGGGTTCCAGACCGGGTCGAAGAAGAAGCGGCGCTCGGTGGCCCACCCGGGCAGATCCACGCGGATGTCGCAGATGAGGAACCGGTCGTCGAACGAGCGACCCTCGAACGCCACCCCCAGGCGCTCCCGCAGGCCGCCGCCCGAGCCCGAGCAGAGCACGACGAACGGCGCGCGCAGCTCGCCCCGTGCGAGCCGCACCGTCCCGTCCGGGCCCACGTCGAGCACCTCGCTGTCCCAGCGCAGGTCGACGAGCGGCTCGGCGGCGATCCGCTCGTCGAGGATCTCCTCGGTGCGCGCCTGCGACAGGTTGACGAACGGCGGGAACGGTGAGCGGCCGGCATCGGCGAAGGTCTGGTCGAACAGCTCGCGGTCTCCGTGGAACGTGCGCGCCGTGGTCCAGGTGACGCCCTCGGCGGCGATCTGCTCGCCCGCCCCGACCGACGCCCACACGTCGAGCACGTCGCGCTGCTGGCAGATCGCGCGCGACCCGACGACGTCGCGGCCGGGGCGGCGGTCGAGCAGCACGCTGGGCACGCCCCACTTCGCCAGCAGCAGCGCCGTGGTCTGGCCCACGGGACCGGCGCCGACCACCACCACGGGGTCCATCAGGCCCCCTGCAGCTGCGCCCAGACCTCGCGGTCGCGCTCCCCCGTCCAGATGACGGGCCGCTCGATCCCCGACAGCTCGTCCCAGAGCCGGGAGACGTCGAACGGCAGGCAGTGCTCGAAGATCGGCCAGCGCCCGTACTGCTCGTGCAGCGCCGCATGGCACGCCTCGAACGCGTCCTTCAACGAGCCGCCCCGCCCCTGCACCGCCGACACCTCGGCGATCATGACCTGCAGGAAGCGGCGGGTCTGGGCGATGGCCGCGTCGACCTCGGCGCGCCCGCGGCTCACGGCACCCCGCCCGCCGACCAGCGCCTCGGCCCCGATGGCCGCCACCGCGTCGAGGGTGGTGGTGGACCAGTCGCGGTGGAAGGCGTCACCGGTGTACAGCGCCGCCTCGGCCTCCACGAGGTCGCCCGCGAACAGCACCTTCTGCTGCGGGAGCCACGCGACGATGTCGCCCTCGGTGTGCCCGCGCCCGCAGTACTGCAGGACCAGGTCACCGCGGTCGCCGCCCAGGTCGATGGTCATCCGGTCGGAGAACGTGGCCGTGGGCCAGGTCAGCCCGGGCACCGAGTCGGCCTGCTCGGCCAGGCGCGGCATGCGCGCGAACTCCGACTCCCAGTCCTGCCGGCCCCGCTCGGCCACCAGCTCGCGGGTCTTCTCGTGGGCCACGATCACCTCCGCGTCGAACGCGCTGGCGCCCAGCACGCGCACGGCGTGGTAGTGGCTGAGCACCAGGTAGCGCACGGGCTTGTCGGTGTGCTCGCGCAGCCGGTCCAGCCAGCGGCGGGCCGCGACGGGCGTGGCGAGCGCCTCGAAGCAGACGAGGAAGTCCTCCCCCTCGACGGCCCCGACGTTCGGGTCCCCCTCCGCGGTGAGCGCGTACACGCCGTCGGCGAGCACCTCCAGGGTCTGCTGCTTCTCCGCCAGATCTCCCGACGACGCGAACGGCTTCGCTGCCATTCCGAACCCCTTCCGTGATGATCAAAGGTTTTACTACCGATACGGTACGACATCCGGGGCGCCTGTGGGAACACCGGAACGCAGATACCGGACAGGACGATCACCGTCAGCGGGAAAAGGGACCCCGACCGGCCGGTGATCAATCGGACAGGTCCAGAATCGGGGGACGCAGGGGGAACCGGTCAGGGCGGCCGGCGGCGCCCCGGCGGGATGGAGCAGCCCGGATGGCTTGGGGTGAATCGGCGTTCTCCGGTTCGGGGCCGGGGCGGCAGTGGCTGTCGCTGGGCCTCGGCGTGGCCGTCCTCGTCGGGCTGGGCTCGGGCGTCGCCCTCGCCACCCACCCACCGTCGGCCAACGCCCAGACCATGAGCGTCGCCGGGAGCTCCGCGTCCGGCCCGGACGCGGGCGGTCAGGCCGTCAGCCAGGCCGTCCGCCCGGTCGTGTCCATCACCCCGGACGCCACCACGCCGCTCAACCCGACCCGGCCCATCGTGGTCACGGTCGCGCAGGGCACCGCCAAGGCCGTCACTGTGAAGACCCCGAACGGCAAGACCGTGTCGGGCACCCTCGACGCCGCGGGCACCACGTGGACCTCGAAGGGCGACCTCGCCTACGGCACCACCTACGCCGTCGGGGTCGACACCCTCGACCCGAGCGGCGCCCCCGGCCACCAGGACCTCAGCGTGTCCACCGTCGACCCGAGGGTCCAGGCCTACCCCTCGTTCATCCCGCCGCCCGGCCAGACCACCGTCGGCGTCGGCCAGCCCGTCGTCGTGCGCTTCAACCACCCCGTGAAGGACCGCGTCGCCGCCCAGAAGGCGCTGTCGGTCACCTCCAGCGCCGGGCAGACCGGTTCCTGGTACTGGCTCTCGGACACCGAGGCGCACTACCGCCCGCAGACCTACTGGACCGCGAACTCGACGATCACGCTGAAGGCGTCCATGTTCGGCGTCGACCTGGGCGGCGGCACGTTCGGCGAGACCGACCGCACCGAGACCATCCACGTCCACGACGCGTGGGTCGCGAAGGCCGACGGCGCCACCGAGCAGATGCAGATCTTCGACAACGGCGCGCTGGTCAAGACGATGCCGATCAGCCTCGGTTCCCCCGGCCACCCGTCGCACGTCGGGCCGCACGTGATCTCCGACAAACAGCCGTCGATCACCATGGACTCCTGCACCTACGGCGTGTGCCAGGGCCAGCCCGGCTACTACAAGGAGCAGGTCGACCTCGACGAGCGCATCTCCGACGACGGCGAGTTCGTGCACTCGGCCCCGTGGTCGGTGGCGTCGCAGGGCGGCCAGAACGTCTCCCACGGCTGCGTGAACCTCTCCCCCGCCAACGCCCAGTGGTTCTTCGACCACTTCGGCATCGGGGACGTCGTGGAGATCACCAACTCGGGCGGCCCGCAGCTGCCGCTGACCGACACCTACGGCGACTGGGAGCTCACCTGGGCCCAGTGGTTGAAGGGCAGCGCCGTCTAGGCGGCCCTAAACTCCGCTCATGCCATCCCCCGGGCTCACCCAGGTCGAGGCCGAGGCCCGGCACCGTCGCGGCGAGTCGAACGCCGCCGTGTCCGGGGGCACCGCGAGCTACGCGCGGATCCTCCGCACGCAGGTCTTCACCTTCTACAACAACATCCTGTTCGTCATCGGCATCGCGCTGCTGGTGCTGGGCCGCTACAACGACGCGTTCGTCAGCGTCGGCCTGGGCCTGGTCAACGCGGTGCTCAGCTCGGTGCAGGTGATCCGGGCCAAGCGCAAGCTCGACCAGCTGCAGCTGCTGGGCCGCACCCGGGTCGCCGTCCTGCGCGACGGCACCGAGACCGCGGTCTACCCCGAGGGGGTCGTACGCGGCGACGTCCTGGTGATCCGGCCCGGCGACCAGATCGTCGTGGACGGGCCGGTGCACGGGGACCCCTCATCCGGTGACACCGTGCTCGAGATCGACGAGTCGCTGCTCACCGGCGAGCCGGACGCGGTGGTCAAGCGCGAGGGCGACGACGTGCTCTCGGGCAGCTTCTGCGTGGCCGGGCGCGGGTTCCAGCAGGCCCGCGACGTCGGCGAGGCCAGCTACGCCCAGCGGGTCACCGCGGAGGCCCGCCGCCCGACCGTGGACAAGACGCCACTGCAGCGGCGCATCGAGTTCGTCATCCGCCTGGTCATGGTGCTGGTGGCGCTGATGAGCGCCGCGATCCTCGCCCAGGCCGCCCTGGAGGGCCTCACGCTGCTGCGGATCGTGCAGATCTCCGCGGTGCTCTCCGGCCTGGTGCCCTACGGGCTGTTCTTCCTCATCGCCGTGGCCTACACCGTCGGCGCCACCCGGATCGCGACGCAGGGCGCGCTGATCCAGCAGACCAACGCCGTGGAGTCCATCAGCAACGTCGACGTGCTGTGCACCGACAAGACCGGCACCCTGACCAGCGGACGGCTCACCGTCACCGGTGTCGAGGTGTTCGGCGGGCACGAGGTCACCGACGTGGAGCGCTGGCTCGGCTCCACGGCCCGCAGCGCCGCCGATGCCAACGTCACCGGTGCGGCGCTCGCCGCCGCCCTTCCCGGCGAGACGTGGGAGGTGCGCGAGGAGGTGGCGTTCACCTCCTCGCTGCGCTGGAGCGCCGTCACCACCGACGAGGGCGTGTGGGTGCTGGGCGCGGCCGAGGCGCTGGCCCCCTGGCTGGGCGGTGTCGACCTGGGCCGGCTGGTGGCCGAGCGCACCGCCCGCGGCCTGCGCGTGATCGTCTTCGCCCGCGCGCTCGACCCGGCCGCCCCGCTGCGCACCGGCGACCGGCCCACCCTGCCCGAGCTGGAACCGCTCGCCGTCGTCGCCCTCGCCGACGAGCTGCGCGACGACGTCACCGAGACCGTGGCCGGGCTGCTCGACGCCGGCGTCGAGCTCAAGGTGCTCTCCGGCGACGACCCCCACACCGTCGCCGTGCTGGCCGCGCAGGCCGGCATCGACGCGGGCACGCCGGTGTCGGGCCACGACCTCGACGCGCTCACCGACGACGAGCTCGACGCCGTGGTGGCGGGGACCACCGTGTTCGGCCGCGTCTCCCCGGAGGACAAGGAACGGGTGGTGGAGTCGCTGCGCCGCCAGGGACGCCACGTCGCCATGATCGGCGACGGCGTCAACGACGCCCGCGCACTCAAGCACGCCCACGTCGGCGTCGCGATGCGCAGCGGCAGCCCCGTCACCCGTGACGTGGCCGACATCGTGCTCGTCGACGACTCGTTCGCCGCACTGCTGCCGGCCCGGCTGGAGGGCCGTCGCATCATCGACGGCATCGCCACGTCGATGTACGTGTTCCTGGCCCGCGTCGGCACGCAGGCCCTGGTGATCCTCACCGTCACCATGCTGGGCCTGGGTTTCCCCTACGAGCCGACGCAGGTCGGGCTCACGCTGCTCACCGTCGGGGTCCCGACGTTCTTCCTGACGCTGTGGGCGCGGCCCAGGCCCCCGGACCCCAACCTGCTCGGTTCGCTGGCCCGGTTCGTCATCCCCGCGGCGGTGATCACGGCGGCGTGCGGGGCCGGGGTGTACACGTTCATCTACACCCGCGTGATGAAGGGCCTGACCAACCCCGACGTGCCCGAGCGGGTGCTCGAGGCGTTCCAGCGCTACACCGGGCTCACCGTCACCGACGCGGGCTTCACCACCGCGTCGGCCACGATCGGGGCCCAGACGGGACTGTCGACGTTCGTCACGCTGGCGTCGTTCGGGCTCATCCTGTTCCTGGAGCCCCGCACCCGGTTCTTCGCCGCATGGACCACGCCCAACCCCGACCGCAAGCCGTCGTTGCTGGTCCTGGCGCTGCTCGTCGCGTTCGTCGGGGTGCTCTACACGCCGCTGCTGTCGGACTACTTCGGCCTGACCGGGCCCAACCGGCTGCTGCTCATCGCGGTGCTGCCCGCGCTGGTGGTCTGGTTCGTGGCCCTGACGGCGGCCTACCGCCTGCGCGTCCTGGACCGGCTGCTCGGGCTCGACGCGATCCCGCCGCGGCGGCGGGCACGCAGCGGGGGCCCCGCTCGTTAGGCGGGTATGTCCGCCATCGGGTCGTTGCTGGGGCTGCTTCTCCTGCTGTTCGAGCTCGTACTGATCGCCCGCGTCGTGGTCGACTGGGTCGGGGTGCTGTCGCCGGGTCCCGAGCCCGAGTGGCGCCGCCGGGCCGTGCGCGTCACGCACGCGGCCACGGAGCCGGTGCTGGCGCCGGTGCGCCGGGTGCTGCCGCCGATCCGCGCCGGCGGGATCGGGATCGACCTCGCCTTCATCGTCGTGTTCGTGCTGGTCCTGATCCTGCGGACGCTGGTCGTGGGGCTCTGAGGGCGCCGTTCCCCGGGCGGGCATACGGTAGTCGGGTGCCCGCACTGCGCTACCCCGTCCTCATCGCCGCCCTCGCCCTGACGCTCGCGGGCTGCGGCGCCACCACACCGGACGGCGCGCCGACCACGCCGGTCCGCACGGGCGTCGACGGCTCGCTCTCCTCCCTCACCGACAAGATCGATTCCATCGCGCTCGACGAGTGCGCCACCGAGCCCGCCGCCACGATCTTCCCGAACTGCCCCCGGTTCATCACCGAGGTCGGCAACGTCGCCGTCGCCGTCAGGGGGGCCGCGCCGGGGCGGCCCGACGCGGCCGCCCTGGAGTCCTCGGCCACCGCTGTCGGCGACGCGGTGTCGGCCTTCATCCGCGACGGCTGCGTGGCCTCGCCGAGCGAGCCGGCCCCGTCCGTGGCCACCTGTGGCCCGGACCTGCAGAAGATCCAGGCCGGGCTGAAGGCGATGCAGTCGGCGGTGAACGCCTCGGCGGCGGCCGCCCCGACCACCACCCCGGCGGGATAGCTACCCGATCGCCACGCCCACGAGGTGGCCGATGCCGTAGGTCACCGCGAGGCCCAGCGCCCCGCCGACCACGACCCTCAGCACCGCACGCCGGGGGTCACCGCCGCCGATCCGGGCACTCACGACGCCGGTCAGCGCGAGCGCGATCAGCACCGCCACGACGGTGACCGGGACGCGCAGGGCGGGCGGGGGCAGCAGCACGGCCAGCAGCGGGAGCAGGGCCCCCACCGTGAACGACACGGCCGAGGCGAACGCCGCCTGCCAGGGGCTGGTCAGCTCGTCGGGGTCGAGGTTCAGCTCGGCGTCGAGGTGCGCGGCCAGCGGGTCGTGGGCGGTGAGCTCGACGGCGACGGTGTGCGCGGTCTCCTCGCTGAGCCCCTTCGCCCGGTAGATCGCGGCCAGCTCGGCCAGCTCCGCCTCGGGGAACTCCCGCAGCTCGCGCTTCTCCTCGCGCAGCTGGGCCATCTCCGTGTCGCGCTGGCTGCTGACCGACACGTACTCACCCAGCGCCATGGACACCGCGCCGGCCACGAGGCCCGCGACGCCGGCGGTGAGGATCGGCCCGCTCTCGAGGGTGGCCCCGGCGACACCGACGACGATGCCCGCCACAGAGACGATGCCGTCGTTGGCGCCCAGGACGCCGGCGCGCAGCCAGTTCAGACGGGCGCCGAGCGCGCCGCCGTGGGGTTCGGTCTCCAGCATCTCCGCCATGGGTCCATCCCAGCACGTTTTCTGGAATGATTCCAGACAAGTGAGGCTCACCTGGTCGGGGTGCAGGCACAGCTGAGCCCGGTGCGGGCCGGCGGGGCCTGGGCCGCGGCGCGGGTGGCCGGATCGCGGCGCGGGTGCGGCAGCACCCACGGCGACCACCGTCGGCGGCCAGACCGTCCACGACCTGGCCACCGGGTGACCGCTCAGGCGCCCGCCGGCGCCAGCACCTCGTCGAGCACGCCCTTGCGGACGTCGGCGACAAGGTCGGCGAGCTGCTCCAGGCTCATCTGGATGCGCTGGCCGAAATCATCGGTGATCACCACGCGGCGCTCCGGGGTGGCCGCGTCGTCGACGTAGAGCTCGGGGCAACCGCAGTTGCAGTTGCCGCAGAACGTAGCGATGTGGCGCATCGGGAGACCCTCGCAGTCACTCGTGGTTGTCGATCCGTTACCCGGCCAGCCTAGGCAGGGGCCGGTGCCGCAGCAACGCGCTGCGCGTGATCGACAGCTCGTGGGCTACCTCGGCGGCGATGAGCTCGGCCCGCAGGCCGTCGTGCTCGTCGTCGACGGGCAGCGCGCGATGGCGGCGGACGAGCTCCTCCAGCGCGGTGAGCAACCTGTCGGTGGCGGGCGTCGGCGGGGCGATGATGGTGCCGGTCAGGCGGCTCGTCGTGCTGCGCACCACGGCCAAGTCCGAGCTGGTACGGGCCATCGCCTACCTGACGTGGCCGGCGCCCGTCGCCCCCGTCGTCGCGCCGGCACCGGGCGGGATCCTGAGCACGTACGCGTCGTGGCGGTGGATCTTCGTGATCAACGTTCCGCTCGGGATCGGCGCTGTCCTCCTGGCGCGACGGCTCGTGCCCGACGTCCGCGGCAGCGGGCCCACCGCGCTGGACCGGCGGGGCTTCCTGCTCACCGCGCTCGGGGTGGGCGCGCTCGTGGTCGGCATGGAGTCGCTCGGGGCGCCCGACCCGCAGTGGGGTGGTCGTCGGCGTCGGGCTGGGCGTGGCCGTCGTGGCCCTGGTCCTCGCCGTCCGCCACCTGCTGCACGCCGAGCGGCCGCTGCTGGACCTGCGGGTGCTGCGCGCCGCTGATGCGCCGGTTCGGTATCCGGACGGTGCTGCTGGGAGCGGTCGCGGCGTCGGCGGCGTGCCTGGTCGGTATCGCTCTCGTGCAGCCCACGACGCCGTTGCCGCTGCTCCTGGGCCTGCTGGTGCTGAGCGGGATGCCCGCTCGATCGGCTTCACCGCCTACATCAGCGTCGCGTTCGCCGACGTCGACCCGCCGCGGATGTCCTCGGCCAACACCCTGATGTCCACGCTGCAGGAGCTCGGCGCCGGGCTGGGGGTCGCGACCGGCGCGGTGCTGGTGGCGCTCGGCGGGCCCGTGGCCGGCGCCGTCGGCCTCGGCGGCGTCGACGGGCCGTTCCGGGTGGCGTTCGTGATGCTCGCGGTGATCCTGGTGGTGCCGGCGGCGGAGGGGCTGAGGCTCCCGCGCACCGCGGGCGACGCCGTCACCGGACGGAGCTGACGGCGGGTTTACCCGACCCGAACAATCCCCGCACGGCGTGCTCACCCCGGCCGCCGAGGGTGGACCCATGACCGACGCGGACGCGATACGCCGGCTGCTGCAGCGGGTGGGACTCGGCCCGCGGCCCGGTGAGCTCGCGCGGGCGACGACCGGGGGGTTCGACGCCACGCTGGCCGCCCTGACCGCCCCGGGACCGGACGCCGGCGCCACCGCGACGCCACCACCGGCGTTCCCGGCCCCGCCCGCCCCGGCGGCCCGCACCGATGTCGCGGCCCGGAAGGCCCGGGAGCAGGCCGAGGCCGCCCAGGCCCGGACGCTCGTGGTCTGGTGGCTCGACCGGATGGCCGCCGCCGACGCCCCGTACCCGGAGCGGATGACATGGTTCTGGCACGGCCACTTCGCCACGAGCGTGCAGAAGGTGAAGTCCGCGGCGCTGATGTACGGGCAGAACGCCACGCAGCGGCGGCTGGGCGGCGGCGACTTCCGCGCGCTGGCCCGCGCCATGATCGTCGACCCGGCGATGCTGGTGTGGCTCGACGGCACGGGGAACCGGGTCGGGAAGCCCAACGAGAACCTGGCCCGCGAGTTCATGGAGCTGTTCACCCTCGGCGTGGGCAACTACACCGAGACCGACGTGCGTGAGGCCGCCCGCGCGCTGACCGGCTGGCGCATCGACGCGGGAGGCGACACGTCCTCGGTCAACGCCCGCAACCACGACCCGGGCCCCGAGACGGTGCTGGGCACCACCGGCGCCTACGACGCGGACGGCCTCGTGGACCTGCTGGTGACCCGGCCCGCGTCACCACGGTTCGTGGCCGGCCGGATCTGGACGCGCTTCGTCTCCGACACCCCGCCCGATCCCGCGACGATGGACACCCTGGTGGCCGCCTACGGCGCGAACCACGACGTCACGGCGGTGCTACGGGCCGCCGTCACCGCGCCGGCATTCCGCGACCCGGCGTCGGTGCTCGTGCGCCAGCCCGTCGAGTGGCTGGTGGCGGCGCTGCGGGCGCTGAAGCTGCCGGCGTCGAAGGTCGCCCCGGCCGCACTGCGGGCCGGCCTCACCGGGCTGGGTCAGACCCCCTTCCACCCGCCCAACGTCGGCGGCTGGCCCGCCGGCACCCCGTGGCTCACCACGGCCGCCGCGCTGGCGCGGCTCAAGCTCGCCCAGGCGCTCGTGGCCGCCGCGGACCTCTCACCGGTCACCGACGTCGCGGCGGGATCACGGGTGGAGGCCACCGCGGCGCTGCTCGGCCTGCCCGCCTTCACCTCCCGCACGGCCGCCGCACTCGCACCCCTGGCCGGCACACCCCCACAGCTGGTGGCCGCCGCACTGGCGTCCCCGGAGAACGCGGTGAGCGCATGAACGCCCTGACCCTGTCCCGCCGCCGGTTCCTCACGTACTCGGGAGCGGCCGCCGCCGTGGCCGCGGCGGGCGGGATCGGCTGGAAGGAGCTCGCCGACCGCACCCGCACCGATCCCCTGCCCCCCGGCACGGGCGTGCTCGTGACCGTCACGCTCTACGGCGGCAACGACGGCCTCAACACCGTGGTCCCGGCCGCCGACCCGGCCTACCAGTCCGCGCGTCCCGACCTCGCCTACGCCGAGCACGAGGTGCTCGACCTCGGCGAGGGCCTCGGGCTCAACCCCGGCATGGCCGGGCTCAAGGCGAGCTGGGACGCCGGCACGCTCGCCGTCGTCCGCGGGGTGAGCTATCCACAACCCGACCACAGCCACTTCCGGTCCATGGACATCTGGCAGACCGCCACCCCCGACCACCCCGTCAACACCGGCTGGATCGGCCGCTGGCTCGACGGGAACGGGCGCGACCCGCTGAAGGCGATCTCGCTGGACCCGGTCCTGCCTCCGATGCTCGCCGGCGCCACCACCGCGGGTGCCGCCCTGCCGTTGAGCGGGCTCGCGCTGACGAAAGGGGCGCTGGGCACCGCGTTCGCGGCGATGGGCGGGGCGTCGGACGGCGAGCCGGGCCCACAGGCCGTCGCGGCCCGGTCGATCACGGACCTGCATCGGACGGTCGCGACGCTCGGACCCGCGGTCGACGCCACGACCGCAGCGCCCGGGGCCGGTGGGAAGAAGGCGGCCACGAGCCAGCTCGCCGCCCAGCTCGACGTCGTCGCCCGGTGCGTGGAGATGGGCGCGCCCAGCCGCGTGTACTCCGCGAGCGTCGGCGGCTTCGACACCCACGCCGACGAGCGGAGCACCCAGCAGCGTCTGCTCACCGAGGTGGACGCCGCGGTCTCCGGGTTCCTCACGCGCATGGCCGGCACCGACCGGGGCCGCCACGTCGTGCTGATGGCCTACTCGGAGTTCGGCCGCCGGGTGGCCGCCAACGCCAACGAGGGCACCGACCACGGCACCGCCGGCCCGGTGCTGGTGGCCGGCGCCGGGGTGAAGGGCGGGTTCGTCGGCGAGCAGCCGAGCCTCACCGACCTCGACGACGGCGACCTCAAGCCCACCACCGACTTCCGCGACGTCTACGCCACGATGCTCAGCGGTGTGCTGGGCAGCGACCCGGCGCAGGTGCTCGGCCCGGGCCGCTCGACGCTGCCCCTGTTGAGCACCTAGCCGAGGCGCTCGGCCGCGCGCTGCGCGAGGCGGAACTTCTGCACCTTGCCCGTCGGCGTCGTCGGCAGCTCGTCGGCGGCCAGCACCAGTACGTGCTTCGGCACCTTGAACCGCGCGAGCTTCTCCTTGCACAGCGCGATCAGCGCGTCGGGATCGACGACCGAGCCGGGCTCGGGCACCACCCACACGCACCCGACCTCGCCCCACCGCTCGTCGGGCACCCCCACCGCGTACGCCTGGCTGATGCCTGGGTGCCGGGTGAGCAGGTCCTCGATCTCCTTGGGCATGACCAGCTCGCCGCCGCTCTTGTAGAGCTCCTTGCTGCGGCCGGTCAGCTGGACGTAGCCGTCGGGACGGACGCGGCCCAGGTCGCCGGAGTGCACCCGGCCGCCGCGCAGGGTGGCCGCGGTCTCGTCGGGCTTGTCCCAGTACCCGAGCATGTGGGTGGGGCCCGAGGAGACGAGCTCCCCCTCGGCGCCCACCGGAAGGTCGTCGCCGGTCAGCGGGTCGATGGTGCGGTAGGTGCACAGGTCGCCCGAGCCCGGCACCCCCGCCACACCGGCGAGCTTGGGCCGCCCGACGGTGGCCGAGTGGCGCTCCAGGGGGTCCTCGGGCAGCGACATGGTCATCGCTCCGCCGCACTCGGTCATGCCGTAGCCCGTGGTCATCTCGGTGACACCGAGCTGGTCGCGGATCTTCTCCCACAGCCACACCGGAGCGGGCGCGGCGCCCGACAGCACCGCGAACAGCGACGACAGGTCGCGCGAGTGCTGGTGCTCGAGGATCGCGACCGACATCGTCGGGACGCAGAGGATCTCCGTGGCCCGGTGCCGCTCGACGCCGGCGACGTAGTCGGCCGGGGTGAACGCCGTGCGCGGGACGATCGCGCCGCCGACGACCATCGCCGCCAGCAGGCCCTCCACGTAGCCGAACATGTGGTAGCAGGGCAGCGAGAACAGGATCCGCCGCCCGTCCTCGAACGCCCGGGTCAGGGCCGAGGCGTACCCGGTGCGCAGCACGGCGTCGTGGGTGACCATCACGCCCTTGGGCGAGCCGGTGGTGCCGGACGTGTAGAGGATGTCGCCGAGGTCGTCGGGGGCGGCGGTGGCACCGTCGGCCGCCCCGGGGTGCTCGTCGCCGAGCGCGGCGAGGTCGTCGAGCGTGCGCACGCCGGCGCGCGTGCGTCCGTCGGTGGACAGCAGCACGACCGCGTGCAGGTCCGGCAGCGCCCCGGTGGCGCCCTGCTCCCATCCGGGGGCGATCTCGTCGAGCATCGCGGGCTGGTCGAGCCCGGCGAAGCCCGTCATCGTCACCAGCACGTTGCAGCGCGACTGCGCCAGCACGTAGCCGAGCTCGTCGCGGCGGTAGAGGAAGTTGAACGGGATCGCCACCGCCCCGGCCCGGGCGATCGCGAACTTGAGCGGCACGAACTCGAGGTAGTTGGCCATCAGCACGCCGACCCGGTCGCCGCGGCGGATCCCGAGCGCCGCCAGCCCGTCGGCGAGGCGCCGCGACCACGCCACGGTCTCCGCGTAGGTCAGCGTGCGGTCGTCGGTGAGCACGAGCGGGCGGTCCGGGAACTCCGCCGCCCGGCGGTCCAGGAAGCCGTCGAGGGTGGTGGGCTCCCACGTCGGGTAGCGGGCCGCGAGGGCCGCGCGCCGGGCGTCGATGCTGCCGGTCATGGACCTCTCCTCGGGCAGAGTTTAATCAGGGATAGATTAGTGAGGTGCCGGCGCGCGTGGCAAGACCGTGCCGCGGCGGGCGCCTACGATCTCCCGCGTGCCCCGCAAGTCCCCCGCCGCCGAGCCCGTGGCCGTCCACGAGGACGCGAGTGCGAAGTCGGCCCGCACGCGGCGGCGACTGCTCGACGCCGCCGCCACCGTGCTGAGCCGCAAGGGCTTCGCGGGCACCCGGCTCTCGGACATCGCCGAGCAGGCCCACGTCCAGGCACCGGCGATCTACTACTACTACCCGTCGCGCGAGGACCTCATCGAGGAGGTCATGTACGTCGGGGCCGCGGCGATGCGCACCCACCTGGTCGCGGCCCTGGAGGCGCTGCCGCCTTCGGCGGGCCCGGTCGAGCGCATCGGCGCCGCCGTCGAGGCCCACCTGCGTCACGAGCTGGAGATCTCCGCCTACTCCACGGCGATCATCCGCAACGCCAACCAGCTGCCGGAGCCGGTCAGCCGCCGCGCCCTCGCCGAGGTGGCCGCCTACAACGACGTGTGGCGGGTGCTGGTGGCCGAGCTCGCCGCCGCCGGGGAGCTGCGCGCCGACGTCGACCCGGCCGTCGGCCGGATGATGGTGCTGGGCGCCTTGAACTGGGCCGCGGAGTGGTGGGACCCTGCGGGCGGCCCGCTCGACGACGTCATCCGCACGGCGCAGTCGATGGTGCTGCACTCCCTGCGCCCCTGAGGTGTGCGGCGCGGCGGGACACGTGTGACGCGGGTCCCGAGCTGACCCGTGAGTAACAAAGTACGGTCGAACCAGTGGGGACCCGAACCCCGAACCCACCCGGGTACCCGCTGGACAACCGAGGAGTGACATGAGCCTGCGCTCCGCTGTTGTGACGGGCCTCGGGCACTGCCTGCCCGAACGGATCGTCACCAACGACGACCTGGCCGCCCGCCTCGACACCTCCGACGAGTGGATCCGCACCCGCACCGGCATCCGCCAGCGCCACATCGTCGACACGGGCACCAGCACGTCCGATCTCGCGGTCGGGGCGGGCCGGCGGGCGCTGGCCGCGGCGGGGCTCACGAGCGTCGGGGTGGTCATCGTCGCCACCACCACCCCCGACCATCCCTGCCCCGCCACCGCGCCCGTCGTCGCCACCCGGCTGGGGCTGGTCGAGGCCCCCGCCTTCGACGTCAACGCGGTGTGCAGCGGCTTCCTCTACGCGCTCGCCACGGCCGACAGCATGCTGACCTCGGGCCTCTACGACACCGCGCTGGTGATCGGGGCCGACATCTTCTCGTCGTTCATCGACCCCGACGACCGTTCCACCGCCTTCCTGTTCGGCGACGGCGCCGGCGCCATGGTCCTGCGGGCGGGCGAGCCCGGCGAGGCGGGATCGGTGCTGGCCGTGGAGCTGGGCAGCGACGGCGAGATGGAGAACCTCATCCTCGTCGAGGACGCCAAGTCGCCGTACACGATGCAGGGCCAGACGGTCTACCGGCACGCGGTGGCGCGGATGGCCAGCAGCACCCGGTCCATCCTCGAGCGCGTGGGCTGGTCCGTCGCCGACGTCGACCACTTCGTCGGCCACCAGGCCAACCAGCGCATCCTCGACGCCGTGGCCGGCCGCCTGAAGATGGATCCCGCGTGCGTGGTCAGCAACCTGGCCACCGTCGGCAACACCGCGGCCGCCTCCATCCCGATCGCGCTGAGCGAGGCCTCCGACGAGGGCCGGCTGCGCACCGGTGACCGCGTCGTGCTCGCCGCGTTCGGGGGCGGGGCCACGTGGGGGGCCGCGGCGCTCACCTGGCCGTAGTCACCGCGTGGAGGCGATCACCTCGGCCAGCACGTCGAGGGCCTCGTCCAGCAGCAGGCCCGGAATGGCCAGCGGCGGGAGCAGGCGCAGCACGTTGCCGTGGCTGCCGCAGGTCAGCACGATCAGCCCGGCCGCGTGGGCGGCGGACGCGACGGCCTTCGTCGTGGCCGCGTCGGGCGCGCCGGTGGTCGGGTCGACGATCTCGACGGCCACCATGGCACCGGGCCAGCGGACGTCGCCGATGCGGGGGTCGGCGGCCTGCACCGTGCGGAGCCGGCCCAGCAGCGGGCCCGTCGAGGCCGTCGAGGAACGGGTACGACATCGGCGCGCGGTGCACCTCGGGGGCGAACGGGCCGAAGCCGTCCTCGTAGGGCACGTTCTTCGCGGTCATCGCCATCGTGAGCGACGTGCGGCCGTGGTAGGCGTGGTCGGACACGGCGTCGACCACGGCGGGGGCGCTGTTGCCGACGCCGGTGACCGCGATGCCGGAGCCGAGCACGATCTACGGCTGGAGTTCCAGGTGAACAGCCTTACCCGGCCCGGCTGTGACGGGAGGTCGAGCCATGCAGAGAGGAACGTTGGTGCTCGACCGGTTTCAGGGCTGGACGCGGTGTCGATGCCAGTGGTGAGAGCTTGAGCCAGCGCGGTAGTGCACGCCGCGCTGCCGGTTCGCCGCGCAGCACCATGTCACCGGAGCGCAGCGCGCCGGCCCAGGACAGGTCGCCGCGCCAGACGAGGGTGAGCGCGCGCAGCGTCGTCTCCACGGCAACCTGGACCGGGAAGCCGGGATCGTCGTGGCAGACATCGACGCCGTCGTTGCCGACGACGATCCACCAGTCCCGCGCGCCGGGATCGATGTCGGTGAAACGGAACTGCAGGGTGGTGCGGCCGTCGGGTACGGCCTCCAGATCGATGTTGCGGTGCACATCCCACATGAGCAGGTGCGGATCGAGGTCGCCGTCACCGAGTTCGGAGATCCAGCGGGTGCCCCACCGGCCGATGGCTTCCACGATCGGTTCGAGCTCCCGGCCGGCCGGGGTCAGGTGGTAGGTGACCCTGTTGCCTTCGCGGTAACGCTCGACGACCCCGGCCCGGATCAGGGTGTGCAGCCGCTTGGACAGCAGTGCCGGTGACATGCGAGGCACACCCCGGCGCACGGCATTGAAGTGCCGGCTGCCCATCATCAGCTCGCGCACGACCAGCAACGTCCAACGCTCGTCGAGCAGCTCCATCGCCTTGGACACCGGGCAGAACTGACCGTAGCTACCAGGCATCCGAGCCCTCCCAAGCTGGGTGACGCGGCCAGGATAGGCAGCCGCTGCGGGTGCCGAGAAGTACAGAATCTGAAGCGGATCGGTACAGATCCGGGACTGGGGCACTCGGATAGCGGCACCGGATCGTGAGCTGGTGCCGACCACCGACGGGAGAGTCCGATGACCGCGACCGCCACCCCCGACAGCACCACCCCCGACGCCACTGCGACCCCGGCCATGTCCGAGCAGGCATCGGTGCTGTTGGGCCAGATCGCCGGATACGTAGGCCATCGCACCGTCGCCATAGGACTGCGCTGCGGGCTGGTTCAGGCGCTCGCCGACCGGCCCGGGGCCGACCCGGACGAGCTCGCCGCTGCGCTCGGGCTCGACCACTTCTACGTCTCGGTGTGGTGTCGCGCCGCGCTGGCAACCGGTGTCCTCGACCGCGACGATGCCCAGCCCTGCCGGTACCGGCTCGCCCCGCACCTGGCCACGCTCCTGCTCGACACCGCCTCCCCGGCCTATCTCGGCGGGGTGTTCCTGGTTTTCGAGGCCCCGGAGATGTTCGACCGCTTCGAGACCAGCCTGGCCACCGGTGCACGGATGTGGTGGGACGACACCACCCCCGAGTGGATCACCGGGGTCTCCAGCACCGGGGCCCCGTTCTACACCCGCCTCGTGCCGGGCGGCCTCGCCCAGATCCCCGGCTTGGCGGACCGACTGGACGCCGGGTGCCGGGTCGTCGACACAGCCTGCGGCGCGGGCACCGGCCTGATCCGCCTCGCCACCGCCTACCCCGACTGCTCGGTGGTCGGCGTCGACGGTGACGTGCACTCGCTGGAGCAGGCCCGGGTCCGCATCACCGAGACCGGTCTCGGGGACCGGGTGACCCTGGTGCACAGCCCGCTGGAGGACCTGGCGCTCGACGAATCCGCCACCGTCGTGATCAACAACATTTCGATGCACGAATGCCGCGACATCGACCGGGTTGCCGACAACGTGCGCGCTGGGCTAGAGCCCGGCGGTTGGTTCGTAATCTCCGACTTTCCCTTCCCGAACACCGACGCCGCGCTGCGCACCGCACCCGGCCGAATCATGTGCGGGATCCAGTTCTTCGAGGCGCAGATCGACGACCAACTCCTCCCACGCGCCGCCTACGACGACCTCCTGACCCGCCACGGCTTCACCGACCTCGGCTCGGTCACCCTCACCCCCATGCACGCCATCACCTACGGGCGCACCCCTGCCCGCTGAGCGCGTCGCGCCCATCAAGGACAGCGGTCGCGCTGCAGCGCCGCCTCACCCGGGCCGCGGTGGCCCCGGACGGGCCCGCGGCGATCCTGCGCACCCTCGGCGCGATCGTCGACGGGTCGGCACGGGTCGGCACGGGTCTGCGGGCCGGACGGGGCCGGGCTCGATCCGGAGGTGTTCGCGCGGTTTCGCCGGGCCGGGCTGCGCGGGTCGCACAGCGCGTCGGGGCCGGAGGGGAGCACGCTCGTCCAGCCGCTGGGGCTGGCCGGTTCCCCGCGCGGCTACCTGCTGGTGACGGGCCCCCACCCGTGGGACGCGGCGCACCACGGCGCCGTGGCCACCGCGGTCGCGCTGCTGTCCCTGGACGCCGAGCGGCGGGCCGACGCCCAGGCCGCGGCGCGGGAGATCCGGGCGGGTGCCTGGGCTCTGTTTCTCGCCGGCGCCGCGGACTCGGCCGTCGCGCTGCTCGGTCTGCGCGCCGCCGCGACCGGACCGGTCTCGCACGAGGGCCGCTTCCCTGTGCAGCGCGTGCGCGGGGCAGATGCCCTCGGCGCCGCCGAGAGCCGGCCGCCGGAGAGGCGTTCGCCCGTGAGGTACTGGGTCCGCTGGCCGACCCGGGACACGACGACCTGCACGCCACACTCGAGCAGTTCCACGCCTGCCACGGCCAGCTCACGCTGGTGGCGGCGGCCATCGGGGCGCACCGCAACACCGTCCGCCGCCGATTACGCCGGATCGAAGAACTCACGGGCCATTCGCTCGACGACCCCCGCGCCCGTGCCGAGCTCTGGGTCGTCCGGCAGGTCATGATCAGAGTGCTATCCCAGTCCGAGCATCCTCACCGCGTTCTCCTTGAGGATCAGGGGGCGGACCTCATCCTTGATCTCCAGCTTCGCGAAGTCCGCCAGCCAGCGGTCGGGCTGCAGCACCGGGAAGTCGGAGCCGAACAGCACCTTGCGCTTGAGCAGGCCGTTCGCGGCGCGCACCAGTTGCGGCGGGAAGTACGTCGGCGACCAGCCGGAGAGGTCGATGTAGACGTTGGCCTTGTGGGTGGCCATGGAGATCGCGGAGTCCTGCCACGGCACCGACGGGTGGGCGAGCACGATCGTCAGCTGCGGGAAGTCGGCGGCGACGTCGTCGATGAGCATCGGGTCGGAGTAGCGCAGCTTGATGCCGCGCCCACCGGGCAGCCCGGCGCCGATGCCCGTCTGGCCGGTGTGGAACAGCGCGGGCACGCCGAGCTCCTCGATGGCCGCGTACAGCGGGTAGAACGCCACCGAGTTGGGCTCGAAGGCCTGCAGGCTGGGGTGGAACTTGAACCCGCGCACGCCGTGGTCGTTCACGAGGCTGTGGATGCGCCGGACCGCGGCCTTGCCCCCGTGCGGGTCCACCGAGCCGAACGGGATGAGCACGTCGGCGTACTCGGCGGCGGTGTCGGCGATCTCCTCGCTCGACAGGGCCGGGTGCCCGGTGCCCGAGGTGGAGTCGACGGTGAAGACCACCGCGGCCATCCGGCGCTCCCGGTAGTGGGCGGCGATGTCGGCGACCGTGGGCGTGCGGTTGGCGTCGGCCTTGAAGTAGGCCGCCGAGGCGTCGTTGAGCTCCTGGTCCAGCGAGAAGCAGCCGTGGCCGTCCTGCTCGACGTGGACGTGGACGTCGATGGCGTCCACTGTGGAGGGATCGATCACGGCAGGTCTCCTTCGGTCTTGGCCGCCAGCAGCGTGCGCAGGACGGCGTCGCGGCGGCCGGCGAGGTCGGCCGGGTCGACACCGGCCAGCTCCTCGTCGACCCCGGCGATGATCTTCTGTTCCAGCTCGGGGGTCATGTGCACCCGGCCCAGGTCGCGCCACCAGGCCTCGGTGGGCGGGCCGAGGTGCTCGAGGATGTGGGCGATGCCGCCGGGGCCGCCGGAGAGGTGCTGGTTAACGAACGGGCCGAGAAGTGCCCAGCGCAGTCCCGGGCCCTGCGCGATGGCCGTGTCGATGTCGGCCACACTCGCGACACCACGTTCCACCAGCGAGTACGCCTCCTGCCAGAGCGCGGCCTGCAGCCGGTTGGCGATGTGCCCGGGCAGCTCCCGGCGCAGCCGGATCGGCTTCCTGCCCACCGACGTGTAGAAGGCCATCGCCGCCTCGACGGCGGCGTCCGAGGTGCGCTCGCCCGGCACGACCTCCACGAGCGGGATGACGTGCGGCGGGTTGAACGGGTGCCCGACCACCAGGCGCTCGGGATGGTGGGCGCAGCCCTTCGCGATGACGCTGGGCAGCATCCCCGACGAACTGCTGGCCAGCACCACGTCGGGGCGGGCGGCCTCGTCGAGCACGGCGAACAGCGTGTGCTTGACGTCCTCGCGCTCGGGTCCGTTCTCCTGCACGAAGTCGGCGGAGGCCACCGCCTCGCCCGGATCACCGGTGAAGGTGAGCCGGTCGAGGGAGCCCGGACCGATCGCGGCGACCCCGGCGCGCAGCCGCTCCTCGGCGTCGGGGGCCGGGTCTGTGGCCACGACATCGAGGCCGTGGGCGAGGAAGTGGGCGGCCCAGCTGGTGCCGATGACGCCGGTACCCACCACCGCGACCCTCATCGGGCGAAGCCCACGAAGGCGTCCAGGGACGTGGCATCCGCGAGGACGTCGCGGCTCGCCACGTCGTCCGGCGCCGCGCCGAGCAGGATCTTCTTGGCCGGCAGCTCCAGCTTCTTGCCGGTGCGGTTGCGGGGCACCGCCGGGACCGCCTCGATCCGGTCGGGCACGTGCCGTGGGCTCAGGGCGGAGCGCAGCTCACCGCCGATCCGCTCGCGCAGCGCGTCGTCGAGCACCACCCCGCCGGTGAGCTGGACGAACAGCAGCAGCTCACCGTTGCCGCCCGCCGGGTCCTCCAGGTGCACCACCAGGCTGTCGGCCACCTCGGGCAGCTCCTCCACCACCGCGTAGAACTCCGCGGTGCCCAGCCGCACACCACCGCGGTTGAGCGTGGCGTCCGAGCGCCCGGCGATCACGCAGCTGCCGGACTCGGAGAAGCGCACCCAATCGCCGTGGCGCCAGACGCCGGGGTAGACGTCGAAGTAGGTGTCGCGGTAGCGGGTGCCGTCCGGGTCGCCCCAGAACCCGACGGGCATCGACGGCATCGGGGCGGTGATCACCAGCTCCCCCAGCTCCCCGACGACCGGTTTGCCGTCGGGGTCGAACGCCTCCGCGGCCACGCCGAGCGCGGGCCCGGAGATCTCGCCGACCACCACCGGCTGCCACGGGCTGCCCTGCACGATGCCGGTGCACACGTCGGTGCCGCCGCTGCCGACGTTGAGCAGCACGCGCTCGCCGAACTGCTCGGCCACCCAGCGGAAGCCCTCCGGCGGCAGCGGGCTGCCGGCCGCACCGAGCTGGCGCAGCGCCGGCAGCTCGCCCGGCGCGACGTCCTGCTCGCGGCACGCCATGAGGAAGCCGGGCGACGCACCCATGATCGTGGCCCGGGTCTCGGCGGCGATCCGCCACTGCCAGCCGAGGTCGGGGTGCAGCGGGTTGCCGTCGATCAGCACCACCGACGCGCCCGCGAGCAGGCCGGAGACCAGTGCGTTCCACATCATCCAGGCCGTGGTGGAGAACCACAGGATCCGGTCGCCGGGACCGAGGTCCCACGACAGCGCGTGGTTCTTCAGGTGTTCCAGCAGGATGCCGCCGTGGCCGTGCACGATCGCCTTCGGCCGGCCGGTGGTGCCGGAGGAGAACAGCACGTACAGAGGGTGGTCGAAGGGAACCGGATCGAAAACCGGGGCTGTAGCGCCGGTGTGTGCAGAGCCTGTGGCGAGCAGGTCGTCCCAGGTCACGGCGTCCGGGATCGCGCCGTCGCCGTGCCCGATCGCCACCACGTGCCGCAGCGTGGGCAGGCCCGCGCGCAGGGCCGCCACCTCGGCGCGGCGGTCGACGGGCTTGGCCCCGTAGGTGTAGCCGGGCACCGTGAGCAGCACGGCCGGCTCGATCTGGGCGAAGCGGTCCACCACGCTGCGGGCCCCGAACTCCGGCGCGCAGCTCGCCCACACCGCGCCGAGGCTCGCCGCCGCCAGGAACGCCACGAGGGTCTCGGGGATGTTGGGCGCGTACGCCACCACCCGGTCGCCACGGCCCACCCCCAGCCGGACCAGCCCGTCCCGGGCCCGGGCGACCTGGTCGCGCAGCTGCGCCCAGGTGAGCTCCGAGGTCGGCCGCGTCTGGGAGTAGGCGACGACCGCGATGTCGTCGGCGGCGACCCCGGTGCCCCGCAGCGCGTGCTCGGCGTAGTTCAGCGTGGCACCCGGGAACCACTCGGCTCCGGGCATCTCGCGCCGGCCCAGCACCGCGGTGGGAGGCGTGGTGAACCGGACGTCGAAGAACTCCGCGACGGACGACCAGAAGCCGTCGAGATCGGTGACCGACCAGCGGTGCAACGACGCGTAGTCGGCGTACCCGGCCCGCTCGGCGAAGCGGTCGATGATCGTCACGACGTCGCCACCTTGGCCCCCCGGCCCTCCATGAACGCCTTCATCCGTTCCTTGGCCTCCCCGCTGCTCGACGCCACCGCCGCCATCAGCGACTCCAGGAGGTAGCCCTGGTCGGGATCGGCCGCCGCGATGCGGGGCAGCGCCTGCAGCACGGCGAAGTTCGTGACGGGCGAGTTGGCGGCGATCTTCTCGGCCAGGCCCAGCGCGCGGGCCAGCCCCTCGCCCGCCTCCACCCGGTACTGCGACAGGCCCAGCGCCGCGCCCTCGTCGGCGTCGAGCACGCGGCCCGTCAGCATCATGTCGGCCATCCGGTGCACGCCGATCAGCTTCGGCACCCGCACCGACGCCCCGCCGCCGACGAACAGGCCGCGCTGGCCCTCGGGCAGGGCGTAGAACGTGCTCGGCTCGGCCACCCGGATGTGTGCGGCGCAGGCCAGCTCGAGCCCGCCCCCGACGACGGCGCCCTTGAGCACCGCGACGACGGGCAGGTCGCCGCGCTCGATCCGCTCGAACACGCGGTGCCACATCCGGGAGTGCGCCATGCCCTCGAAGGCGTCGCGCTCGGCGAGCTCGCCGAGGTCCAGCCCCGCTGAGAAGTGGTCCCCCACGGCGTCGAGGACGATCGCGCGGGCCCCGGCGGGCGGGGAGGTGAAGACCTCCTCCAGCCCGAGGACGGTGGCGTCGTCGAGGGCGTTGCGCTTGGCCGCGCGGTTGAGCCGCACGACGGCGACCTCCCCGCGCTCCTCGACGTCGACGGTCTCCGGCAGGGTCATCTCTGCTCCTCGGCGATGGCCCGCAGCGCGGGTTTGGCGATCTTGCCCGTCGCGGTGCGGGGCAGCTGGTCGGTGACCACCAGCCGCCGCGGCACCTTGTAGCGGGCCAGGTGTTCCTGCAGGTGTGCGTGCAGGGCGTCGAGGTCGAGACGGGCGCCGTCGGCGGGCTGGACGAAGCCGATGCCGGCCTCGCCCCATTTCTCGTCGGGCACCCCGACCACGGCGGCGCCCGCCACCTCGGGCAGCCGCATCAGGACGGCCTCGACCTCGGCCGGATAGACGTTCTCGCCGCCGGAGATGTACATGTCCTTGACCCGGTCGACGACCGTGGCCCAGCCGTCCTCGGCGACGGTCAGGACGTCGCCGGTGCGGAACCAGCCGTCGTCGAGCGCGGGCTCGGTGCGCCCCCAGTAGCCGGCGAACACATTGGGCCCGCGCACGGCCACCTCGGCGGGCCCGGCGTGCAGCGGCACGCGCTCGTCGCCGTCGATCATGGCCACGTCGGTGTAGAAGTGCGGCACGCCCACCGAGACCGGGTGGTCCGGCGATCCCTCCCGGGTGGCCATGAGGACCCCGGGCGACGCCTCGGTCATCCCGAACCCCTGCTGCAGCGTGACGCCGCGGTCCATCCACGCCTGCGCCACCCGCGCGGGCACCGGCGATCCGCCGTACTGGACGACGCGCAGCGACGACAGGTCGGCGCCCGCGAACGAGGGGTGCTCGCACATCATCTGCAGCATCGTCGGCACGCCGGAGAAGCTGGTGATGCCGGCCTCGCCGATGCGGTGCAGGATCGCACCGGGGTCGACCTTCGGCACGGGCTCGACGCTTCCGCCCTTGAACAGCGTGGGCAGCGTGATCTGCCCGATCCCGACGCAGTGGAACAGCGGTGCGATGCACAGGGCCCGGTCGGTGGACAGCACGTCGACGTGCGCGAGCTGGTTGACGGTGTTCCAGGTCAGGTTGCCGTGGGTGAGCAGCGCGCCCTTGGGACGGCCGGTGGTGCCGGAGGTGTAGAGCAGCAGCGCGGGATCGTCGAGGCCGACGACGGGCGGCTCGCCCAGGCCCGGGCTCGACGCGATCGCGCTCTCGTAGTCGGGCCCGACCTCCAGCCGCGCGCCGCCGAAGGGCGCCACGGCGTCCGGGCCGGCCACGAGGAACGTGGCGCCCGCGTCGTCGAGCATGAAGCGGATCTCGGGGCCGGCCAGGCGGTGGTTGAGCGGCATCGCGATCGCGCCGAGGCGCCACACCGCGAAGAACGTCTCCAGCACCTCGACGCTGTTGACGCCCAGCTGCGCGACGCGGTCGCCGGGACCGACACCCGCCGCGGCCAGGGCACCCGCGAGCCGGTCGACGCGCTGCGCCAGCTCACCGTAGGACACCGGGCCGCGTGGGCCGACGAGCGCCGGACGGTCGGAGGCGATCCGGGCCCGGCGGGCGGGCCAGCTGCCGAGGCCGTCGGGACCTGGTGCCATGCTCCACACTCCTGTCGCACCATTGACGCGGGAATCGATAACAGGAAACCTGTCACTCATGCCCACTGTGCCCTCGCTGCTCTACGCCGTCAAGCAGGTCGAGCTCGCGGTGCGCGCCCACCTCGACGAGCTGCTGCGCCCGCACGGGTTGACCACCTCGACCTACACGGCCCTGACCGTGCTGGAGCGACGCGAGGGTCGCACCACCGCCGAACTGGCCCGCACCTCGTTCGTCACGCCGCAGGCGATGTCGGACATCGTCGCCGCCCTGGAACGCCGGGAGCTCGTCACCCGGAGCACCGATCCCGCACACGGGCGGCGACGACTGATCGGCCTCACCCCCGCCGGACGGGCCCGGCTCGCCGAGGTGGCCGACGACGTCGCCGCCCTGGAGGCCCGCATGGTCGCCGGCCTCGACGCCGGGGAGCGCGCCGCACTGCGCCACCACCTCAACTCCTGCCGGGCCGCGCTCACCTGAAACCGGTACCCCGTGGCCGTATGGATAACGCCGTTGCGTCTGCCTACAGTTGACGGAGCCGCCGCCCGCGACGCATCGGAGTGATCCACATGGGTTCCACCTGGGTGAACGCTCTGCTCGCCGGGATCGGCCTCGGCGCGGGCGCGGTCTTCCTGCTGGCCGCGGCCCGGCGCCCCGCGCAGCGCCCCGGGTGCCTCGCCCATGCGCTGATGGGGCTGGGGATGGCGGGGATGTTCTCGCCGTGGGGCGACCCGGTGCCGCCCGTCGCCGGGGCGCTCGTCTTCGTGGTGGTCGCGGCCTGGTTCGCGGCGGCGTTGCTGCGCACCGGCCGGGTGGGGCTCACCGAGTCGACCCACCTCGTCGTCGGACCGGCCGCCATGGTGCTCATGTACCTGGTCCCGATGGGCCACGCGCCGACGGACACGACGGTGGTCGATCCCGCGCACGCGGGCCACACCATGACGATGGGCGGAGGCGGCGGGTCGCCGTGGCTCTCGGCCGTCGCGCTCGGGCTGACGGGCTACTTCGTCTGGTACGCGTGGATCCTCGCCGGCCGGCTCCGGCCTGCGGCTCCCACCGCGTCCGGTGGGGGAACGGTGGCGGTGGCGGCTCCCGCCCTGGCCACCGGCACCCGGATCGTGGTCGGCGCGCACGTCGTGATGTGCGGACTCATGGCCGTCATGTTCCTCGGCTCGGTCTGACCCCTCACGCGGTGTCCCGCCGCACCGCACCGACCGGCCCGCGCCTGCGTGGTCGCGGCCTCGGCGACGGCGGCGGGTGGCTCGGCCCTGCCGGCGCGCCCGGAGCTGAGCACAGCCCGTTCCCGGGCAGGACGCGGAAGATGGACGGATGCTCGCCGCGCCCCCGACCGTCACGAGGTCGGGGCGCGGCCGGCTCGTGCTGGTCTGCGCGGTCGCGGTGCTCGTGCAGGGCCACGCGCTCGGGCGGCTGCCGCTGTGGCGCGACGAGATCGCGAGCGTGGAGATCGCGTCCCGGCCGCTGCCCGCCCTCCTGACGGCGCTCGGCCGGATCGACGTCGTCCACGGCTGCTACGACCTGCTGCTGCACGTCGTGCTGCTGTTCGGACGTTCCGAGATCGTGGTGCGGTCGCTGTCCCCGGTGTGCGCCGTGGCCACCGTCGGCCTGGCCGCGGAGCTGGCCCGGCGCCGGCTGGGCCTCGTCCCGGCGTCCGTCGTGGGGTGGGTGGGCGTCCCGACCTCCGACGACGTGCGGGTGCTGGCCGTCGACGTCGCCGGCACCGGTGCGACGGCGGCCGCGGTCGGGGTGCTGCTGCTGGTGGCGGCGTCCCGTCGGCGTACGTCCACGCTGTTGGTCTCCGTCGCTCCTGCGGTGCTCGCCGGACGCCGTGGGTGGCCGATCAGCCGCCCACCGGACGCGGGGTGCGGTCCGGGAACAGCTCCGGCTGACCGGTGGCCGGGTCCCCCGGGGCCAGCGACAGCGTGGCGGGCTCGCTCTCGGGCAGCGCCCACTGGCGGGCCCAGTCCATCTGCATCGCGGTGGGGGTGTCGGCGGCGCCGAACCAGTCGAGCTGCATCGTCATGTTCATCGGCCGGGGCGGGAAGTGGCTGGTCTCGGTGGTGGAGTACCACTCCTCCCCGTTCACGAAGGCCGTCATCTTCTCGGGCGTCCACTCCAGCGCCCAGGCCGTCCACCGCGTGGCGTCGCGGGTGACGGACGCGGCCTCCTGCCCGTTGTCCTCCCCGAAGTGCAGGAAGAACCCGGTCTCCTGACGGGTGGGGTCGGAGATCTCCATCCAGTCGACCTCGCCGCCGACGGGCCAGTCCTCCGCTCCCGGCCAGAGCAGCAGGACCGGGTGCAGATCGCCCGCGTCCGCCCGCACGCAGGCCTCCCACCGCCCGTAGCGCTGGCCGGGATGCCAGCTCATCGCACCCGTCGTGCCGTCGGCGGTGCCGGCGATGGTGACGACCCCGTCCTTCACCGTGATCGCGGCCGGCGTGCGCAGCCCGGAGCGCTGGTGGCCCGGCTCGGGGCCGTAGGGGTGCCAGTCGGACGGGAGGGCCGTGCCGGTGAAGTCCGACGAGCGGGTCGGCGCACCCCAGCCCAGGCGGGCGGCCGCGGTGGTCGGGCAGTCCGACGCCCCCGGCGCCACGGGCGCGGCCGAGGCGCGGGTGGGCACCGGGACCGGGGCCGGGGCGGGCGCCGGGGACGAGCAGGCGGCCGCACCCAGCAGCGCGCACACGGCCACGGCCCGGGTCACAGGGGAGCTGCGCATGCCCGCAGCCTGCCAGGCCGTGGCGCGTCTCGAACTGAGACGGCACCGCCACCGTCGTCCACCGGGGACCACGATCTGGCGATGGCGTCGCGCGAGGGCTGGTCCACCGACGCCGACGGCATGCCGATGGTGGCGCGCTGGGGCAGCGAGCACCCGGCGGTGCCGCTGGTCGTCGCCCTGCACGGCAACGGCACCAGCGAGCACTCGATGATCGAGATCTCACCGTGGCTGCCGCACGGGCCGGTCGCCTACGTCTCCGTGCGGGCGCCGTTCGAGCACGGCACCGGGTACTCGTGGTTCCTGGAGCCGGGTGACCTGCCGGAGTCCGCCGCGTGGCTGCTCGAGTGGCTCGACACCGAGGGCGACCCGGACCGGCCCGTGCTGCTCCTGGCGTTCCGCGACGGCGTCACGGTGGCGGGCGCCCTGATGCTCGACGCGCCGCACCGGTTCTCCGGGGCCGCGCTGCTCTACGGCGCGCTCCCGCCGGCGGGCACCGCGGGTCCCGCCCCGCTCGCCGGGATGCCGGTGTTCCTCGCCCACGCCGAGGACGATCCCCGCACCCCGCCCGAGCTGCTCGCCCGCACGTGGGACTGGCTGGCCCACGACAGCGGCGCCCCGCTGTGGGCCGAGCGCGTGCCCGGCGGCGACCAGCTGGCCGGGAAGGTCGTCGGCGACCTGGGCACCTGGCTGGCCGACCGGCTCGACCACCTGCGCGCGCACGGCGAGAACCCGCTGCCCGACGGGACGGAGCCGGACTGGAACGGCCGGCCGCTCCCCCGCCGCACGGGCCCGGTCCCCGACACGACGTCCGGTATCCCGCAGCACCAGACGTCGCAGAACGGGCCCGCGGAGCTGCAGGAACGGCTGTGGGAGCGGCTCGCCGCCCTCGACGGGGTCGCGACGGGCCCGACCACGGTGGGCGTCGAGGGCACCCGGGCCCTGCTGCTCGACCGCGCGGCCGCCAGGGGCCCGGACACCGCCTACCTGCTGCCGGCCCTCGGCGAGGTCGCCCACCTGCACCCCGCCCCGGACGGGAGCCTGCACGTCGCGCTGCCCGACGCGCTGGCCTACGACGCGCTCGCGAAGGGCTGGGCGCTGCCGCATCCGCTGGCCGGGGTGCGGCTGAGCCCCGGGATGGTGCTGGTGCCGGGCCCCCGCGACGAGGACGAGCTGGAGACCGTGACCGAGATCGTCACGGCCTCGGTGCGGTACGCCGCCACCGGGGGGATCGAGGCGGGGTGAGCGGGGCACACTGGGCGCGTGACCGACGCCCCGGTGGCCCCGCTCCCCACACCCCGCGCGAACGGGGGGAACCCCGACCATCCCGCCGCCCACAGCGGCGGGCTCTACGGGCTCGCCCTCGGCGCGCTCGGCATCGTGTTCGGCGACATCGGCACCAGCCCGCTCTACGCCGTGCAGACCGTGTTCTCGATCGACGACGGCGCGGTGAAGCCCACGCCCGACGACATCTACGGCGTCGTGTCGCTGATCTTCTGGTCGGTCACGCTCGTCGTCACCCTCAAGTACGTCACCTTCATCCTGCGCGCCGACAACGACGGCGAGGGCGGCATCATGGCGCTCGCGGCGCTGGTCCGCGGGGTGACGGGCTCGCACGCGCGCCGGGCCGGGCTGGCCCTGGCGCTGGGGGTGCTCGGCGCGTCGCTGTTCTACGGCGACTCCCTGATCACCCCGGCGATCTCGGTGCTCTCGGCCGTGGAGGGCCTGGAGGTGGCCGATCCCGGGCTCGCCGACGCCATCCTGCCGATCGGCATCGCGATCCTCGCGCTGCTGTTCACCGCCCAGCGGTTCGGCACCCACCGCGTGGGGCGGCTGTTCGGGCCGGTCATGGTGATCTGGTTCGTGACGCTCGCCGTGCTCGGGATCCCGCACATCATCGGCCACCCGGGCGTGCTGCGGGGCCTCTCCCCCACCTACATCGTCTCGTTCGTGGCCGACCACCCCTTCACGGCGTTCGTCGCGATGGGCGCGGTCGTGCTGGTGATCACCGGCGCCGAGGCGCTCTACGCCGACATGGGCCACTTCGGCAGGCGCCCGATCCGCCTGTCCTGGTTCGCCGTGGTGTTCCCGGCGCTGATCCTCAACTATCTGGGCCAGGCCGCGCTGGTCCTGGACGACCCGAAGGCGATCGTCAACCCGTTCTACCTGCTCGCGCCGGACTGGGCGCGGCTGCCGCTCGTCGTGCTGGCCACGTTCGCCACGGTCATCGCGTCCCAGGCGGTGATCTCCGGCGCGTTCTCGGTGTCCCGGCAGGCCGTGCGGTTGGGCTTCCTGCCCCACCTGACCGTGCGCCAGACCTCCACGCAGGAGAGCGGCCAGATCTACGTGCCCGCGGTGAACTGGCTGCTGTTCGGCGGCGTGCTGGTGCTCATCGTGACCTTCCGGTCGTCGGCGAGCCTCGCCACCGCCTACGGGCTCGCGGTGACGGGCACGCTGCTGCTCACCACCACCCTGTTCCTCATGTACGCGGCCACGGCGTGGCACTGGGAGCGCTGGAAGCTCGTGGGGGTGGCGGTGGTCTTCGGCGGCGTCGAGCTGCTCTACCTGGGCGCCAACCTCACCAAGATCGCCCACGGCGGATGGCTGCCGTTGCTGATCGCCGCGATCGTCGTCACCGTCATGACCACCTGGCAACGGGGGCGGCGGATCGTCACCGCGCGGCGCACCGAGCTGGAGGGCCCGCTGCCGGAATTCGTGGACACGATGCACGGCAAGGGCATCACCCGGGTGCCGGGGCTCGCCGTCTTCCCGCACCCCACCAACCGCACCGCGCCGCTGGCCCTGCGCGCCAACGTGGAGTTCAACCACGTGCTGCACGAGCGCGTCGTGATCATCTCCGTGGAGTCGGAGAACGTGCCGCACGTGCCACCCGACGAGCGGCTCACCGTCGACGAGCTCGGTCACGTCCACGACGGCATCGTGCACCTGTGCGCCCGCTTCGGGTTCCAGGACGACCAGGACCTGCCCGCCGTGCTGCGCCAGGCCCGCGGCCTGTCCCCCGACCTCGACCTGGACCCCGCCGGGGCGTCGTTCTTCCTGTCCCGCATCACGATCGAGCGCAGCAGGCGGCCGGGCATGCACTCCTGGCGCAAGCGGCTGTTCATCGGGCTGTCGCACAACGCCGCCTCCCCGGCCGCCTACTTCCACCTGCCGGTCGACCGCACCGTCGTCATGGGTTCCCGCATCGAGCTCTGAGCCGCGGCCGCTCGGAGGACATGGGGAAGGATGGGCGGATGCCGGTCACCGACGACGCCATCGAGAAGATCAAGGCGATGATCGTCTCCGGTGAGCTGGGCCCCGGGGCGCGGCTACCGCGCGAGGCCGACCTCGCCGTGCGGCTGGGCCTGTCGCGCAACTCGCTGCGCGAGGCGGTCAAGGCGTTGTCGCTGATCCGCGTGCTCGACGTGCGGCAGGGCGACGGCACCTACGTCACCAGCCTCGACCCCGACCTGCTCCTCGACGCCATGAGCTTCGTCGTCGACTTCCACCGCGACGACACCGTGCTGGAGTTCCTCGAGGTGCGCCGCATCCTGGAGCCCGCGGCCACCGCGATGGCGGCACTCGCCATGAGCGACGAGGAGATCGTCGGGCTGCGCGAGGTGCTGGCGGCGCTGGGCCCCGACCCCGACGCCGAGGCGCTGGTGGCCAACGACCTGGAGTTCCACCGGCGCATCGCGGCCGGCAGCGGCAACTCGGTGCTGTGCTCGCTGATCGACGGCCTCTCGGGCCCCACCACCCGCGCGCGGATCTGGCGCGGCCTCACGCAGGAGGGCGCGGTGGCCCGCACGATCGAGCAGCACGAGGCCATCTGCGACGCCATCGCCGCCCGCCAGCCCGAGGTCGCCCGCTCGTGGGCCACCGTGCACGTGGCCGGGGTGGAGCAGTGGTTGCGCAGTGCGCTCCTCGACCAGGGACCTCTAGGAGCGCGGACGCACCCGTAGGCCCTGCATGCCGCCGTCGACCGCCAGCGCCGCTCCGGTGGTGGACGACGCGAGCGGGCTCGCCAGGTAGGCGATCGCCGCGGCCACCTCGTCGGCGGTGACGAGCCGGCCCATCGGCTGGCGGGCGTTCAGCGCGGCCCGCTCGGCCTCCGGGTCGGTGGCCGAGTCCAGCAGCCGCCCCACCCACGGGGTGTCGGCGGTGCCGGGGTTCACGCAGTTCACGCGGATGCCCTCGGCCACGTGGTCGGCGGCCATCGCCAGGGTGAGCGACTGCACGGCGCCCTTGGACGCGCAGTAGAGCGCCCGCTGCGGCAGGCCGGCGGTGGCCGCGATCGAGCACGTGTTGACGATGGCCGGGTGCGACGAACGGCGCAGGTGCGGCAGCGCGGCGCGGCTGAGCCGCACGATGCCCAGCACGTTGACGTCCAGCACGCGCCGCCACTCGTCGAGCGGGTTGGTCTCGACGGTGCCCTGCGCGCCGATGCCGGCGTTGTTGACCAGGACGTCGATGCCGCCGAGCCGTTCGACGACACCCGCGACGGCGGCGTCCACCGACGCGTCGTCGGTGACGTCGGCGGTGAGCGCGAGCAGCGGCTCCGGCACGCCCGAGGGGTCGAGGTCCAGGCACGCCACGCGCGCGCCGCGGTCGGCCAGCAGGCGGGCGGTGGCCAGGCCGATGCCCGACCCGCCCCCCGTGACCACGGCGACCAGCCCGTCGAACTCGCTCATGGGGTCTCCTTCCAGACGGCACCGTCGGGGAAGCGGAAGGCGGTCAGGGTGGAGGCGTGCATCTCGCCGCCGCCGCCGGGCGCCGTGGGCGGCCAGTAGCGGCCCGCGTGCACGTCGACGGGGGTGACGAAGTGCTCGTGCAGGTGGTCGACGTACTCGATCACCCGGTCGTCCCACGACCCGGAGATCGCCACGACGTCGAGCATCGAGAGGTGCTGCACCAGCTCGCAGAGCCCCACCCCACCGGCGTGCGGGCACACCGGCACGCCGAACTTCGCGGCCAGCAGCAGGATCGCGATGTTCTCGTTCACCCCGCCGACGCGCGCGGCGTCGATCTGCAGGTACGACAGCGCGCCGGTCTGCAGCAGCTGTTTGAACACCACGCGGTTGGCGACGTGCTCACCGGCGGCGACCCGGATCGGGGCGATGCCCTCGGCGATCGCGGCCAGCCCCAGCACGTCGTCGGGGCTCGTCGGCTCCTCCACCCACCACGGTTCGTACTGCGCCAGCGCCCGCACCCAGTCGATGGCGTCCGCGACGTCCCAGCGCTGGTTGGCGTCGATCGCGATGCGGATGTCCGGGCCCACGGTGTCGCGCGCGATGCGCAGGCGGCGCCGGTCGTCGTCGAGGTCGGCACCGACCTTCAGCTTGATCTGGCCGAACCCGTCGGCCACGGCCTCCCGGCACAGCCGCGCCAGCTTCTCGTCGTCGTAGCCGAGCCAGCCCGCGCTGGTCGTGTAGGCGGGGTAGCCCTCGGCCCGCAGGCGCCTCTCCCGCTCCGCGCGGCCCGGCTCGGCCTTGCGCAGGATGTCGAGGGCCTCGTCGCGGGTGAGCGCGTCGGTGAGGTAGCGGAAGTCGACGAGCTCGACGAGCTCCTCGGGCGAGAGGTCGGCGAGCAGCTTCCACAGCGGCAGCCCGGCCCGTTTGGCCCGCAGGTCCCACAGGGCGTTGACCACGGCGGAGATCGCCATGTGGATGACGCCCTTCTCCGGGCCCAGCCAGCGAAGCTGCGAGTCGTGGACGAGCTCGATCCACAGCGGCCCCAGGTTCGCCAGCAACTCCGGCACCGGGCGCCCGACGAGCCGCGCCGCTACCGAGGTGATGGCGGTGGTCTGCACCTCGTTGCCCCGGCCGATCGTGAACGCGAACCCGTGGCCCTCGTGCCCGTCGCCGGCGTCGGTGGTGATCACGACGTACGCGGCCGAGTAGTCCGGGTCCGGGTTCATCGCGTCCGAACCGTCGAGCTCGCGGGAGGTGGGGAAGCGGACGTCGACGGCGCGGACGTCGGTGACGCGCGGAGAGCTCACTGGGCACCAGACTTCCGTGACATCGGATGTGTGGAGGACCCTAGCCCGCGTCTGCCTCGACCAACAAGACAGACGCGGGCAGACATCCGAGGTCTCGGGTTCAGCGCGCGGTCTCCGCCTCGCGCTTCGGCAGGACCCAGCCCGGCCGCACGAAGTGGCACGTGTATCCGGTGGGGTACTTCTGCAGGTAGTCCTGGTGCTCGGGCTCGGCCTCCCAGAACGGCCCGGCCGGCTCCACCTCGGTGACGACCTTGCCCGGCCACAGGCCGGACGCGTCGACGTCGGCGATGGTGTCGATCGCCGTCGCCTTCTGCTCGTCGGAGGTGTAGTAGATCGCCGAGCGGTAGCTGCGGCCCAGGTCGTTGCCCTGGCGGTCCTTCGTCGACGGGTCGTGGATCTGGAAGAAGAACTCCAGCAGCTCGCGGTAGGTGATCACGGAGGGGTCGAAGACGATCTCGACGGCCTCGGCGTGGTCGCCGTGGTTGCGGTAGGTGGCGTTCGGGGTGTCGCCGCCCGAGTACCCCACGCGCGTGGAGATCACCCCGGGGCGCCGCCGCACGAGCTCCTGCGCTCCCCAGAAGCAGCCCCCGGCGAGGATCGCGGTCTCGGTTGTCATCCTGTTGCCTCCTCGATGTTGCTGGTACCGCCGATGGAACGCCCTGCACGGGGCCGATGTTCCGGACCCCGCTCGTCAGATCAGGTCGCTGCGGCTCACGACCCCGGCCAGGGTCGCTCCGTCCACCACCGGGACCGTGCGCAGCCCGTGGTCGGCCACCAGGGCCTGCGCGTCGCCCACCGTCGCGCGGGCGTCCACCGTGACCGGGGTCCTCGTCATCACCGACGACACCGTGGAGTGGGCCTTCCGGCCGGCGAGCGGGTCGGCCAGGATGTCGGCCTCGCTGATGATCCCCACCAGCCGCCCCTCCCCCTCCACCACCGGGAGCGCGGTGTGGCGGTGCTCCAGCATCAGCCGGGCCGCGACGGCGACGGGCTCGCGTGCGGCGACCGCGACGACCTCGCGGGTCATCACGGCCGTCACGGGCGTTCCCGCCGACGGCGCCGGTCCGGTGCGGCGGACCCGCACCATGGCGGCGAGTGCGTCGTCCTCGGTGCGGTCGCGGCCGCCGCCGAACAGCCGGCGCAGACCCGGCCGGGAGCCGCCGTCCGCACGGTGACGGAGCAGGTCGCTGCGGGTGACGACGCCCACCAGCCTGCCGCCCTGCACGACGGGCAGCACGCGCAGCTGGCCGTGGCTGCGCAGCCGCTCCGCGACCGCGGCCGCGTTGGCGGTGGCCGACATCGACAGCACGTCGGGGGTCATGATCTCCTCCACCGACGTCCGCTCGTCGGCCTCGACGCCCTCGGTGCGGTGCACCTCGCGGAAACGCAGGACGTCGAGCAGGCTCACCATGCCGACGAGCCGGGACGAACCGGTGACCACGGGCAGCGCGCTGAAGCCGAAGCGGGTCATCCGGTCGACCGCTGCGGAGATCGGTTCGTCGGCGCGGACGGTGACGACGCGGACGGTCATGAGATCCCGGAGTGCTCGTGCCATCGCCGCGACCCTACCGGCCCTTCCAGACCGGCGGACGCTTGTCGCGGAACGAGGCCGGCCCCTCCTGAGCGTCCTCGGAGAGGTAGACGCCCTCGTAGATCCGGTCCGCGGTGTCCAGTGCGGCGGACCAGCCCATCTCGGCGCTGGCGTAGACCATCGCCTTGCCCGCGCGCACCGACAGCGGCGCGTTGCCGGCGATCGTCAGGGCGAGCCGCTGCGTCTCGGCCACCAGGTCGGCGGCCGGCACCACCTTGTTGACCAGCCCCAGCTCGTAGGCCCGCTGCGCGCTGATCGGGTCGCCGGTGAGCACCATCTCCATCGCCACCCGCGGCGGGATGAGCCACGGCAGCGGCGCCGCCCACGGCGAGCCGCGGCCGATCTTCGCCTCGGTGATCGCGAACCGGGCGTGGTCGGCCGCCACGACGAGGTCCACCGACTGCGCGAGCAGGAAACCGCCCGCGTAGGCCACGCCGTTGACGGCGGCGATCACCGGCTTGTCGACGTGCACGGTGCGGCCCAGATGCGGCACGAACGCGCGGCCCGGAACTTTCAGCGCGGTGTCGGCCATCTCCTTGAGGTCGCCGCCCGCACAGAACGCCTTGTCCCCCGCTCCGGTCAGCACGGCGACGGCCGCGGCGTCGTCGGCGGCGAACCGCTCGTAGGCGGTGAGGATCCCGGCCCGCACGGCGGCGTTGAGGGCGTTGCGCGCCTCGGGCCGGTCGATGGTGATCCACGCGACCCGGTCGCGAACCTCGTAGGTGACGGACACGGGCTCCTCCAGTCAGATGAACGGCACTCCGGTCGGAACCTATGCGACGGGACGGCCGTTCGTCGGTCCCGGGTTGCCCCCGTCCCCCTTTCCGCGTGAGGGTGGGGGTCCGCCATCGAGTCGAAGGAGCCTCCCCATGGCATTCCCCGGTCTACAGCACGTCGCCATCACCGTCTCGGATCTGAGGCGCAGCACCCAGTGGTACTCGACGCTGTTCGGCGCCGAGCCCGTCCTCGACGAGGACGAGGAGGGCGGCGCGTTCCACCACACCGTCTTCGCCCTCGACGGCGGCATGCTCTTCGGGCTCCACACGCACATGGGCGCCGAGACGAAGGACCGCGCCGACGAGCACCGCACCGGCCTCGACCACATCGGATTCGCCCTCTCGGGCACGGTGGAGCTGCAGCTGTGGGAGGGCAGGCTCAACGCCCTCGGGATCCCCCACGGCGGCATCAAGAAGGCCCACTACGGCAGCGGCATCTCCTTCCGCGACCCCGACAACATCGCCCTCGAGTTCTTCATCGCGCCCGGCACCTGAGCCGCCCCGAGTCGCCGGACGGGCCCGCGTGCTCTAGAAAGACGTGCTGCCGCTTCGGCAGCACGTCTCCCGGAGGTCTTGTGCACATCTGGCCCGGCTCGCCCTACCCGCTGGGGTCCTCGTTCGACGGCGGGGGCACGAACTTCGCGATCTTCTCGGAGGTCGGCGAGCGCATCGAGCTCTGCCTGTTCGACGACGACGGCACCGAGAGCCGCGTCGACCTCCCGGAGCGCAACGGGCTGGTCTGGCACGGCTACCTGCCGCGCATCTGGCCCGGGCAGCGCTACGGCTACCGCGTGCACGGCCCCTACGAGCCGGCCGCCGGTCTGCGCTGCAACCCGGCCAAGCTGCTGCTCGACCCGTACGCGAAGGCCGTCGACGGTGAGATCGAGTGGGGTCAGTCGCTGTTCTCCTACGACTTCGGCGACCCCGACTCGTTCAACGAGGAGGACTCCGCGCCGCAGGCGATGACCTCGGTGGTGATCAACACCTTCTTCGACTGGGCGGGCGACCAGCCGCCGCGCGTGCCGTACAACGAGTCGATCATCTACGAGGCCCACGTCAAGGGCATGACGATGCGCCACCCCGACATCCCCGAGGACGTGCGCGGCAGCTACGCCGCCATCGCGCACCCGGCCACGATCGCCCACCTGAAGAAGCTGGGCGTCACGGCGATCGAACTGATGCCGGTGCACCAGTTCGTCAACGACTCGACGCTGGTGGACAAGGGCCTGTCGAACTACTGGGGCTACAACTCCATCGGCTTCTTCGCCCCGCACAACAGGTACGCGAGCTTCGGCACGCGCGGCGAGCAGGTCTACGAGTTCAAGTCGATGGTGCGCACCCTGCACAAGGCGGGGATCGAGGTGATCCTCGACGTGGTCTACAACCACACCGCCGAAGGCAACCACATGGGCCCGACGCTGTCGTTCCGCGGCATCGACAACCAGGCCTACTACCGGCTCGTCGAGGGCGACGAGAAGCACTACTTCGACACGACCGGCACCGGCAACAGCCTCAACGTGCGCCACCACGAGTCGCTGCGGCTGCTCATGGACTCGCTGCGCTACTGGGTCACCGAGATGCACGTCGACGGCTTCCGGTTCGACCTCGCCTCGTCGCTGGCGCGGGAGTTCCACGCCGTCGACCGGCTCTCGGCGTTCTTCGACCTGATCAACCAGGACCCGATCGTCAGCCAGGTCAAGCTCATCGCCGAGCCCTGGGACGTCGGCGACGGCGGCTACCAGGTGGGCGGGTTCCCGCCGCTGTGGACCGAGTGGAACGGCAAGTACCGCGACACCGTCCGCGACTTCTGGCGGGGCGAACCGGCCAGCCTCGGCGAGTTCGCGGCGCGCTTCACCGGCAGCTCCGACCTCTACGAGGCCGACAACCGCCGCCCCATCGCCTCGATCAACTTCGTCACCGCCCACGACGGCTTCACGCTGCAGGACCTCGTCTCCTACAACGAGAAGCACAACGAGGCCAACGGCGAGGACAACAACGACGGCGAGAGCCACAACCGGTCCTGGAACTGCGGCGCCGAGGGCCCCACCGACGACGACGCGATCTACGCGCTGCGCGAGCGGCAGAAGCGCAACATCATGACCACGCTGCTGCTGAGCCAGGGCGTGCCGATGATCGCGCACGGCGACGAGCTGGGGCGCACCCAGCACGGCAACAACAACGTCTACTGCCAGGACAACGAACTGTCCTGGGTGGACTGGGAGGCCGCCCGCTACCAGGACGTGCTCACCGACTTCACCGCCCGCCTCGCCCGGATGCGTGCCGAGCACCCGATCTTCCGCCGGCAGCGGTTCTTCCAGGGCCGCCCGGTGCGCGGGAGCAACATCGACGACATCGCCTGGCTGCGCCAGGACGGCCAGCCGATGAGCGACGCCGACTGGGACGGCGCCGCGACGCAGACCCTCACCGTCTACCTCAACGGCGCCGGCATCCCCGACCGTGACGAGCTGGGCATGCAGATCGTCGACGACTCGTTCATGCTGCTGTTCAACGCCCACCACGAGGACCAGACGTTCGTGCTGCCCGACGAGAGCTACGGCAAGGGCTGGAAGACCGCGCTCGACACGGCCGACCCGCTCCTGGCCGACGACCGCCGCCGCTTCCCCGCGCCGGGCAGCACCATCGAGGTCACCTCGCGCTCGGTGCTCATCCTCCAGCGGAGCTTCTAGTGCTGGCCCGGTACGGCTCCGGGACGCCCAGACGCAGCAGGCGTGAGGCACGACCCTGGCCGTTGCGGCGGCGCAGGGCCGCGACGGCCTCGGGTTCGTGCCGGGCGGCGTTGACCAGTACCCCGAACAGCGTGATCACCAGGAAGGCACCGACGAAGCCCAGCTCCTCGCCGAGGATGGCGAAGATGAAGTCGTTGTGCGCATTGGGGAGCACGGTCCGGCCCGACAGGGGATGACGATGTTCGGTATCAGCTATGAGAAATTGTTCGTGTTGGCCGTGATCGCACTATTCGTCCTGGGTCCGGAGCGCCTGCCCGCCGCCGCGACGTGGGTCGGCCAGAACATCCGCAGGGTCCGGGAGTTCGCCGGCCACGCCAACCGACAGCTCCGCAGCGAGCTCGGCCCCGAGTTCGACCAGCTGCGCGAACCACTCGAGCAGTTGCGCGGGCCGCTGCAGGACCTGCGGTCGCTGCGCGATCCACGCTCGGCGCTGATGCGGCACCTGCTCGACGAGCCCTCCCCGCCGTCGAACGGGCCGGTCCCGTCCGCGCGACCGGCCGTCGACACGGACGCCACCTGAACGGCCGGCTCAGGCCTTCCGGTTCGCGGCCTGGGCCGCGAAGAGGCTCGGCGGCAGGCCGTCGGCCACTTCGCGGACGTCGCGCTCCATCTGGGCGGCCAGGTCGTCGAAGCTCCAGGGCCCGTCGGAGGTGACCTCGCCGATCACCGTCGGGTTCTGGTAGACGCCGACCGAGAACCCGACGGCGCCGAGCACGCGGCCGGTCAGCCAGCCCGACCGGTCGCTGGCCAGGTAGAGCGCCAGGGCGGCGATGTTGTCCGGGGAGCGGCTGGGATCGTCGTCGGCGGGACGGTCCTGGATGGCCTTGCGCTCCTGCGGCACGGTGGCCACCAGGCGGGTGGCGGCGGCCGGCGCGATGGCGTTGGCCGTGACGCCGTAGCGGGCCAGTCCCTGGGCCAGCGAGTAGGTCAGCCCGACCACGCCCATCTTCGCCGTGGCGTAGTTGGCCTGGCCGGGTGAACCCTCCAGCCCGGAGTGCGAGGTGAAGTTGACGATCCGGTAGTGGCCGTCCGGGTTGCGCTGCTCGCGGAAGTACGCGGCCGCCGCGCGGGAGGCCGAGAAGTGGCCACGCAGGTGCACGCGGATCACCACGTCCCACTCCTCGTCGGACATGTTGAAGATCATCCGGTCGCGAAGCACGCCCGCGGAGTTCACCAGCACGTCCAGCCCGCCGAACTCCTCCACCGCCGTGGCGACCAGCCGCTTCCCCGTGTCGGTGTCGGCGATGTCGCCGCCGTCGGCGACGGCCCGGCCGCCCGTCGCGCGGATCTCCGCGACGATCGCCTCGGCGGCGCCCGCGTCGCTCCCGGACCCGTCGGGGCCGCCGCCGAGGTCGTTGACGACCACCGCCGCGCCCTCTGCGGCGAAGCGCCGGGAGATCGCGGCGCCGATGCCCCGCGCCCCTCCGGTGACGACCGCGGTCCGTCCGTCGAGCACGCCCATGAGCTCTCCTACCCGATGTCCAGGCGGCCGCGGTCCAGGACCGTCTCGCCGCCGCTGGTGGTGCGGAACCAGGCGCCAGCGCCGTCGCGCCAGACCGAGACGGTCAGCTCGGCGCCGGGCAGCACCGGGCGCGTGAACCGGGCGTCCATGCCGCGGAACCGGGCCGGGTCACCGTCGCAGACCGTGGCGAGCAGCGCCCGCGCGGTGAAGCCGTAGGTGCACATGCCGTGCAGGATCGGGCGGTCGAAGCCACCGCGCCGGGCGAACGCGGGGTCGGTGTGCAGCGGGTTGCGGTCACCGGTGAGCCGGTAGAGCAGCGCCTGGCCGGGCGCGGTGGTGTAGCCGACGATGTGGTCGGGCGCGGACTCGGGCACCGGCGACGGCCCGGACGACCCGCGCGGGCCGCCGAAGCCGCCCTCACCGCCGATGAACACGGACTGGACGGTGGTGGCGAGCGGCTGCCCGGTGGCGGCGTCGACCGCCTCGGCCTCGGTGCGCACCAACGCGCCGCGGCCCTTGTCGAAGACCCCGGTGACGGTGGACGTGGTGGTGGCGCGACCCTCCACCGGCAGGGGTGCGTGCAGCCGGAAGCCCTGCTCGGCGTGCACCAGCAGGGCCGGGTCGAAGTCACCGAGCGGGATGCGGGAACCGCGCGTGATGATGTTCGCGTAGGTGGGCAGCACCGCGGGGCCCACTCCGTCGGTGTTGTCGGTGGTGAAGGCCAGCTCCCCCAGGGGATCGTCGTGGCCTGCGCCCACCGCGAGCGCGTAGAGCAGAACGTCGTCGACGGTCCAGCTGAACTCGACCGGCTCACCCGTCGTGCCGAGCAGACCCTGCGCCAGCGCCATGCCGGTGAGGTTAGGACGGCGCGAGCAGCACCGCACGCCCTACCTGTCCCCCCTTCCGCGAGGTAGCGGCACGGCGCGCCGCCCGGCCGTCGAACGCGTCGGCGAGCGCGGTGGCGGTCGCGGCGTGTCACGCTGGGGTCGCCGACCGACAGGTGCCTCAGCGAGGAGACAGCCGTGTACCCGGGAACGTTCGCCGCGACCACCCCCGACAAGCCCGCCGTCGTGATGGCGGACTCCGGCGCCACGCTGACCTACGCCGAGCTCGACGACCGCTCGATCCGGCTGTCGCGGGTGCTGCACGCCGCCGGCCTGCGCCCCGGCGACGACGTCGCACTGCTGTCGGAGAACTCGCTGCAGTACTACGTGGTGTTCTGGGCCGCGATGCGCAGCGGGCTCTACATCACCGCCATCAACCAGCACCTCACCGCGCCCGAGGTCGCCTACATCGTGGGCGACTGCGGCGCCCGGGCGCTCGTGGTCACCTCGGCGCTGCGCGACGTGGCCGTCGACATCGTGGCCGACACGCCCGATGTGGCACTGCGGCTGGCCGTCGGCGGGGGCGTGCCCGGGTACGACGACTACGACGACACGCTCGCCGCCGCCCCGGCCGAGCCGCTGGCGGAGCAGCCCCGGGGCCGGGACCTGCTCTACTCCTCGGGCACCACCGGCCGGCCGAAGGGCGTGAAGGCGCCGTTGCCCGAGGGGTCGGTGGCGGAGGTCGCCGACCCCCTGCTGGGCCTGTTCGGCCCGCTCTACGGCTTCGACGGCGACACCGTCTACCTCTCCCCCGCGCCGCTCTACCACGCCGCCCCGCTCCGGTTCGGCGGCATGATCCACTCCGTGGGCGGCACCGTGGTCGTCATGCCGCGGTTCGAGCCGGCCGCCGCGCTGGCCGCGATCGAACGCTTCGGCGCCACGCACAGCCAGTGGGTGCCCACGATGTTCGTCCGGATGCTCAAGCTCCCGGCCGAGGTCCGCGAGCGCCACGACCTCTCGTCGCTGCGCGTGGCCATCCACGCGGGGGCGCCGTGCCCCGTGGAGGTCAAGCAGAAGATGATCGAGTGGTGGGGGCAGGACACCCTTCACGAGTACTACGCCGCGACGGAGGCGGTCGGCCTCACGGTGATCGACTCGGCCACCTGGCTGGAGCACCCGGGATCGGTCGGGCGCTCGATCCTGGGCGTCATCCACATCTGCGACGACGACGGACTGGAGGTGCCGACGGGCAGTGTGGGCGTCGTCTGGTTCGAGCGCGAGGAGTTCCCGTTCGCCTACCACAACGACCCGGAGAAGACGGCCGGGGCGCAGCACCCCGACCATCCGACGTGGGGCACCACCGGCGACGTCGGCTACGTCGACGAGGACGGCTTCCTCTTCCTCACCGACCGCAAGGCGTTCATGATCATCTCGGGCGGGGTGAACATCTACCCGCAGGAGGTGGAGAACGCCCTGACGCTGCACCCGGCCGTGTTCGACCTCGCCGTGATCGGGGTGCCCGACGAGGAGATGGGCGAGGTGGTGAAGGCCGTCGTCCAGCCGGCCGAGGGCGTCGAGCCCGGCCCCGAGCTGGAGGCGGAGCTGCTGGCCTTCCTCAGCGGACGGATCGCGCGGTTCAAGGTGCCGCGCAGCATCGACTTCGTGGCCGAGCTGCCACGCACGGCCACGGGAAAACTGCAGAAGCACAAGATCAGGGAGAGCCACGTGGCGGAGGTGGCGCGATGAGCGACTCCTCCTGGCTCGACCGGATCACCCCGGCCTGAGAGGTATCAGACCCGGTGGCGGCGCACCGCCGCCACCGGGCTGCGGCGCCGCGTCGCCCGGTCGGCACTCGCGCCCGTCAGCGCCCGCACCTCCATCTCGGCCTGCCGGCGCCGCGCGTCGCGGTCGGGGCGGCGGCTGCACCACGTGCCGACCGCACCCAGCAGGAACGACGCCGGGATCGACACCATCCCCGGGTTGGCGAAGGGGAACCAGGCGAAGTCGACGTCGGGGAACAGCGACGTCGGGCGCCCGGACACCTCCGGGGAGAACGCCACCAGCCCGAGCGCGATGATCATGCCGCCCCAGATGCTCAGCACCGCGCCCGTGGTGGTGAAGCGCGGCCAGTACAGCGTGTAGAGCAGCGACGGCAGGTGGGCCGACGCGGCCACCGCGAACGTCAGCCCGACCAGCACGGCGATGTTCTGACCGTTGGCCACGATGCCGCCGGCGATGGCGGCGATCCCCACCACCACGGCGGTGCCGCGCGCCACCCGCACCTCCTTGCGGGGCTCGGCGTGGCCGCCCTTGAGGACCCCCGCGTAGACGTCGTGGGCGAACGAGGCCGACGCGGTGATCGTCAGGCCGGCGACGACGGCGAGGATCGTGGCGAACGCGACCGCCGCGACGACGCCGAGCAGGATCTCCCCGCCCAGCTCGTAGGCCAGCAGCGGCGCGGCGGCGTTCGACTCGCCCGCCGCCGCGGTGATGGCCTCCGGCCCGACGAGGGCGGCGGCGCCGTAGCCGATGACGATGGCGGCGAGGAAGAACCCGCCGATGAGCCAGATCGCCCACACCGCCGAGCGACGCGCGGCCCGGCCGTCGGGCACGGTGTAGAAGCGCATCAGCACGTGCGGGAGGCTCGCCGGGCCGAGCAGCCCCGCCAGCCCGAGCGAGAGGAAGTCGAGCTTCGACAGGCCCGTCTGCCCGTACTGCGGGCCGGGCTGCAGCAGCGCCGCACCGGCTCCCGGGTTGGCCTGCATCGTGGAGCCCAGCAGCGAGGAGAGGTTGAACCCCCACCGGCCCAGCACCCACACCGCGAGCGACGCGCCCGCGACGACCAGCAGCGCCGCCTTGAGGATCTGCACCCACGTGGTGCCCTTCATGCCGCCGACCAGCACGTAGACGAGCATGAGCACACCCACGCCGCCGATGACGACCGACTGGCTGAACCGGTCGGAGTTTCCGATGCCCACCAGCAGGGAGACGAGCCCGCCGGCCCCGGCGATCTGGGCCACCAGGTAGAGCATGGACACGAGCAGCGTCGACGTGGCGGCGGCCGCCCGCACCGGGCGCACCCGCAGCCGGTAGCTCAGCACGTCGGCCATCGTGTAGCGGCCGGTGTTGCGCAGCGGCTCGGCGACGAACAGCAGCGCGATCACCCAGCCGGTCAGCGAGCCGATCGCGAACATGACGCCGTCGTAGCCGTAGACCGCCACCGCGCCGACGACGCCCAGGAACGCCGCGGCGGACAGGTAGTCCCCCGCGATCGCGATGCCGTTCTGCGCGCCGGTGAAACCCTGGCCGCCGGTGTAGTAGTCGGTGGTGGCCCGCCCGCCGCGCGCGGTGGCGATCATGATGGCGAAGGTCGCCAGGACGAACCCGGCGAAGATCGTCAGGTTGAGGCCGGGGTTCCCGACGGTGGGACTCGCGGCGAGCAGTGACATGAGCGTCCCTTCGCGGTACTCGAATGGCGGCATGATAATCACCCGTTCGCCGAAGAATGAGCACATGTGGTGACGAAAGGTCGGCTGTCAGCGGTGAGTGGTCACCCGAACCGACGCGATACTGGCTACTCTGCGTGGCAGGGTTCCGTCGAACACGGCCGATCGGGGGATCGATGGCTGTCCACAGCACGGCACTGGACGAGCGGCGCGGCCGCGGGGTCTGGATGCGACCCGGCGCCGCCGCCCGGGCGCTGCGGGACGCGGCCCGGAAGGCGCTCGCGACGACCGAGGCGGGGCTGAGCCTGATGCGCCCGATCCTCGAGCAGCACGCGGCGGAGCGCGGCCACGCGCTGGGCCCGGACCACCTCGACACCCTCGCCGCGGAGAACGAGCTGGCCCTGGCCGACCTCGCCGACGACCAGCCGGGCGCCGCGCTGGACCGGCTGACGGTGCTCGCCGCCGACTGCGAGCGGGCGCTGGGCCACGACCACCCCGACACCCTCGTCGTCCGCGGGAACCTCGCGGCCGCGCGCCTGGCGCTGGGCCAGAGCGGGGTGGCGGCCGCCGAGCTCGCCGCGCTGGTCGTCGACCGCGAGCGGGTGCTCGGCAACGGTCACGCGTCCACCCACAACGCCCGCATCGAACTCGCGCTGGCCCGGTTCGCGGCCGGGCGGCCGACCACCGCGGTCGAGCCGCTCGAGTCGGTGCTCGTGAGCGTCGACGCCCGCTACGGCAGCCGCCACCCGCTCTCCCGGCTCTGCCGGACCATGCTCGCCGAGGCCCGCAGCGCCTGACCCCGCCCGCCGATCCCGGGCACCGTCAGAGCGTGCCCTCCAGGCGCCGCGCCAGGATCTGGACGAAGCCGGCCGGGTCGGTCAGGTCCCCGCCCTCGGCCAGCAGGGCCATGCCCGCGAGGAGGCGGGCCGTGTCGGCCAGGGCCGCGTCGTCGGGCCGCTCCTCGTGCGCCGTGCGCAGGCCGGCCACCAGCGGGTGGCCGGGGTTCAGCTCGAGGATCCGCTTGATCGTCGGCAGCTCCTGGCCCATCGCCCGGTACATCTTCTCCAGGGTCGGGGTCATGTCGGTGCTGTCGCCCACGAGGCACGCGGGCGAGGTGGTGAGCCGCGAGGTGAGGCGCACCTCCCGCACGTCGTCGGCGAGCACCTCCCCCATCCACGACACGAGCCCGGCGAACTGCTCGGCGCCCTCCACCTCGTCGTCCTCGGTGGCGCCCTTCGCGATCGACGCCAGCGGGGTGCCGTCGAACTCGCCGACCTGCTCGACCCACACCTCGTCGATCGGGTCGGTGAGCAGCAGCACCTCGTGCCCCTTGGCGCGCAGGGCCTCCATGTGCGGGGAGTTCTCGATCGCGGTGCGCGACTCGCCGGTGGCGTAGAGGATCTGCTCCTGGCCCTCGGGCATCCGCTCCTTGTAGGCGGCGAGCGTCGTCGGCTTCTCCGGATCGTGGGTGCTGGCGAACGAGCAGACCGCGAGGATCTCGGCGCGGTTGTCGGGGTCCTCGAGCAGCCCCTCCTTGACCGCGCGGCCCATCTCGCCCCAGAAGGTGGCGTACTTCTCGGCGTCGTCGGTCTGAAGGGCCTTGATCGTCGAGAGCACCTTGCGCACCAGGCGCTTGCGGATCAGCTGGATCTGGCGGTCCTGCTGGAGGATCTCGCGCGAGACGTTGAGCGAGAGGTCGGCGGCGTCGACCACGCCCTTGACGAAGCGCAGGTACTCCGGGACGAGCGCCTCGCAGTCGTCCATGATGAACACCCGGCGCACGTAGAGCTGCACGCCGCGGCGGCTCTCGCGCAGGAACAGGTCCATCGGCGCCCGCGACGGCAGGAACAGCAGCGCCTGGTACTCGAAGGTGCCCTCGGCCTGCAGCCGGATGGTCTCCAGCGGCTCCTGCCAGTCGTGGCTGACGTGCCGGTAGAACTCGGCGTACTCCTCCGCGGAGACGTCGTCCTTCGGGCGCGCCCAGAGCGCCTTCATGCGGTTGAGCGGCTCGGTCTCGCCGGAGAGGCGGATCGGCCAGGTGATGAAGTCCGAGTACCGGGTGACGATCCGCCGGATCGTCGACGGGTCGGTGTAGTCGGGCATGGCGTCCTCGGCGTCGGCCGGCTTGAGCGCCAACGTCACCGAGGTGCCCTGGGGGGCGTCGGGCTCGTCGTCGACGGTGTAGCTGCCCTCTCCGGCGGACTCCCAGCGCACCCCGGCGTCGGAGCCGGCGCGGCGGGTGACCATGGTGACCGAGTCGGCGACCATGAAGCTCGAGTAGAACCCGACGCCGAACTTGCCGATCAGCTCCTGAGCGGCCCCGATCTCCTGGGAGTCGTTGGCCGCGCGCAGCGACGCGAGCATCTCCGCGGTGCCGGACTTCGCGATGGTGCCGATCAGCGCCACCACCTCGTCGCGGGTCATGCCGATCCCGTTGTCGCGCACCGTGACCGTGCGCGCGTCGGCGTCGGCGGTGATCTCCACGTGCAGGTCGGAGACGTCGACCTGCAGGTCCTTGTCCCGGTAGGTCTCCAGCCGCAGCTTGTCCAGCGCGTCGGAGGCGTTGGAGATCAGCTCCCGCAGGAACACGTCGCGGTTGGAATAGATCGAGTGGACCATCAGCTGGAGCAGCTGGCGCGCCTCGGCCTGGAACTCGATCGTCTCGGCGGTCATCGTGTGCAGTCCTTCCCGTCTGTCGAGGTGGGTCGGACCCTACCGTCGGGCGCGCCGGACGGTCGCGGGCGTCAAGGAGCCGTCAAGCCGCCTTGACGCCGGCCGCCGCGGCGCGCTTCATGCGGGGATGCGAAGCTCTACGCCCGTCATGATCACCGTCGCCGTGCTCGCCCCTCTCGCGCTGTGCGGGCTGCTCGTACCGTTCCGGGCCGACGTGGTGAGCACGAACGCCGCGCTGCTGCTCGTGCTGGTCGTCGTCGGTGTGGCCGCCACGGGCAACCGGCTCGCCGGCGTGGGGGCGGCACTGGCGGGCGCGCTGTGGTTCGACCTCCTGCTCACCGCCCCCTACGGCACGCTCGCGATCGCGAACCGCGACGACATCGAGACCGCGGTGCTGCTGGTGCTCGTCGGGCTCGCGGTCACCGAGATCGCCCTGTGGGGCCGCCGCCAGCAGTCGCGGTCGAGCCGTCGCGAGGGCTACCTCGCCGGTGTCACCGCGGTGGCCCGGACGGTGGCGTCGGGCGAGTCGTCGCTGCCGGAGCTGGTCGAGCGGGTCGGCCGGCAGATCTCCGACGTCCTCGACCTCGACGCCTGCCGGTTCGACCCGGGCCCCGTCGACGGCGCCGTCCGCCTGTTCCGCGACGGTGCCGTCACGTGGAGCGGCCACGAGGTGGACGTCGAGCGGGAGGGGCTGCCGACGATGGACGAGATCAGCCTCCCCGTCGAGTACGGCGGGGCCTCCTACGGCCACTACGTGCTGACCTCGTCGACGGCCGTGCGGCGCCCCGACCGCGAGCAGCTGGCCGTCGCGATCACCCTCGCCGAGCAGGTGGGCGCGGCACTGTCGGCGCGGCGGACGGAGACGACGCCCTAGACGGCTCCTCTCTGTGTCAAGTGGATCTTGGGTCAGGTTGTAGAGTCGGTGGTGGCGGGTCCGGGAAGTGACTTGTCTGAAGAGCCGGCGGTAGGGGTTGAGCCGGTCGCGCTGGAGTTCGTAGTCGCCCCCTGGTGTCCTCTCGGGCCCGCCCCGTTCTACGGGTCAGCGTCGCGGATGAGGCATCGGTAGACGACGTCGGACAGGCGCCTCTCGAGGCATCGCAGGGCTTCCTTGTGGCTCTTCCCGTCTGCTCGTTTGCGCAGGTAGTAGACGCGGCCGGGGCTGTCGCGTTGGAGTTGGGTGATGGCCATGGTGTGCAGGCAGCAGTTGAGCTGGCGGTCCCCGGCGCGAGAGAGCCGGTGCCGTACGACGTCCCCGGAGGACACCTCGATGGGGGCGGTGCCGGTGTAGGAGGCGAACGCGGCGGCGGAGCGGAAGCGGTGCACGTCGCCGACGCGGGCGAGGATCTTCCCGGTGGTGAGGTTCCCGATTCCGCGCAGCTCGCTGAGGGTGCTGCGGCTGGCCTGCACGGCGTCGGCGATCTCGGTGTTCGCGACGGTGATGCGCCGGTCGAGGCGGCGGATCTCGGTGATCAGATCGGCCGCCAGCCTGCGCAGGGTGCGCGGCCCGAGGCTGCGGGGTCGCACGGTGCGTAGCAGTTGGGCTGCGGTGTCGGCGGTGAGTTGGCGGGGCGCTCCCGCGGGGATCAGTTGGGTGAGCAGCACGTGGAGCCGGTTCACCGTCTGGGTGCGGGTCTTGACCACATCGTCGCGGTGTTCGACCAGGGCGCGTAGCGCGGTCACTTCCTCGTCGACGGTGACGGTGCGCAGCCCGGCGGCGCTCAGCGCGGCCACCGCGACGGAGATCGCGTCGGCGTCGTCGTTCTTGCGGCCGTGCCCGGTGGAGAGCACCCGGACGCGGGCGGCGAGCTTCGCGGGCACGTCCACCGCGGCGATCCCGTCGGCGGACAACCGGGCGGCCAGGGGCGCGCCCAGCCCGCCAGCACCCTCGATCGCCCATATGGCGTCGGGCCAGCGGGCGACGAACCGGCGCAGGTCCCGGTAGCCGTGCGGGCCGACCGGAACCCGGACGGTGGCCAGCGGTTGCAGACCGGGACCCACCGCGGCGGCGGTCCACGACGCTTTGTGTGGGTCGATACCGATCATGATCCGGTCCGACTCCGGCGTGCTGTGTGACACCAAACCTCCTCGAGGGACATGAACCGCAGGTCCTGTGACGAGGGGGGCATACCAACTTTGGGCGTTGCAGACCTCTCTTCAGCCACCCCCCGCCAGCGGCACCGGCCGGGACGCAAGCCGTCTAGGAGTCAACCCATTGCGGGTGACAGGTATGGAGCGAGCGACCCCAACCGATGCCTGGAAGATCAAGGCTGCAGACCCGATCTCCCGCGGGTAGTGAACAAGTTGGTAGGGAGGTCCGGGCTGGGGCCTCGCCACATGTGATCGTGGGTTGCCGGGCAGGGGCGGGTCCTGGCCGGTAGAGCCACAGATGTGGGAGGCCCCCAGCGCCGCCGCCCCGGCCGGGCTCGCCGGGCGGACGTGCTCCAGGTCCAGCGCCCGGCCAGCGGGTCGCAGCACCCGGATCGGCGAACAGACAGCCGGCGAGGGTGCAGACGGGCGTGTCGAACGACCCGTCCGGGGCGGGACGGCCGTGGCGTCGGCCGGCACGGCGGTCCGGTCGACGCCGGCCCCGGCCGCCCGCGTGGTGGCCACGGACCGGTCAGGACCCGACCGGGCGCACGACCAGCAGCGGGCAGGTGGCGTGGTGGATCAGGGCCTGGCTGGTGGAGCCCACGAGCATGCCCGCGAAGCCGCCGTGGCCCCGGCTGCCCACCACGAGCAGCTGCGCCCGGTCGGCCTGCTCGAGCAGGCGCTCGACGGGCCGTCCCCGCGTCACGACCCGGCGGACCACGACGTCGGGGTACTTCTCCTGCCAGCCCGCCAGCCGCTGCGCGAGCAGCTCGGTCTCGGCCTGCTCGACCTGGCCCCAGCCCGGGTCGAGCCCGCGGTCGAGCATCTGGTCGGTGGCGTACTCGAGCCAGGAGTGCACGGCCACCAGCTCGGCCCCGCGCCACGACGCCTCGTCGAAGGCGGTGCCGATGGCGGCGTCGCTGGTCGGTGAGCCGTCGACGCCGACCACGACGGGGCCCTCGGTCCGCGGGGCGTCGCCGGCGGTGGCGCCGCGCACGACCGCCACCGGGCAGCGGCCGTACGCGACCATCGCGACGGCGGTGGAGCCGGCGAGCAACGCCCGGAAGCCGCCGAGGCCGCGGGCGCCCAGCACCAGCAGCAGCGCGTCGTTGGACTGCTCGATCAGCGTCGGCACGGGGCCCGCGGTCTGCAGGTCCACCGTGACGTCCAGGTCCGGATGGGCCCGGCGGACGACGTCCTCGGCGTCACGCAGCACCTGGGCGCCGGCCGCGGCCATCTCGTCGAAGTAGCTCTGCGGCGGTGCGAGGCCGCCCGCGTAGCCGAAGGAGTAGGCGTCGTCGGCGTGCACCAGGCGCAGCGGGTGGTGGCGGCGGGCGGCCAGGTCGGCGGCCCAGAGTGCGGCCCGGGTCGCGGACGGCGAGCCGTCCACGGCGGCGACGACGGTGGTGCGGGCGAGGCTCATCAGGAGGTTCCCTCTGCGTCGATGTGAACGGTGTCGGACCGGGCGGGGGCCATGTGGACGACGGTCACGCCCCGGACGGCCTCGGCGAGCACCGTTGCCACGTGGCGGTCGGTGGGGTCGTCGAGGGCGTCGGTGATCGTGACGGCCCCACCGTCCACCCCGACGGTCCAGCGGCCGAGCCCGCCGTAGATCTCCAGCTGGTGGCGGACGTCGGTGGCCACCGCCGCGTCGTCCCGGGTCAGGATGCGCACGAGGTCGCGGCGGGTGACGATGCCCACCAGCCGCGGGCCGTCGACGACGGGCATGCTGCGCAGCCCGTCGGCTCGCATGATCGCGACCAGGTCGACCACGTCCGCGCCGGCGCGGACGCTCGCGGGGGGCGTGGTCATCACCCCGCCGACCGTGGCGGCCGGTGCGCGGGTGTCCGGAGCCCGGACGCTGCCCTCGTCGGAGCAGTAGAAGCGGGGGTCGTGCGGGAAGCGGTCGCGGAGGAGGTCGACCTCGGTGACGAGCCCCACCAGCGCACCGTCGTCGTCCACCACGGGGAGCGCGGTGAACCCGTTCGACGCCAGCAGCGTGGCGGCCTCGTGGACGGTGGTCGTGGCCGTCACGGTGACGACGGACCTGGTCATGATGTCGCGGGCCTGCATGCCGTCGACGGTAGGCGTGCGACCGGGTCCGCCGATGCGGGCGATCGACCCGCCCGGCCGGGACCTCCGCCCGTAGCCGCGGCCCGTTCGTCCGGCGGAGGGTGGGGCCGTGCACGTCAGAGCTCATCACCCGGTGGTCAGCGCGGAGTCCGCGCACCGCGCGGCACGTGCCCAGCTCCGGCTCGCGGACGCGATCACGGCGTTCGCCGGCTCGATGCCGTTCATCTACCTGCACGTCGTCGCGTTCGGGGTCTGGATGCTCCTGTGCGAGGAGGCTCCGTGGCCGACGCTCACGCTGGTGGTGTCACTGGAGGCGATCTTCCTGACGGCGTTCGTGATGATCGGGCAGAACCGGCAGGCGGCGTTCCAGCAGGCGAAGGCCGACCACGACTTCGTCGCGCAGGAGCTGGAGCTGCGGACCAACACCGAGATCACCCGGGCCATCCATGCCCTGACCGGGGAGCTGCACCGGCGTCTGCTCGCCGGTCCCGCGGACGATCCCGGGGCTACCGTGGGGTCGCCTGGACTCCCGCGGCCGGGCCTGACAGGCTGAGGCCGACCCATTCAGTCGCTCCTGACCCCGGCGGCCCTGCTCGGCCTGACCGGACCAGGTGACGCGATGCCCTTCGGCGACCACGCCCCCGTCGGCCACGCCCCCGGCCCGGCGACCCGGGCGATGCTCTCGATCCCCCGGGACGTCATCGACGACCGGGTACTGGCCCGACGGATCTGCGAGGCGTGCGCCGGCGGCCTCGGGTTCGACGGCGCGGCGATCTCGCTGCTGACCGGCAGCCCGTCGCGGCACACGCTCTGGGCCACCGACGCCACCGCGCAGCGACTGGAGGATCTCCAGTTCGGGCTCAACGAGGGCGCCTGCATGGAGGCCGCGGCCACCGGGCGGCCCGTGCTGGTGGGCGATCTGCGCACCAGCCCCCGCACCTCCCGCTGGCCGATGTTCGCCGCCGCGGTGGTGGAGCAGACCGACGTCGGGGCGCTCTTCGCACTGCCGCTGCAGTGGGGTGCGGTCAACCTCGGCGTGCTGGACCTCTACCGCCGCGCGACCGGGGAGCTGACCGCCGCCCAGCACCGGGACGCGATCGGCGCCACCGACACGGCGTCGCTGATGATGCTGGGCCTGCGCACCGACCCCGGCGGCGGCGACCAGCTCGACCCGACCGTCAGCAGCCACGCGGAGATCCACCAGGCCACCGGCATGGTCATGGTCCAGCTCGGGGTCACCGCGACCGACGCTCTCGCCCGGCTACGGGCCTACGCTTTCGTCCAGCAGCGGTTGCTCGTCGACGTCGGCCGCGACGTCGTGGTGCACCGCCTGCTCTTCACCGAGGAGATGACCTAGTGGAACCCGTCACGAGCCCTCCGGGAAGCGGTCGCGAGAGGCGGGTGACCAGGGCCTTCGTCGAGCTCGCCGACACACTCGTCGACGACTACGACGTGATCGACCTGCTCCACCGCCTCGTCGGTGCCGCGGTGGAGCTCCTCGCCGCCGATGCGGCGGGCATCATGCTGGCCGACGCCCGGGGCAACCTCCGCGTCGTTGCGGCGTCGAGCGAGGACGCCGAGCTGATGGAGCTGATGCAGCTGCAGAACGGCGAGGGGCCGTGCCTGGAGTGCTTCCGCACCGCCGCACCGGTCACGATGCACGACCTCGACGACGCCAGGGACCGGTGGCCGCTGTTCACGGAAGCGGTGGCGCAGCGGGGCGCCTTCCGCTCGGTGCACGCGTTGCCGCTGCGGCTGCGCGGCGATGCCGTCGGCGCGTTGAACCTGTTCCACGCCCGGCCGGGCGGGCTCCCGCCCGAGGACCTGGTACTGGGGCAGGCGTTGGCCGACGTCGCCACGATCGGCATCCTGCAGGAGCAGGCGATCCGCCGCGGCGAGGTGGTCAACGAGCAGCTGCAGACGGCGCTCAACAGCCGGGTCGTGATCGAGCAGGCCAAGGGCGTGCTCGCCCAGCACGGCGGCCTGACGATGGACCAGGCCTTCGAACGGCTCCGCGGCTACTCCCGCACCAACAACCTGCGGCTCTCGGAGGTGGCCCGCAGCCTCGTCGAGGGCGCTCTGGCCCCCGCATCGGTGCTCAGCGGGGCGAAGACGGCCCGCCGGGGTCGCTCCTAGCGCCACGCCCGCCGGGAGCGGCGCGTCCAGTACTCCCGCGGGTCCTCGGCGAGCGCCTCCAGGTCCTCCGGGACCGCGAGCGCGGCCGCCGCGACGTTGCTGGCCACCTGGGCGGGGGTCACCGCACCGGACAGCACCGTGGGCGCCCACGGCTGGGCCAGCGCCACCGCGATGGCGAGCTGGTCCACCGGCACGCCGGCCCGGGCCGCGGCCGCAGCGGCCCCCGTGGCCCCGGGGCTGCCGTCGTCGCCGCCCGGGGCGAGCCGGCCGTTGGCCACCGGTTCCTTGACGATGACGCGGGCGCCCGCCTGCGCGGCCTCGGCGAGGGCCGGCCCCACCGAGGGCTCCAGCAGGTTCCACGTCGACTGGAAGGAGGTGAACAGCGGCTCACCGTCGACCCGGACCTCCAGGGCCCGCCGCACGGCGTCGGACTGCGCCGGTCCGGAGGTGGAGATCCCGACCCGGACGCCGCGGTCGCGGAGTGCGGCCATCGCGCGGTGCACCCCCGCGTCGGCGAGCACGCCGGTCTCCAGGGTCGCGGAGTGCACGTGGTAGACGCCGAGCCGGTCCCCGAGCAGCGCCAGCGACTCCGCGGACTGCGCGGCGAACGCGTCCGCCGAGTGCTCCTTGATCTCGTGGACGTCGGCCTCGGTCCGCCAGCCCCCGACGTAGCGGTAGCCCCACTTCGAGCCGACCTGCACGTCGTCCGTCCCGGGGCGCGCGGCCAGCCAGCCGGCGAGGAACTCCTCCGCCCGGCCGTAGGAGCGGGCCACGTCCACGTAGCGGATCCCGGCCGCGTGGGCGGCGTCGAGGACCGACCAGGTGCGGGCCCGAAGGTCGGCCACGCTGCGCTGCTGCCCGAGGTCACGGCCTCGACCGGAGGTGATGTAGGCGGGCCGGGCCACGGCCGCCAGGCCGATGCCGATGCGGCCGGGAGATGCGGTCACCCCGCCATCGTGCACCCTCACCTCGCGCAGCCCGGGCACGCACCCGTCGTTCTCCGGGTCCACGCCGGCCTGCCCGGCTCAGGACCGCTCAGACCGCGAGCCCGGCGTCCGCGCCGGCGTTGACGGCGCGGACGAAGTCGCCGGGCGCGTCGGCGTCGCCGAGGACGCGGACCTCGACCGCGCCCAGGCTCCCGGCGAAGGCGGCTCCCGTCGGGCGCCAGCCGATCGCCAGCGCCACCAGGTCGGCCTCGACCGCGCGCTCGGTACCGTCGCCCTCCCGCCAGTGCACCCACCCCGGCTCGATCCCGACCACCGTGGCCCCGGTGCGGATGCGCACGCCCTCCCGCTTGAGGGTGCGGACGATCTGGCGCCGGGTGATCGCCTCGATGCCGCGGCCGACCGAGCGCTGCATCTCGACGACCGTGACCTCCGCGCCGCGGGACGCGAGGAGCTCGGCGGTCTCGCAGCCGGTGGCGCTGCCGCCGACCACCACGACGCGCGCCCCCGCGGGAACCGCGATCTCCCCGCGCAGCAGCGCCTGGGCGTCGTGCACGGTCGGGCCGTCGATGCCGGGGATCGGCGGCACCAGCGACGTGGCCCCGGTGGCGACGACGACCACGTCCGGCGCCACCGCCGCCACCGTCTCCGCCGACACCGGCGACGACGTGTGGATCTCCACGCCGACGGCGGCCAGCCGCTGCGCCTGGTGGGCGCGCAAGCGCAGCACCTCGTGCTTGCTGGGGGCCAGCCCCGCAACTTCCAGCTTGCCGCCGAGCTCCGCGTCGCGTTCCCACAGGGAGACCTCGTGGCCCCGCAGCCGGGCCACCCGCGCGGCCTCGAGGCCGGCGGGCCCGGACCCCACCACCATCACCCGGCGCGGGGTCGGCGCCGGGACGATCTCCCAGGTGCGCTCGCGCCCCACCTCGGGGTTCACCGAGCACCGCGCCCGCTCCCCCCGCCCGACGAGGTCGACGCACGCGTTGCAGGCGATGCAGGGGCGGAGCTCGTCGAGGCGGCCGTCGCGCACGAGCAGCGGCCAGTCCGGCTCCGCGATGAGGCCGCGGCCCAGCAGAATGAGGTCGGCCTCCTCCTTCTCGACCACCTCCGCGGCCACCGCCGGGTCGTCGAGACGGCCGACCGCCATCACCGGCACGTCGACGGCGGCCGTGACCGCGGCGGCGAGCGCCCGCATGTGCCCGCGCGGCACCGACATCGGGGCGAGCGTCTCCTGCAGCGTCAGCCAGGTGCCCGAGGTGACGCTGATGGCCGCGGCGCCGGCGTCCTGCATCATCCGGGCGGTGGTGACGGCGTCGTCGAGGCCGAACCCGCCGGGCTCGGCGTCGGTGCCGTTGAGCCGCCAGACCAGCGGCAGGTCCACCGCGGCGACGATCGCGCGGGCCACCTCCACGGAGAACCGCGCCCGGTTCTCCACCGGGCCGCCGTAGGCGTCGGTGCGGTGGTTGTGCTGCGGCGACAGGAAGTTCGACGGCAGGTAGCCGTGGGCGCCGTGCACCTCGACGAACGCGAACCCGGCCTCACGGGCGTACCGCGCGGCCCGGGCGTACTGCGCGACGATCACGGCGATCTCGGCGGCGGTCAGCTCGTGCGGGACGGGCGAGACGGAGTTGAGCGGCACCGGCGACGGCGCCACCGACGGCCCCTCGACGACCTGCCGGCCCGGGTGCATGAGCTGGACGCCGACCGTCACGTCGTACGGGGCCAGCGCCCCGACGAGCGTCCGGAGCCCGGGCAGGTACTCGTCGGCGCAGATCCGCGGCTCGGGCCCCACGGTGTCGGGCGAGACCAGGCAGCCCTCCACGGTGATCGTGCCGACGCCGCCCTGCGCCCGGCGGACGTAGTAGGCGACGGTGTCGTCGGTGATGTGGCCGCCGTTGTCCAGGCAGGTGCCCATCGGGGCCATGACGAGGCGGTTCCTCAGCGTGAGCGGCCCGAGGCGGACGGGGTCGAACAGCGAGCGGCTCACAGCACCCTCAGGGCCCGCACCGGGCACGCCGCGATCCCCAACAGCGCCGTGTCCTCCTCGCCCGCGGGCACCTCGGCGTCCGGGCCGACGGCGGAGTAGCCGTCGTCGTCGAGGGGGAAGAGGTCCATGTCCACGACACCGCACTGTCCGTGTGCCTCGCACACCGTGCTGTCGACGGTGATTCTCATACTGACATCCTCACGAGTGCCTCACCACCAGCGTCTCCATCGACCGGGACGCGAGCGCGTCCTTCCACACCGGCTCCTGCTCCAGCGAGAGGCCGGGGAGGCGCTCGACGATGCGGCCCACCGCGACGCGGGTCTCCATCCGGGCGAGCTGGGCGCCGATGCACGCGTGGATGCCCTTGCCGAACGCGATGTGCGGGTTGGGGCTGCGGGCGAGGTCGAGCACGTCGGGGTCGGCGAACTTCGCGGGGTCGCGGTTGGCCGAGGCCAGCACGAGGTGCACGCGCTGCCCGGCCCGGATCGTCCGGCCGCCCAGCACCGTGTCGGCCACGACCCAGCGGTTGAGCACCTTGATCGGTCCGTCGAAGCGCAGGAGCTCCTCGACGGCGGGGGCGAGCAGCTCCGGGTCGGCGCGCAGCCGGGCGAGCTGTTCGGGATGGCGCAGCAGCGCGAGGGTGGCGTTGGCGATGGAGTTCGTGGTGGTCTCGTGGCCCGCGAACAGCAGCAACGCGCACATGGCGACGAGCTCGTCGTCGGTCAGCCGGTCCTCGTCCTCGCGGGCCATGAGCGCCGAGAGCATGTCCTCCCCCGGCTCGGCCCGGCGCCGCGCGACGAGCTCGCGGAAGTAGGCGTCCATCTCCTGCAGCCCGCGCAGCGCCCGCTCGTGCCGCTCCGCCCGCGCCGCCCCGCCGGTGCCGAACGCCACCAGGGCGAGCTCGTCGGACCAGTCCCGGAACCGGTCGCGGTCACCCGCCGGCGCGCCCAGCATCGTGGCTATCACGGTGGCGGGCAACGGGTACGCGACCTCCGAGACGAGGTCCTGCGGCCCGGAGCCGGCCAGGAACGCGTCGAGGTGCTCGTCGACGATGGCGCTGATCTGCTCCCCCATCGCCGCGATCCGCTGGCCCTTGAACGCGCCGGCCGCGAGCTTGCGCAGCCGCGTGTGCACGGGCGGGTCGTTGACGACCATCCAGCCGCTCAGCAGCCCCAGGACCCGGTCGGCCGCGGTGGGCTCGCCGCTCGCCTGCCTGCGGGCCAGCACCGGGCGTACCCGGTCGTTGGAGAACGCCTTGTTCTGGAACGCCGCGGAGACGTCGTCGTAACGGGTGAGCAGCCAGGCCCGGTGGGCGTCGCTCCAGTGCACCGGGTCCTCGGCGCGCAGGGTGGCGAACAGCGCGTAGGGGTCGGCGCTCGCCGACGGGGTCAGCAGATCCGCGGTCATACCCTGCTCCCGGCCGAGACGGAGCGGGCGAGACCGAGCCGGTCCCGCACGACGTGTCCCCCGCTGACGCGCCCGTCGTCGACGGAGACGAGCCCGACGAGGTGCAGGGTGGCGGCCGCTCCCGTGAGCGCGGCGTCGTCGATGCCGGCGTCGGCGCCGAGGCCGCCCGCGTAGCGGCCGTGCCGCGTCAGCCGGAAGGCCACGTGCCGGCCCGCCGAGAACAGGGCGTCGACGTCGGACGTGGCGTCGTCGAGGAGCGGTGTGGCGTCGCCGTCGTCGCACGTCACGCCGGGGCCGGTGAGGCCCGCGTCGATCCACTGCCGCACGACGGACTCCGCGCCGGGGTCCGGTGGCTCGGCCCGGGTGTCCCACGGCGCCAGCGCGGGCGCGCCGACCGCGGCGGGCACGCCGGAGGCGAGCTGGCGGCGGCGGGCCAGGTAGTCCTGCTCCACGAAGTTCTCCACCAGCTTCCGCCCGTTCCAGCGGTAGAGCCCGAGCCCGCACCAGGCGGCGCCGCGCCCGTCGTGGCGCACCGAGCGGCCGTGCTCGGAGAAGCGCATCGCCAGCCGCTCGCCGTCGGTGACGATCTCGTGCACCGTCAGGCACAGGCCGGGGAACTGCTCGAACTGCTTGCGCGCGGCCGGGATGTAGACCTCGTCCCGGCCGTCGACGAGGTGCGGCCCCATGCGGAGCACGTAGCCGGGCTCCATGATCCCGGCGCACACGCTCGTGTCGTGGCGGTTGGTGTAGTCGTTGACGTAGCGGCGCATGAGGGCGACGAAGGGATCCGCCGAGCAGGGCTCCATCAGCGCCCCTCGAAGACCGGTGGCCGCTTCCCGACGAACGCCGCGATGCCCTCCGCGGCGTCGGCGGTGGCGTGCAGCGTGGTGAGCGCGGCCGTCGAGTGGTCGAACTCGCCCCGCTCGACCCGCGCGTTCACCAGGTTCTTCCCGGTGGCCACGGCCAGCGGCGCGGCGGCGGCGATCCGCTCGGCCAGCCCCCGGGCGGTGGCCATGAGGTCGGCGGCGGGCACCACCTTCTGCACCAGCCCGATCCGCAGGGCGGTGTCGGCGTCCACCCGCTCGCCGGTGAACATCATGAGCTTGGTCCAGTGCCGGCCGATCACCGACGGCGCGCGCAGCACCCCGAACCCCGGGACGAGGCCGACCGCCGTCTCGGGCATCCCGAACACGGCGGTGTCGGCGGCCACCACGATGTCGCAGGCCATCGTCAGCTCGCAGCCGCCGCCCATCGCGTAACCGTTGACGGCCGCGATCACCGGGAGCGGGCTCTCCTCGACCGCGGCGAACGTGCGCATGCAGTCCTGCTGGAACGCACGCTTGGACGTGACGTCGGTGAGCGCGGCGAAGCTCGCGATGTCGCCGCCCGCGGAGAACGCCTTCTCCCCGGCGCCGGTGATGATCACCGCGCGGGTGGTGCCGTCGGCCTCCAGCGTGGCCAGGGCCCCGCGCAGCTCGGGCCAGAACGTGGCGCCCATCGCGTTGAGGCGGGCCGGGTCGTCGATGGTGAGGACGGCGACGCCCTTCTCCTCCTCGATGCGCAGGTTCACTCCCGGCCTCCCAGCGCGATGTCGATGCTCGTCGCGATCACGTGCCGGGTGGCGGACGGCTCGATCACGTCGTCCAGGGACAGGTGCGCGGCGGCCTCCCACGGCTCGGCCTCGCTGATCCACTCGGCCGTGAGCTCCTCGACCAGCGCCGCGTGCACCGCGGGCCCCTCCTCGGCCAGCACCTTCTCCAGCCGCCGGCGGTGGATGGTGCGGATGCCCGTCTCGGGGGCCATGAAGCCCAGCTCCGCCGACGGCCAGGCGTAGAGGAAGTCCGGCCTGGTCGGGCGCCCGCCCATCGCGAAGTGCCCGCCGCCGTAGGCCTTGCGGAGCACCACGCCGACCTTCGGGACCCTCGCCTCGGCGATGCGGGAGACCAGCGCCTCGTAGCCCTGCAGGATGCCGCCCCGCTCGGCCTGGGTGCCGATCATCAGCCCGGGCACGTCGTGCAGGAACACCAGCGGCAGCCCGAAGGTGTCGCAGAGGTCGACGAACGACCGCTCCTTGGCCAGCGCGGCGGGGTCCAGCGCTCCGGCCCGGACGATCGGCTGGTTGCCGACCAGCCCGACGGGCCGGCCCTCGATGCGGACGAGCGCGCACAGCAGGCTCGCGCCCCACCCGTCGGCCCAGGGCAGGATGCTGGCCTCGTCGGCGAGGCAGGCGAACACGTCGCGCATGTCGTAGCCGGCGCGGGCGCCGAGCGGCACCACCGCGTCGAGCTCCGACGGGTCGCGCGCCGGCGGCAGCGGGGGCGCCATCGGCGCGGGCCGCGCCGAGTTCTGCGGCAGGTAGGACAGGAACGCCGCGATCGCGTCCATGGCGTCGGCCTCGGACTCGACCACGAGGTGCGCGTTGCCCGCCTCGGTGGCCGCGGCCGGCCCGCCGAGCTCGTCGTCGGTGACCTTCTCGCCGATCGCCGGCTCCACCACCGACGGCCCGGACAGCGCGATCGACGCGCTGCGCAGCATCACGACGTAGTGGGCGGTGGAGGCGTGCAGCGCGGAGTCGCCGTAGCTCGGGCCGAGCACGGCGGCCACCCGGGGCACGACCGGCGCGCCCGGCGGCGGCTTGAGGAACGTGGTGAAGTCCAGCGGCAGGCCCGAGAACCGCCAGCCCGAGACGTCGGGCATCCGGCCGCCGTCGGCGTCGCAGAGCAGGACGAGCGGGAAACCGTGGCGCTGGGCGTGCTCGATGAGCCGGCCCTGCTTGCGCATGCTGATCGGCGCGGTGGTGCCGGCCACGACGCTCGCGTCGATGCCGATGACGCCGACACGCCGCCCGTCGAGCAGGCCGAAACCGGTGACCACGGCGTCGCCGGGGATGGGCTTCTCCCGGCGCAGCTCGGGCAGCGCGAGCGCGCCGATCTCGAACCAGGATCCGGGGTCGAGCAGCAGGTCGATGCGCTCACGGACGGGCAGGCGGCCCGACTCGCGGTGGCGGCGAAGGCCCTCGGGCCCGCCGCTCGCGTGGGCGGCGGCCTGCTTCTCGCGCAACACGGCGAGCCGGTCGGTCATGCTGTCGGTTGCCGTCACGGGACCTCCTGGAAGTGCAGTGCCGGTGGGTCCGGGGTCTCGCCGACGGACGCTAGACTACCAGACGGTCGATTGGTAGACAGGACGCAGCAAGCCGGACAGGGGTGGTGGAGTGCGGACGGTACTGGTCGCGAACCGCGGTGAGATCGCCGTGCGGATCGTGCGCGCCTGCCGGGAGCTCGGCCTGCGCAGCGTCGCCGTGTACAGCGACGCCGACGCGGGAGCGCTGCACGTCCGCACGGCCGACGAGGCCCACCGGATCGGCCCCGCGCCCGCCCGCGAGTCCTACCTGGACATCGACGCCGTGCTGCGCGCGGCCAAGGCCTCGGGCGCCGACGCCGTGCACCCCGGGTACGGGCTGCTGAGCGAGGACGCACGCTTCGCCGAGGCCGTGCTCGGGGCGGGACTGGTGTTCGTCGGGCCGTCGCCGCAGGTCATCGCCACGATGGGCGACAAGGTGGCCGCGCGGGCGGTCGCGGTGGAGTGCGGGGTGCCGGTGCCCCCGGGCACGACCGACGTCGCGGCGGCCGCGGACATCGGGTACCCGCTGGTGGTCAAGGCGTCGTTCGGCGGCGGCGGTCGCGGCATGCGCGTCGTGACGTCGCCCGACGGGCTCGACGAGGCGCTGGCCGCGGCCGGGCGCGAGTCCCTGGCCGCGTTCGGGCGGGACGAGGTGCACCTCGAGCGCTACCTGGAGCGGCCCCGCCACGTCGAGGTGCAGGTCCTCGGCGACACGCACGGGTCGGTCGTCCACCTCGGCGACCGCGACTGCTCGGTGCAGCGCCGCCACCAGAAGCTCGTCGAGGAGGCACCCGCGGCCGGCCTCTCCCCCGCCCTGCGCCGGGCCCTGACCGACGCGGCCCTGACCGTCGCCCGGCGCGTCGGCTACGTCGGGGCGGGCACCGTCGAGTTCCTCGTCCTGCCGGCCACCGACGAGTTCTTCTTCCTGGAGATGAACACGCGCCTGCAGGTGGAGCACGGCGTCACGGAGCTGGTCACGGGCGTCGACGTCGTCGCCACGCAGCTGCGGGTGGCCGCCGGGGCGCCGCTGCCGTTCGGGCAGGACGACGTGCGGGTGGCCGGTCACGCGATCGAGGCCCGGATCGCCGCCGAGGACCCGTGGGAGGGCTTCCGGCCCGCGCCCGGGCGGATCACGGCGCTGACGCTGCCGCAGGGGCCGGGGATCCGCAACGACGTCGGCGTCGCGTCCGGGGACGCCGTCGCCGCCGAGTACGACTCGATGGTCGGCAAGGTCCTCGCGCTCGGCGGCGACCGCGAGACCGCCCGCCGCCGGCTCGTCGCGGCGCTCGGTGAGCTGCGGGTCGAGGGCGTGCCGACGACGGCGCCCTACCTGCGCACCGTGCTCGACGCGGACGCGTTCGTGGCCGGCACGCACGACACGGGATCGGTGGAGCGCGACTGGCGGCCCGACCCCGCCGCCCGGCCCGCGCCCGCCGCACCCCCCGTGGCCGGGCGAACCGGACGGCGCGTCGTGATCGCCACCGACCGGGGGCCGGTGGAGATCGCGATCCCCGGCCGCGCCGGTTCGCCGGCGACGACCGGGGACGGGGCCGCCGCGACCCGGCCGGCGAGGCCCGGCACCGGGCCGGTCCCCGGCCGCGTCGGCGACGGACCCCCGGTCGCCCCGATGGACGCCGCCGTCGTCGCGGTCCGGGTCGAGGTGGGCCAGGAGATCGCCGCCGGCGACGTCGTCGTGGTGCTGGAGGCGATGAAGATGGAGATGGAGATCCGCAGCGGGGTGGCCGGCACGGTCACCCGCGTGCTGGTCGCACCGGGCGCCTCCGTCACGGCGGGCGCACCGCTGGTGGCACTGGAACCGTGATCAGCGTCCGGCGCACGACGCCGCCCCGGCGAGGGCGGTGCGGTGCGGCGGACCGCGATCACCCGCCCCCGCAGCGCCCTTCCGGGGCCGGGGCGGCGCCGGCTCACGCCCCGCGCTGGGCGAGGCCCTCGGCCGTGGCGATGCCGCGGATCGACATCTCGGCGAGCTCCGAGCCGATCTGCTCCGGCGTGAACGCCCCACCCGGACGAAACCAGCGGTAGACCCAGTTCGTGGAGCCCAGCACCGACAGCGCGGCCAGCCGCGGCTCGAGGTCGGCGCGCACCAGCCCCTCGGCCTGGGCCTTCTCGATCAGGTCGCGGAACACGCCCTGGTAGGCGTGCTCGCTGCCCAGGATCTCGCGGCGGCGCTCCTCGGGCAGCGAGGAGAGCTCGTGCAGGAACACCGCGGTGGGCACGAGGTTGCGGCACGTGTGCTCGACGTGCCCGACGATCACGCTCTCCAGCCGCTCCAGAGGCCCGCCCGGCACCTCGGCCCGGGCCCGGACCACCGCCAGCCCCTCCTTGTGGACCGCGCTGATCACGTCGAAGAGCAGGTCCTCCTTGGACTGGATGTAGTAGTAGAGGCTGCCCTTGAGCATGCCGAGCCGGTCGGCGATGTCCTGCAGGGAGGCGCCGTCGTAGCCCTTCTCGTAGAACACCTGGGTGGCGACGTCGATGAGCTCCACCCAGCGTTCCTCACGGGGCTTGCGCTCCCCGCCGGTGCGCCGCGCGCTCCGTCCAGCCGGCTGTCTCATGATCCGAGTCTACCGTTTGGTAGAAACCGTCCTACTTCACGGCGGCCCCGGCGTCGACGGGTAGCGCGACGCCCGTGATGTAGCGCGCCTCGTCGCTGGCCAGGAACAGTACGGCGTTGCTGATGTCGACCGGCTCCACCCACGGCACCGGCATCGCGTTGAGTGAGGTGAACCCGGCCATCGCCTTCTCCTGGGTGGGCTCCGGGTCGCCCGGTGCGAACATCCCCCAGGTCCCCGGGTTCTGGATCATGTGGGTGTCGACGTTGGTGGGGTGCACCGTGTTGACCCGGATGTGCTGCGCGGCGAACTCGTTGGCCATCGTGCGCATCAGCCCCACGATGCCGTGCTTGGCCGCGACGTAGTGCGCCACCTGCTGGATGCCCTTGAGCCCGCCGATCGAGCTGGTGAACACCATCGACCCGCCGCCGCGGGAGATCAGGTGCGGCACGGCGGCCTTCGCCGTGTGCCACACGCCGGTGAGGTTGACGTCCAGCATCTGCTGCCACATCTCCTCCGTGAGCTCGGTGGACAGGCCGTAGGAGGCGATGCCCGCGTTGGCCACGACGATGTCGAGGCCGCCCAGCTCGGAGACCCCGGCGTCGAGTGCGGCCGCCAGGCCGGCGGCGTCGCGCACGTCGGCGACCGACGCGACGATCCGACGGTCGAGCTTCTCCACCTCCGCAACGGTCTCGTCGAGGTCGGCGCGGGTGGCCAGCGGGTACTTGTCGACGCTGGAGATCGGCGTGCAGGCGTCGACGGCGATGATGTCCGCGCCCTCCTGCGCCAGCCGCACCGCGTGGCTGCGGCCCTGCCCCCGGGCCGCTCCGGTGATGAACGCGACCTTGCCCTCGACCCGTCCCGCCATGTGCTGTCTCCCGTCCCGGTACCGCATGGTGTCGGCGAACGGCGCGAGCCGGCGGCCCCGCACCGCCTCCGCCGTGGTGCTGCCCGAGCGCGGCCTTGTCGATGCCGATGCCGCGCGAGCGCGTGGTGTCGCCGGTGAGCCACTCGACGACCTGCTGCGTCATGCGTCGAACCCGTCCATCTGCGATGTGGTCAGGGGGAGATCGCGCGGCGAGATCTTCCGGGTTCATCGCTGCTCCTCCGCTCACACGGACCGGTCGCGGTCCGCCCAGTACGGGGCGCGCAGATCGCGCTTGAGGATCTTTCCGGTGGGGGCCTTGGGCAGGGCGTCGACGAACTCCACCGACCGCGGCTTCTGGTACGAGGCCAGGTGCCCGCGGGCGGTGGCGATGATCTCCGCCTCGGTGGCCGTGGTCTCCGGCTTCAGCACGACGAACGCCTTGACGGCCTCGCCCCACTCGTCGTCGGGCACGCCGATCACCGCGCACTCCAGCACCGACGGGTGCTGGTTGACGGCCTCCTCGACCTGGATCGAGTAGATGTTCTCGCCGCCGGAGATGATCATGTCCTTGGAGCGGTCGACGATGAAGACGTAGGAGTCGGCGTCCCAGGTGGCGACGTCGCCGGTCCACATCCAGCCGTCGCGGATCGTGGCCTCGGTGAGGTCGGGCCGGCCCAGGTAGCCGAGCATGTTCGCCTCGGACGCCACGACGATCTGACCCGCGGTGCGGCCGTCCTTCGGCACGTCGACGCCGTCGGGATCGACCACGCGCACGCGCGTCACGAAGCCCTCGCGGCCGCACGACATGAGCCGTTCGGGATGGATGCCGCGCACGGCGTCGAGGTGGTCCTCCTGGGAGAGGAAGCACATCGTGGTGCCCTCGGTCTGCCCGTAGCCCTGGATGAGCGTGCACGGGAAGTTGTCGAGCGCCGCCTTCACCACGCTCGACGGCATCGGCCCGCCGCCGTACTGGATGTTGCGCAGCGAGGAGATGTCGAACGCGGAGAAGCCGGGCACGGCCATCATCCAGTTGAGCATCGTGGTGATGCCGAGGAAGGCCGAGACCTTCTCCTCCTGGATCAGCTCCAGCGCCGTGCGGGCCTCGAAGTTCATCAGCACCAGCGGGCAGCCGTGGCGCATGTAGTTCATCGAGAGCACCACCGGGATGTGGTACATCTGCCCGGTGAGCATGTAGACGTCGGTCGGCACGATGCGCTCGGCCACGGTCTGGTTGAGCATCCCGAACGACACGCTCCGGTGGCTGTGCAGCGCGCCCTTCGACTCCCCCGTGGTGCCGCCGGTGTAGAGGATGAAGAACGGGTCGTCGTCGCCGACGGTGCTCGACCAGATCGGCTCGTCGTCACTGCTGCGGGCCACGAGGTCCTCATAGGAGCCGTCGCCGCCCGCGCCGTACTCCAGCCAGTGGGGCACGTCGACGCGGCTCTGCAGCTCCTTCTCCGTCTCCAGCCACTCGTCGGACGTCAGGACGGCCTTCGGGGCCGCGTCGGCGACGATCCTCGCGAGCTCGGGCGCGCCGAGGCGCCAGTTCAGCGGCTGCGCGACGAGCCCGGCGCGGCCCGCGGCGTAGTACAGCTCCTGGTACTCGATCGAGTTCTTCGCCAGGATCGCCACGCGGTCGCCCCGCTCCAGGCCCAGGTGCGTGCGCAGGCCGTTGGCGACGCGGCGCACCCGCCCGTCGAGGCTCCGCCAGTCGATCCGGCGGCCGGACGGGGCGTCGACGATCGCGTCGCGGGTGGGGGTGAGCGCCGCCCACTTCGCCGGGATCTGGCCGATGTTGACCATTGTTGTTCCCGGACTCAGTACGGCAGGTCGAGGTAGATGTGGCGGCTCCGGATGAGCCAGTCCTCGCCCTGGCGGACCATCTCGTCGCGGTACCAGCCACTGGAGAGGACCTTCACGGCCCCGTTCTCGATCGACAGCAGCGTCAGGTTCGCGACCGTCGACGCGGAGCCGTCGGTCTCCTTGTCGATGATCAGGTTGCTGAAGTTGTGGCGCCGCTGGTCGGTCTGGGAGGCGAGCGAGTCGGCGTGCAGCTTCCGGATCGCCTCGCGCCCCTCGAAGGGGCCGATCAGGTCGCCGTCCCGGCCGATCTGCATGGTCATCGAGGCGTTCTCGGTGAACTGGGCGGCGATGAGCCCCACGTCGTTCTCGTCGTATCCCCACGCCGCGCGGTGCAGGGTGTTCTCGATCAGCGGTCGGATCGGTGTCATGATCAACTCCTGGTGGGGGTGAAGGTGAGCCGGAGCTCCGCGGGGGCCCGGGTGAACACGCCGTGCTCCGGCGGCGGGGTGCCGTCGGTGAAGCGGATGTCGTCCATGGCGTCGAGCAGCTGCCCGATGCCCGTCTCCAGCTCGGTGCGGGCGAGCATCGCCCCGACACAGAAGTGCCGGCCCAGCGCGAACGCGGTGTGGTTGGCGCCGGCGGTGTAGGCGCGGCCGAGGTCGAGGTCGGGCCGGTGGAGGTCGAACGCGTCGGGGTCGGCGTACTGCTGCGGATCGCGGTTGGCCGCGCCGATCAGGCAGGTGACCGTCTTCCCGGCCTCGACGACCCCGCCCGACAGCTCCACGTCCTCCGCCGGCTGTCGCATGATCATGTGCACCGGTGGGCTGTGACGCAGCGTCTCGGCGAAGGCCGCGGCGATGAGGCCGTGGTCCTCGCGCACCGCCTGGAGCTGGTCGGGGTGCTGCACGAGGTTGGTCATCACGCTGGCGATGGCCTTGTCGGTGGTCTCGCCACCGGCGGTGAGCAGCAGGCTGCAGAACGCCTTGATCTCCTCGTCGCTCATCCGGACGCCGTCGATCTCGGCCGAGCAGAGCGTGGAGAGCAGGTCGTCGCCCGGGTGCTCGCGGCGCTCCCGGATGACCGGGATCAGGTACTCCTCGAACTCACCCCTGGTGCGGATGCCGTCCGCGGTGACCTGCTCGTCACCGGCGAGGTTCGACAGGAACCCCATGATCGAGGTGTACCAGCGGTGGAAGTGCTCGTGGTCGGACTTCGGCAGCCCGAGCATGTCCACGATGACGTTGATCGGGAAGCGCGTGGCGTACTGCCCGACCAGGTCGACCTCACCGTCGCCGACGAACGCGTCGATCAGCTCGCGGGAGTTGTGCTCGATGACCGGTGCGAACTTCTCCGCCAGGTCCCGCCCGCGGAACGCCGGCGCCACCAGGTTGCGGTGTGTGGAGTGCTCGCGGCCGTCCATCTGCAGGATCGTGCGGCCGTGCACCGGTTCGAGCTGCCAGTCGTAGTTGCGGCTCGTGAACACCGGGTCCTTGAACGCCCGCACGACGTCGGCGTAGCGGCTGATCACGTAGCTCTGCGTGGGTTCGTGCCAGATCAGGGGGTGCTCGTCGCGCATCGTCCGGTACGCGCGGTAGGGATCGGCGGCGAACTCCGCGGACAGGATGTCGGGTGCCGGTGCAGCGGGCATCGCGGTACCTCCCGGGGCGTTGGTCATCGTTGTCTAACGGCCGTTTGGTAGCGATCAGGTTAGCGGCTCACTGCGCGTCCAGCAACAGCCGCAGCTCCTTCATCGCCTCGAAGGACCAGCGCGCCAGCGACGGGTCACCGAAGGCGGTGATGTTCCACATCACCAGGTGACGCAGGCCGTTCTCGCGGTACGGGGAGAGCTCCTCGGCCACCTGTTTCGGGGTTCCGCAGAACGCGTAGTGCCGCACGACCTCGGGCGGGATGGCGTCGATGATCCGCAGCGACTCGGCGCGTCCGATCGTGGTGGGAATGAAGTCGTGGAAGCCTGATCCCGCGTCGAGGGGCGGTTCGACCCCGAGATCGCGGAACACCTGGCTCGGCAGCAGTACGCACAGCGCGCGGACCAGCGGCGCCTCGGTGAGCCGGCGGACCGTCTCCTCGTCGGGGCCCATGAGGACGTAGCCGAGCATGCCCGGCGTGATCGCGTCCGGGTCGCGGCCGGCGTCCTGGGCGGACCGCGCGATCGTGGTCAGGGCGCTGCCGTAGTCGGGGGCGGTCATCTTGGTGGGCAGCCAGCCGTCGGCCTTCTCGCCGGTGAGGCGCAGCATCCGGGGGCCGTGCGCGGCCGTCCAGATCTCGGGCGGCGTCGCGCCGTACGGGGCGAGCCCGAGCACGGCGTGGTCGAGCCGGTGGAACGCGCCGTCGTAGGAGACGGGGCCGTCGGCCTCCCACAGCAGCCGCATCACGTCGATGCCCTCGGACAGCTTCGCCACCGGCTTGTCGAACGACATGCCGTACGGCGTGACGTTGAGCTTCTCGCCGCTGCCCAGGCCGATGATCGCGCGGCCCTTCGTGACGTGGTCGAGCGTGAGCGCCGACGCCGCGGCCATCGCCGGGTTGCGCCGGATGAGATCCGTGACGACGACGCCGACCTTGATCCGCTCGGTCTGCGCCCCGACCACACCCATCATGATCAGCGGGTCGAAGTAGGTGTGCGGGTTGGGCTGCACGGCCGCGAGCGGGGTGAGGTCGGGCGTCCACATCGTGTCGGCGTGCCAGCCCATGAGGTGGTCGGGCCACCACACGGCGTCGAACCCGTCGGCCTCGGCCCGCTGGGCGAAGCGCACGGCGCCCTCGGCCGGCGGCATGATCTGCCCCGGCACGCCCAGCTCCAGGCGCCTCATCAGTAGCGCCACCCGTCGCCGAACGTCGGGATGCGCGCACCCAGGTAGTCCTCCACGCACGTCAGCGCGGCACGGGCGGCGCGGTCGGTGCCGATGCCGCGGGAGCGGAAGGTCTCGCTGGCGAACCACAGCCCCTCGACGTTGGGCGCGCGCCAGTGCGGCCGGTAGCGGCCCACCAGGCCGGGCATCTGGATCACGCCGAAGCTCGGCTCGAACACGAGGTGGCGGCGCCGCCACACCGGCTTCGCGAAGCCCGGCCACATCACGGCGATGTCGCGCTCGAACGCCTCCATCGTCTGGCGGCACCACTCCCGGTCGCGCCCCTTCGACCCGGGGATGATCGCGCCCATCGTGTGCAGGTGGGTGCCCGGCGGGGAGCTGGAGGGGTCCATCGCCGACTGGTCGAACATGAAGCCCGAACAGTCGGTGGACGGCGTGGACGTCCACGTGCAGAGCTCGCGGGGGTCGAACTGCGTGACCGGCTCCTCGGTGGCCAGGTGCAGCCCGAGCCAGGCGATGCGGAACTTGTCCTGGGCCAGGAACTCGATCTGCGAGGCGTACCACTCGGGCAGCGCGCCGCGCGGCACGACGTTGAGCACCGTCCACACCGGCAGCGTGGAGATCACCGCCGGGGCCTCGAGGATCTCCTCCTCGAAGAACTCGTTGGGCAGGATCCTCGGCTCCCGGCCCACGGCGACGCCGAGCACCTCACCGTTCTCGATCACCACGCGCTCGACGTTCGTGCCCAACCGCAGCTCGCCACCGTTGCTGGTGATGGCGTCGGCGAGGTCGCGCCACATGCCGTCCCAGCCCTGCCCGGGCCAGCACGAGTACGCGGCGGTGCCCCGCTCCTCGAAGTGCATCTTGCGGACGTAGAGGTTGTCGCTGGCCGAGTGGTCGTACCAGTTGTCGGTCATGCACTCGAGCACCGAGATGAACTCGAAGAGATCCACGACGCCCTGGTCGTCGGTGTAGCGGTGGATCCACTCCCGCAGCGAGCGGTCGTCCCAGTCGTCGAGGTCCTCGTAGGGCGTCTCGACGAGAGCCTTGATCACCTTCTTGAGCTCGGTGCGGTCGGTGTAGCGGTCGCGGATCGAGCCCCAGCCCTTCCCGTTCTCCCAGATCGGCATGTCGTTGCTGACCTCGCCGTGGACCAGCTCCTTGCCGACGTGCTCGAAGACCTTCGTGATCCCGGATCCGGGGTCCTCGATGAGGTGACCGCCCAGGTTGACGGTGAAGCCCTCGTCCGGCACGGCCATCGCCCGTCCGCCCAGGTGCGGGCTGCGGTCGACCACCACCACCCGCTTGCCCTCCTTGGCCAGCAGGGCTCCGGCGGTCAGCCCGGCGGCCCCCGCCCCGATCACCACGACGTCGTAGCTCATGCGCGTCTCCCCGGTTGTGCGCTGGTGATGCCGCCGTCGACGACGAACACCTGGCCCGTCGTCCACGCCGACTCGTCGCCGGCGAGGTGCACGGCCATGGCCGCCACCTCCTCGACGGTGCCGACCCGGCGCATCGGGTACACGTCCCCGATCCGGGCCATGGCCTCGTCGATGTCGAGGCCGGCGCCCATCCCGCCACCGGCCTCGTAGGTCCTGCGCACCAGCGGGGTGGGCACGTTGCCCGGCGCGATCACGTTCACCCGGATCCCGTGCGGGCCGTAGTCGATCGCCGCCTGCCGCGCCATGCCGATGCACCCCGCCTTCGCCGCGGCGTACGGGAAGATCCCCGGCACGCCGCGCAGCCCGCCGATCGAGGCCTGCACGATCACCGAGCCGCTGCCCCGCTCCACCATGCCGGGCAGGGCGAACTTGAAGGAGAGCCACTTGCTCGTGAGGTTCACCGCGATCACGCGGTTCCACGTCTCCATGTCCGTGTCGGCCGCCGTGCCGGCCCCGGCGATCCCGGCGCAGGCGTAGACCACGTCGACGCGGCCGTAGCGGGCGAGCGCGGCCCGGGTGACGGCCTCCGCCGCCGACGGATCCGACAGGTCCCCGGTGACCGACGACCCGCCCGCCTCCTCCGCGGTGGCCGCGACCGCGGGGTCGATGTCGGTGCACAGCACCGTCGCCCCCTCCCGCGCGAACGCGAGCGCGCTGCCCCGCCCGATGCCCGAGGCCGCGCCGGTGACCACGGCGATCTTCCCGTGCAGCCGGCCGGTCATCGGCCCGCTCCGACGTGCGCGGCGTCGGCGAGCGCGGAGATGGTGGCCAGCGGCCCGTCGAGGTCACCCGGAACGGCTCCGGGGGTGAGTACCACGGCGAGCTCGACGCCCGCCTCGCCCAGCGCGCGGGCCCGGTCCGCGACCGCCGCGCCGTCCCCGACGACGCACAGCCGGGCCACCGCTTCGGGCGTGACGAGTGCGAGCGCCTGCCGCCGCTCACCGGCGCGCCACAGCTCGGTGGCCCGCTCCAGCTCGGGGAACGTCGCGGCGAACGAGGCCCGGTGGGTGGGCACCATCGCGTACTGCAGCACGACGCGGCGCAGCTTCTCGGCCGCCTCGTCCGCCCGGTCGCCCGCGTACCCCCAGAACGACGACATCGCCCACACCGTGCCGGGCGCCCGGCCCGCGGCCCGCTCCCCCTCGCGGACCAGCGCGAGCTTGGCGGCCACCTCGTCGGGCGTGCACCAGGTGATGAACACGCCGTCGGCGATGCGCCCGGCGAGCCGCAGCATCCCGGGGTTCATGGCACCGAGCACGATCGGCGGCACCACCGGCGGGAGCAGGCCCGAGCGGAACCCGTGAACCCGCGGGAACTCCACCTCCACGCGCTCCCCCGCCCACGCGGCGCGCAACGCCCCCACGTAGCCCTCGACGGTGGCCAGCGGCCGGGCGAAGTCACGGCCGTGCCAGTCCTGCACGATCATCGGGCTGCTCACCCCGAGCCCGGCCAGCACCCGGCCCGGCGCGGCGGAGGCCAGTGTCGCGAAGCCCATCGCCGTGAGCGCGGCCGACCGCGGGTGGATGCCCGCGATGCCGCTGCCCACCCGGATCCGCGACGTGGCGCCGGCCATCAGCCCGAGCATGGAGAACACCTCCGGCCCGGCCACCTCCCCGACCCACACGGAGTCGTAGCCGTGGTCCTCCGCGGCGCGCGCGAGCTGCAGGTACTGGGGCGCGGACAGGCCGTCCTCGACGGGCAGGGTCACGCCGAGCTTCACCATGCTCCCGAAACTATCAAACGGACGGTTGGTACGGCTACGATCCCCGGGTGTACTCCGCTGACACCTGCCTGGCCGACCTCGTCGACCACGCCGCGGATCCGGACGCCGAGGCCCTCGTGTTCCCCGACGAGCGGGTCACCTACGCGCGCCTCGCCGAGCTCAGCCGGGCGTTCGCCGACCGGCTGTGCGGACTCGGCGTCCGGCCCGGTGACCACGTGGGGCTGCTGCTCACCGGCGGTCTCGACGTCGTCGTCGCGCTGCTCGGAGCGGCCCGCCTCGGGGCCGTCACCGTGCCCGTCAACGCCCGGTACAAGGCGCACGAGCTCGCCTACCTGGTGGCGCACGCCGACCTGCGGGTCGTGGTCACCAGCGCCGCGGGCCGGCCGCACGTCGACCTGCCGGGCCTGCTGGAGGAGGCACTGCCCGGGTTGCGGATCGGCGACGAGGTGCGCCTCGACGCCGCCCCGTCGCTGCGCCGGGTGGTCCTGGCGGGCGACGCGGACGCCGGCACCCCGCACACTCCCGGCGCCCACGACGTCGCCCTGATCCTCTACACCTCGGGCACGACGTCACAGCCCAAGGGCTGCATGCTCACCCACGCCGGGCTGATGGCGCAGTCGCAGGCGCTCGGCGAACGGCTCGGGCTCACCCCGGCCGACCGGTACTGGACACCACTGCCGCTGTTCCACATCACGGCCATCTCCTGCCTCGTGGCCGCGCTGGGCGCCGGGGCGACGTTCGTGCACGCCGGGCCGTTCCGCCCGGACGCCGCGTTGCGGCAGCTCGCGGCGGAGCGGATCACCGTGGCCAACCCGGCGTTCGAGACGATCCTGCTCCCGGTGCTCGACGAGCCCGCCTTCGCCGACACCGACCTGGGCGCCCTGCGCACCGTGTTCTGCGTCGGCGTGCCCGCGCGGCTCGCCGCGATGCAGCGGCGCCTGCCGACCGCCGCGATGATCAGCGGATTCGGCTCCACGGAGGCGGGCGGCTCGCTGAGCATCGGCGTCACCTCCGATCCCGACGACGTCCGGCTGGGCACCGGCGGCCTGCCGCTGCCGGGCACGGAGGTGCGCGTCGTCGACCCGGAGACGGGCCGGGAGCAGCCGCCCGGGGTGCCGGGCGAGGCGTGGTACCGGGGGCCACAGCGGTTCACGGGTTACTACCGGGATCCCGCGTACACGGCGACCGTGATCGACGCCGACGACTGGTTCCACTCGGGCGACATCTGCGTCATGGACACCGGCGGCCGGCTCACGTTCGTGACCAGGCTCAAGGACATGCTCAAGGTCGGCGGGGAGAACGTGGCCCCCGCCGAGATCGAGGACTACCTGGCCGGGCACCCCGCCGTGCAGATCGTCGCGGTGGTCGGGGCCCCGGACGCCCGCTACGGGGAGGTGCCGGCGGCGTTCGTGCAGCTCGTCGCGGGAGCGAGCCCCGCGGAGCAGGACCTGATCGACTTCTGCCGTGGCCGCATCGCCACGTTCAAGGTGCCCCGCTACGTGCGGTTCGTGCGGGACTGGCCCATGTCGGGCACCAAGATCCGCAAGGTCGAGCTGCGGGAGCGGATCGCACGCGAGCTCGCGGCCGCCGGGATCACCGAGGCGCAGCGGATCACCTCACGCTGACCGCCGCCGGACTCCGACCACCGCCGTGCCCGACACCGCCCTCCCCCGACCCTCGACGTCGAGCCACACCTCGCACTCCACGCGGCCGTCGTCGTGCACCGCGGTGACCCGGCCCCCCGCGACGACCCGGTCGCCGGCCAGCACCGTGGCCCGGAACCGGAAGGCGGTGGCGAGCACGCGGTCCTCGCCACCCGCCCAGGCGGCCAGCATGGTGTGGACGTAACCGAGGTTGATCGGGCCCTGGTTGACCACGCGGTCGCCCAGCCCCAGCCGCGCCGTCTCCCCGGCGTCGAGGTGGATCATGTTCGGGTCGCGCAGCAGCGCGGCCATGATCTTCATCTTCTCCGCGTCCACCCGGAAGACCCTGTCCGGCAACGCCTCCCCGACGATCACGGCTGCGCCGACGTGTGGGGGAACACGTAGGTCGGCCGGACGGTGGCGTGCACCCGCCCGTCGGCGCCGGCCAGCTCGATCCGGACGGTGACGAGGTCGAGGACGCCGCTGCGCCCCGACGTCCGCCGCTGCGCCTCGACGACGCCGGTGACCGCGTACGCGGCGCCGACGCGCAGCGGCTCGGCGAACTCCGCCGCCCACTCCCCCAGCATCGGCCCGTCGTCCGCCGAGATCCCGAACAGCGCGAACAGCTCGCCGAGCTCGATGCCGAGACCGCCCTGGGCGGCGAGGAAGGCGACGGTGGGGTGCGCGATCCCGTCGCCCGACGGTGGCGGAGCCCCGACGACGTCCCGGACCAGCAGGTCCACGTACGGCTCCACCACGGCGCGGCCACCGGGGAACCGGTGACCCACGCGCGCCTCGGACACTTGTCCACCGTCGACCCGCCCGCTAGTTTTGTCAAACGATTGGTAGGTGCGATCGGAGGGCGACGATGCCGGGAACGACCGTGCCGGACCTGCTGGATCGACGGGCCCTCGATGCCCCCGACCAGGGCATCGTCTTCCCCGACGGGCGTGCCACCTGGCCCGAGGCCGCCCGCTCCTCACTCCGCCTCGCCCGGGCGCTGTGGGCCCACGGCATCCGGCCGGGCTCGTGCGTCGGGGTGCTCGTGCCCGGCGGACTGGACAGCGCACTGCTGTGGCTGGCGTGCAGCCGGATCGGGGCGATCACGGTGCCGCTCAACGTCCGGCTGCGGCCCCGCGAGCTGGCCTACGCCGTGGAGAACGCCGACCTCGCCGTGCTGTTCACCACGGGAGCGTTCGTCCCGGCGCTCACGCAGGCGCTGCCCGGGTTGCCCGGCGTCGCGTCCGCCCCCGTCCTGCACACGGTCGTGCTCCTCGACGACGCGCCCGCCCCACCCGGGTGGACCGGCCGGGCGGCGTTCGAGGCCGATCCCGCCGACGAGGCCGAGGTCCGGGCCGCGCAGGCCGCCCTGACCCCCGACGACCCGGTCGTCATGCTCTACACGTCCGGCACCACGTCACGGCCGCGCGGCTGCGTGCACAGCCACCGCTCGCTCGTCGAGGAGGGCGAGGCCGTCACCGAGCGGCTCGGCCTGACCCCCGACGACCGTTTCTGGACGCCGCTGCCGATGTTCCACTGCGGCGGCTACGACGTGGCCATGGCCGCGATGGCCGCCGGGTGCGGGATGGTGCACGTCGGCACGTTCGAGCCCGGCCTGGCGCTGCGCCAGCTCGCCGGGGAGCGCTGCACGGTCGGCTTCCCCGCGTTCGAGACGATCTGGCTCCCCGTGCTGGAGCACGCCGACTTCGCCGCCACCGACCTCTCGGCCCTGCGGCTGGTGCTCAACGTCGGCAGCGCGGAGCGGATGCGCTCGATGCAGGCCCGGCTGCCGCACGTCACGCAGCTGTCGTGCATGGGGATGACGGAGTCGTTCGGCTTCTGCTGCATGGGTTCCCCCGACGATCCCGCCGAGGTCCGCGCCACCACGAGCGGGGTGCCGCTGAGGCACATGGAGGCGCGCGTGGTGGACCCGGAGACCGGGCTCGACGTGCCGCCGGGCACGCCTGGTGAGTTCCGGTTCCGCGGCGGGTCCCGGATGTCGTACTACCACCGCGACCCCGAGCTCACCGGGCTGCGGACCGACGCCGACGGCTGGTTCGCCTCGGGCGACCAGGTCGTCGCCGACGACGCCGGTCGGCTGCGCTTCCTCACCCGCCTCGGTGACATCCTCAAGGTCGGCGGCGAGAACGTGGCCGCCGCCGAGATCGAGGGCTTCCTGTCCGAGCACCCGGCGGCGGGCATCGTGCAGGTCGTCGGCGCCCCGGACGCCCGCTACGGCGAGGTGCCGGCGGCGTTCGTGCAGCTGCGGCCCGGAGCGGGCGCCACCGAGGAGGAGCTGATCGCGTTCTGCCTCGGCGCCGTCGCGACGTTCAAGGTGCCGCGCTACGTCCGCATCGTGACCGAGTGGCCGATGTCGGGCACCAAGGTGCAGAAGTTCCGGCTGCGCGCCATGATCACCGAGGAGCTGGCCGCCCGCGGCATCACCGAGGCCCCGCGGCTCGTGGCTTCGGCGCCCGGGTGATCCCCGCCTGCCTCAGCTCGTCGGCGATCCGCTCCCGCAGCACGAACTTCTTGATCTTCGTGCCGGACATGGGCCACTCGTCGACGAAGCGGACGTAGCGCGGGACCCGGTAGGTGGCGATCCGGCCCAGGCAGTGCTCGATCAGCTCCTGCTCGGTGACCGTGGCCCCCTCCCGGACCTGGACGAACGCCGCCGGCACCTCCACGTAGTAGGCGTCGGGCGCCGCCACGACGGCCACGATCTCGACCGCCGGGTGCCCCAGCAGGTGGCCCTCCACCTCGGCGGCGGCCACGTTCTCACCACCCACCTTGAGCATGTCCTTGAGGCGCGAGAGGAACGTCAGCCGGCCGTCGGAGTCGGCCACGACGACGTCACCGCTGTGGAACCAGCCCTCGTCGTCGAAGACCGCAGCCGTCTGCTCCGGGTCGCGGAAGTAGCCGTCGAACGCGTTGGGCCCGCGGAAGACCAGCTCGCCGGGCGTCCCGGCCGGCTGGTCGAGGCCCGTCTCCGGGTCGATCACGCGGCACCGCATGCCCGGCATCGGGTGCCCGCCGGTGGTCGCCCGCTTCTCGGCCGGGTCGTCGAGCCGGTTGAGCGTGAGGAACGCCGACGACTCCGTCATCGCGACGCACGACACGTGCACGGCGCCGGGCAGCCGCGAGGCCATGTCGCGCAGGCGTTCCGGCACCCCGACGGCCATCACGACGCGGATGCACGAGAGGTCGAACGCGCCGAAGTCCGGCCGGTTGAGCACCGGCATCCAGATCGTCTCGAACGCGGCCAGCGCGACCGTCACGCGCTCGTCGCGCAGGTACTCGAGCGTGGTGGACGGGTCGAACTGGCCCGGGTGCACGAACGGCACTCCCGCGGTGATGCAGCTCAGCGCGAACGTGATGCCGCCGCCGTGGAAGAGCGGGATGGCCGTCCAGACGCGGTCGGCGTCGGTGAGCTCCAGCCGGTCGCCGATGCCGGCGGCGAGCCGCGTCAGTGCCTCGTGGCTGAGCATCGCGCCCTTGGGGGCGGCGGTGGTGCCGGAGGTGTAGACGATGACGGCGGTGTCGCGCACGCGGACGGTTTCCTGGTCGACGTGCTGTCCGGGCTCCCCCGCCGCCGCGACGGCGGCGACGTCCGTGTGCAGCTCCCCCACCAGATCGGCCGACGCCGGATCGCCGACGAGCAGCCGCATCCCGGAGTGCGTGACGATGTGGCCGAGCTCCACGCTCTTGAACCTGGCGTTGACCGGCACCGCGACGGCCCCGGTCTTCGCCACCGCGAACAGCACCGCGAGCAGGTCCACCGAGGCGGGCAGCAGGATGCCGACGCGGTCGCCCGGCGCCACCCCGAGCCCGAGCAGGCCGCGCGCGAGCAGCGTGGAGCGGGCGGAGAGCTCGCCGTAGGTCGCCCGCTCGGTGGGGAACACCACCGCGTCGGCGTCCGGGCGCTCGGCCGCCAGCCGGTCGATCAGGTCGCCGAGCGTGGTGGGGGCGATCCAGCGGCGGGTCTCGGTCATGGCACGTCTCCTGCTCAGTACGAGCGCGGCAGGCCCAGGCCCGCCGTCGCGACGTGGTTGAGGGCCATCTCCCGCGACACCGGCACCGAGCGCAGCAGCCGCAGGTAGGCGAAGCGGTCGAACATCATGGACTCCCCGGTGAACCCGCTGCCCCCGAAGGACTGCAGCGCCGCGTCGGCCGCCTTCAGCCCGGCGTCGCAGGCGGCGATCTTCGCGACGTTGGACTCCAGCCCGGCCTGCCCGCCCCCGCTGTAGAGCCGCGCGGCTCTCCCGACCAGTGCCCACGCCGCCTCCAGGGCCACGTAGGACTCGGCCAGCGGGTGCGCGACGGCCTGGTGGCTCCCGATCGGCACGTCGAACACCACCCGCTCGTTCGCGTAGGCCGCGGCGCGCGCCAGGCACCACCGCCCGATGCCCACCGCCTGTGACGCGACGACGAGCCGTTCCGGGTTCAGGCCGTCGAACACGGCCCGCATGCCCCGGCCCGGCTCGCCGATCAGCGCGTCCGCGGGGAGGTCGACGCCGTCGAGGAACACCGTCCACTGGTTCTCCGCGACGGGCACGTGCACGTCCACCGGCGTCAGGGCGAGCCGGTCGTCGGGCAGGTCGATCGAGAGCAGGCTCAGCCCGCCGCTCGCGGCGTCCCGGGCCACCAGCACCATCACGTCGGAGGAGTCGACGGCCGAGATGTAGGTCTTCTCGCCGGTCACCCGCCATCCGGTGGCCGTGCGTTCCGCCCGGGTCGCGAGGTTGGCGGAGTTCGAGCCCGCGCCGGGCTCGGTGATCGCGAAGCAGAACCGCAGCTCGCCGGAGCCGATGCCGGGCAGCCAGCGGTCGCGCTGCTCCGGCGTGCCGTGGCGGGCGAGGATGCTGCCGGCCACCGCCGTGGAGATCGTGAGCTTGGGCGCCGGGTAGCCGCCCGCCGCGAGCCGCTCGACCACGAGGCACAGGTCGGCCATGTCCCCGCCACCGCCGTGGGACTCCGGGAGTGACACCGCAGCCAGCCCGGCCCGGCCGATGTCGCGCCACTGCTCCTCGGCCGCCTTCTCGTCGCCGAGGCTGCGGCCGGCGTAGGTGGCACCGATCCGGAAGGCCAGGTCGGCGAGCGCGGCGCGCTCCTCCGTCCCTGTGCTCACTGGGTCCGTACTCACTGGGCCGAGCCGTAGTCGCTGAAACCCCGCCCGGTCTTGCGGCCGAAGTGCCCCGCGTTGACCAGGGCGCGCAGCAGCTGGGGCGGGCGGAACCGCTCGCCGAAGTGGTGCGTCATCGCGTCCGAGGCCTTCTCCATGGTGTCCAGCCCGCCCATGTCGACCGTCGCCAGCGGGCCCATGGGGTGGTTGAACGCCAGCATGCAGGCCTTGTTGACGTCGTCGGCGTCGGCGATGCCCTCCTCCACCACCCGGGCCGCCTCCAGCACCAGCGCCATGATCAGCCGCGAGGTCAGGAAGCCCTGGGTGTCCTTCTTGCAGACGATCGTCTCCTTGCCGTAGCGCTGCGCCAGCTCCAGCACGGTGGCCACGGTGGCGTCGGAGGTCTCCAGCCCGCGCACGACCTCGATCAGCCGCATCACCGGTGGCGGGTTGAACCAGTGCGTACCGATCACCCGGTCCGGGCGCTCGGTGGCGGCCGCGATCTTCGAGATGGCGAACTGGGAGGTGTTGCTGGCCAGGATCACGTCCTCGCGGCAGACCTCGTCGAGCCGGCGGAACACCGCGCGCTTGACGTCGACGTCCTCCACGATGCTCTCGATGGCGTGGTCGGTCTGCGCGGCGACGGCGTCCATGTCGGTGCTCGCGTCGATGCGGGCCCGCACGGCCGCGGCGTCGTCGGCGGTCATGCGGTCGGCCTTGACCAGGCGCCCGAGGCTCCGCTCGATGCGCCCGAGCCCGCGCTCGAGCGCGGCGTCGTCGAGGTCGACGAGGGTGACGTCGAAGCCCGCCGTCGCTGCCACCTGCGCGATGCCGTTGCCCATCTGCCCGCCCCCGCCGACGACCATCACCCTGGTGATCTGCATGTCCACGTCTCCCGGAGCTCGGCGGCATTTCCCTGATTGACTCTTATACCAACCGGTCGTTAGATAGTCACGTGGCCGGCATCGAAGCGTGGACCGAGTTCTGGGGACTGCAGTCCCCGGACGCCCCCGCGGTGATCGGTCCGGCGGGCGCGGTCGGCTGGGGCGAGCTCGCCGCACAGGTGCAGGGGATCGCGCGGAGCCTCGGTCCGGGCGACGTCGTCGCCCCGGGGGCCGACGGGTCCGATGTGCTCGAGCTCGTGCTCGGCTGCGCGGCCGCCGGGGCGGTGCTCGACCTGACGGGGGCCTGCGGGCCGGACGCTCCGGCCCGGTGGACGGCGCGCCCCGCGACCCGCGACGGCGGCGCGACGACCGGGATGCGCCGGCCCCTGCTCGTGCTCCCCGCCGACCTGACGCCGGACGGCACCGTCGCGCTCACCCACCACGACGTCGAGGCACTCGCCGTGGCCGGGATCGCGGCGGACGGGCTGTGGCCGGCCGACCGGGTCGCCACCACGGGTTCGCCCGTCGAGCGGCTGCTCGCGGCGCTCCCCGCCCTGCACGCCGGAGCGGCGATCACCGAAGACGACGCCACCGTGCTGCACGGCGCCGCCCCCGAGCCGGTCGCCGGCACGCGCCTGCGCCGGATCGTGGTCCGGGAGCCCGCCCCGCCCGGGATCGTCGCGGGGTGGGGCGCGCTCGGCGTCGACGTCGTGCTCACCTACGGGCCCGTCGAGGCCTCCGGGTTCGGGCTCCGGGAACCGCGGCCGGGCGCGCCGCTCGTGGCCCTGCCGGGCCGCCGCGCCCGCGTGGTGGACGGCGAGCTGCAGCTGGCCGGAGCCGGGGTCGTGGCCGGTGGGTGGCTGCGCACCGGCCGCCGGGCCGTCGAGGCACCGTCGGGGTTCCGGCTCGCCGACCTGGCGGTGGCGAGGTGAACGCCGGCCTCGTCGTCGAGCGCGACGGGCCCGTCACCACGCTGCGGCTCGACCGGCCCGACCGGCTCAACGCTCTCGACTACGCGCTGGTCCGGGAGCTGTACGCCGCCCTGGGTGCGCTGCACGCCGACCTGTCACAGCGCGTGGTGGTGCTCACCGGCACCGGGCGCGCGTTCTGCTCGGGGATCGACCTCAAGGAGCAGGCGGCCGGTGCGGCGTGGGATCCGTCGGTCGGGCACGTGCAGGAGCGCTACGCGCTGCAGCAGGCCGTGAGCGGGCTGGTCAGCGCGCTGCGCCGGATCCCGCAGCCGGTGGTCGCGATGGTCGGCGGGGTCGCCGCGGGCGGCGGGCTGTCGCTGGCCTGCGCCGCCGACCTGCGCGTCGCGGAGCCCACCGCGTCGTTCAGCGCCGCGTTCGTGAAGCTGGGCGCGTCGGGCGGCGACCTGGGCAGCACCTACTTCCTGCCGCGCATCATCGGTTGGGAGCGCGCCGCCGAGATCCTCTACACCGGTCGCACCGTCGACGCCGCCGAGGCCGAGCGGATCGGGCTCGTCGGGCGGGTCGTGCCCGCCGGCGAGGGGCTCGCGACGGCCCACGCGCTCGCCGCGGAGATCGCGACGACGGCGCCGATGTCGGTGCGCATGACCAAGTCGCTGCTCGACCTCTCCCGCGACGGCGCCTCGCTCGACCAGGTGCTCGAGTTCGAGAACCGCACACAGGTCCTGCTCACGGGCACCGCCGACTTCGCCGAGGGCGTCCGGGCCGTGGGCGAGCGCCGGCTGCCGACGTTCACCGACCACTGAGGGAGCCCGCATGGACCGGACCGAGCACGAGATCGGCACCGTGCAGTCCGTGGACGAGTGGCCGGCGTTCTGGGCCCGCTACGCCCCCGACCGCACGGTGATCCTGTTCGACGGACGCGCGATCACCTGGGCCGAGCTCGAGGACCGGTCCGCGCGGCTCGCGGGCGGGCTGCGCGCGGCCGGAATCGCGAAGGGCGACCGCGTCGGGTTCCTCTCCCGCAACACGCCCGAGTTCTTCGAGACGCTCATCGCCTGCGCCCGGCTCGGCGCGGTCTTCGTGCCGTTCAACATCCGGCTCGCGGCAGGCGAGATGGCCTATATGACCGGCAACGCCGGGCTGAGCCTGCTGATCGCCGAGACGTTCTTCGCCGACCGGCTGGACGGCGTGCTCCCCCAGGTCGCCGACGCGTACTTCCTCGACGGCACCCCGTCGGCCGACGCCCTCTACGACGCCGAACCGGTGCGGGCCGCCGACGACGTCACGCCGGCCGACCCGCTGCTGCTCGTCTACACCAGCGGCACCACCGGGCACTCCAAGGCCGCGGTGATCAGCCACGGCAACGCCGCGGGCACGGCGATCGCGGTGATCAACGCCGAGGGCCTGCACCCCGACGACCGCGTGGTGCTGCCCGCTCCGCTGGCCTTCGCCGGGTCGGTGCTCTCCATCGGGCTGCCGTTCCTGCAGGCCGGGGCGAGCATGGTCATCGAGCGCGAGCTCGACCCCGTCCACCTCCTGGACGACATCGAGCGCCTCGGCGTCACCATGCTCAAGCTCGTGCCGGTGATCTACCAGATCATGGCGGCCAGCCCCGGGTTCGCCAAGCGCGACCTGTCGGGCCTGCGCAGCCCCACCTACGGGGGCGCGCCCGCGTCGATGGAGCTGCTGCGCACCTACCAGGACCGCGGGGTACCGCTCAGCGGCGCCTACGGGCTCACCGAGGGCTGCGGCTACAACCTGCTGCTGCCCGCCGCCGAGGCACTGACCCGGATCGGGTGGGCGGGCAAGCCGCTGCCGTTCCAGCGCTGCCGGATCGTCGACGAGTACGGCGACGAGGTGCCTGCCGGTGAGGTCGGCGAGCTCGTGATCTCCGGGCCGTGCGTGATGCAGGGCTACTGGCGCGATCCCGCGGCCACCGCCGCGACGATCCGCGACGGCTGGCTGCACACCGGTGACCTGGCGCTGACCGACGGCCTCGGGTACTTCACGATCGTCGACCGGGCCAAGGACATGTTGATCTCCGGCGGGCTCAACGTCTACCCGGCCGAGGTGGAGCGGGCGCTGCGCCTGCATCCCGCCGTCGTCGACGTGGCCGTGATCGGGGTGCCCGACGAGCGCTGGGGCGAGACGCCGCTGGCCTGCGTGGTCAGCAACGACCCGAAGCTGACGCTGGAGTCGCTCGTGGCGGGCGTCGCGGACGAGCTGGCCGACTACAAGCGCCCCCGCCGCCTCCGCCTGCTCGACGAGCTGCCCCGCAACGCGAACGGGAAGATCCTCAAACGAGCGCTCCGGGAGCTGTAGATGCTGTTCATGCACGCCACCCTCACCCCGGTGCCCGGCCGGCTCGCCGACCTCGGCGACACCGTCGCGTGGCTGAAGAAGGGCTTCGAACGCAGCGGTATGACGCTGCGCCGCGCCTGGGCGTCGACGTCCGGGGAGCCGGGCACGATGGTGGACCTGTGGGAGCTGCCCGACGCCAACGCCGTCGTCGGGGCGCTCACCGCGGCGGCGGAGCACCCGCGCCACGAGGAGGCGATGGCCAAGCTCGCCACGGTGCTCCAGGACGAGGTGCTGCGCCTGCTCAGCCCCGCGCCGCACTGCCCGGACTTCCGGCCCGCCGGCGGGTCCCGCTGCCTGCAGGTGACCTACCGCGTCGGCTACGGCGGCGGCCGGGCTGCGTGGCCGCGGCTCCCCGGTCCCGACGGCTGGCACCTCGCCGGCGCGTTCGAGTCCACCATCGGCGACCTGTGCGAGATCGTCGAGATGTGGGAGCTGCCCGACGACGCCGACGCCTCGGCCCTGGGCGAGCAGCTGCCCCCCGGTGTCCGCGCGCGCAGCACGGTGGAGCTGGAGCCGCTGGCCTGGTCGCTGTAGGGCCCGGCGGGTCGGGCGGCCGGGCGGCCGGGCGGCCGGGCGGCCGGGCGGCCGGGCGGCCGGGCCATGATCACCGCCTCGGGACACGGAGCCGCCTCTGCGACGACTCGGCGTCCCCGACCGACGATCACGGGCCCCTGCCGTCCACAGATCAGCGTTCGGGGACCACCAACCGCCGCGGACACGGCCGCGCGTCCCCCAACGGTGATCACGGGCACCACCCCGGTGGGCCGTACCGGCCGCGTCGCCCCGCTTGGCCATGATCGCCAGGAGTGGGGTCGGGCACGGCCACATCTGACCGCTGGTGACCACGCTCGCCGATCATGAGCCGGTCGCCGGGCCCGGCCGAGGTCGTGCGCGGATATCGGTGCCCTGGCACCGATATCCGCGCACGGGCGGCGCAGCCGCACTCCCTACGGCAGGTGGTAGCCGCTCCAGGAGTGGCCGCCGTCGACCGTCAGGGTCGCGCCGGTGACGAACGTCGCCGCGTCGGACACCAGGAACACCGCGGCGGCCACGATCTCGTCCATCCGCCCCACCCGGCCCAGCGGCAGCGCCGCCCCGATCTCGGCGAAGGCCTCGCGGCGGCCCAGCGCCTGGGTGCCGCCGTCGGTCTCGAAGGGGCCCGGGGCCAGGGCGTTCACCCGGATCCCGGCCGGACCCCACTCCTTGGCCAGCGTGCGCGTGAGGTTCGCGATGCCGGCCTTCGCCGCGGCGGCGTGGGCCATGCGGTCACCGTGGGTGTCGACGAAGTCGCCGGTGACGTTGAGGATCGCGCCGCCGCCCCGCATCGCGGCGGCCGCGGCCTGGGAGCAGAAGAACGTGCCGTTGAGGTCGATGTCGACCACCGTGCGCCAGGCGTTGGGCGAGAGGTCGGCGGCGGCGCAGCGGAAGTTGCCGGCCGCGGAGTTCACCAGCACGTCGATCCGGCCGAACTCCGCCACCGTCGCGGCGACGGCGGCCGCCACCGCGTCCGGGTCGCGGACGTCGGCTTGCACGGCGAGGGCCCGCCCACCGGCCGCGACGATCGGGTCGGCGACCGCGCGCAGGTGCTCGACGTTGCGGCTGAGCACCGCCACGTCGGCGCCCAGCGCGGCGTAGCCGGCGGCGATCGCCGCGCCCATGCCCGTCCCACCGCCCGTGACCAGCGCGACGCGACCCGCCAACGCCGTCGGGCTGAACGCCGAGAGGGCCGTCACCGGCCGTCCAGCGCCACGGCGTCCGCCTGCCCGAGCCCCCCGCAGATCGACGCCGCCCCGCGCCCGCCGCCGCGCCGCCGCAGCTCCCGGGCCAGCGTGAGCACGAGCCGCGCCCCGGACGCCCCGGGCGGGTGCCCGATGGCCACCGCGCCGCCGTTGGGGTTGAGCCGCCCCAGCACCGACTCCTCGACCGCCCGGTCGCCGCGGGCCAGCACCCGCGCCGACGTCAGCGGCACGCACGCGAACGCCTCGTTGATCTCCAGCACGTCGAGGTCGGCCAGCGCCCAGCCCACGCCCGCCAGGGCCTTCTCCATCGCCGGGGCCGGGGCGACGGCGATCTCGCGCGGGGCGCGGGCCACGCTCCCGGTTCCGGCGATCCGGGCGAGCGCGGTGAGCCCGTGCTCGGCGGCGAACCGCTCCGAGACCAGCACGACGTAGCAGGCCCCCGCGTCCTGCCCGGGTGCGTTGCCCGGCGTCACGATCGGCCCGTCGAAGATCGTCTTCAGGCGGCCCAGCTTCTCCGGCGACGAGTCGGGGCGCGGGCCCTCGTCCTCCTCGAGAGTGGTGCCGTCGGCGGCCTCGAACGGCACGATCTCGTCGGCGAAGAAGCCGGCGTCGCGGGCCCGGAAGTACTCGCGGTGCGACCGCACCGCGAAGCGGTCGGACTCCTCGCGCGTGATCCCGTGCTCGGCCGCCACCTCCCCGGCGTCGACGGCCACGGGCTTGCCGCCGATGTCGGAGCCCGGCTCGGCCATCGGGTCCTTCAGGGTCGGGCCGCCGCGGCGGATGCCCCAGCGGATCGAGGGCGTCATGAGGAACGCGGCGCGCCCCATGTTGTCCGCGCCCCCGGCGAGCACGACGTCGGCGTCGCCGCTGCGGATGGCCCGGGCGGCGAGCTGCACCGCCGTCATCGACGAGCAGCACGCGCGGTCGATCGTCAGCGACAGCCGGTCGGAGGGGATGCCGGCCCGCAGCATCGCGACCCGGGCCGGGATGGAGCCGTCCAGCGCCTCCTCGGCCGGGATCGTGACGCCGGAGTACACCTCGTCGACGTCGTCGGGCGCCACGCCGACGCGCTCCAGCGCGGCGCGCATCCCGAACGCGGCGAGCTCGACGCTGGCGACGTCACGGATCGCGCCACCGAAGCGGCCGAACGGGGTGCGGGCACCGCCCAGCAGCAGGGCATCACTCATGGCTGAACACCGGCTTCCGCTTCTCCAGGAAGGCCGCGAAGCCCTCCTCGAAGTCCTTCGACGCGAACGTCTCCAGGAAGATCTCGCGCTCGCGGTCGAGCGCCGGACCGAGCACGGCCCCGTCGACGGCCCGTTTGGCCGCCGTCACGGCGACGCGGGGCAGCGCCGCGATCCGGGCCGCCAGCTCGTGGGCCGCGGCGAGGGCGCCGCCGGGTTCGCTGACGCGGTTGACCAGCCCCAGCGCGAGCGCGCGCTGCGCGTCGACGAGCGACCCGAGGAACAGCAGCTCCTTGGCCGCGGCGGTGCCGATCCGGGCGGGCAGCCGCTGGGTGCCGCCGCCCCCGGGGATGAGACCGAGCTTCACCTCGGGCAGCCCGAACCGCGCGCCCGGGTCGGCGACGATGAGGTCGCAGATCAGGGCGATCTCCAGCCCGCCGCCCACGGCGCTCGCCTGCACCGCGGCGATCAGCGGCTGCGGCAGGGCCTGCCAGGCGTCGAACACCGCGCGGGCGCGGAGGCTGTGCTCGTCCATCGCCCCGGGCTCGGCGCGCAGGGCCTCGAACTCGCCGATGTCGGCTCCGGCCATGAACGCGGCGGTGCCCGCCCCGGCGAGCACCACCACGCGCACCCCGTGGTCCGGGCCGACGCACGCGGCGGCGCGCCCGAGCCCGTCGATCACGGCGGTGCCCATGGCGTTGACCGGCGGGCTGTCCACCAGCACCGTCGCCACCCCGTCGGCGACCGTGACGGTCACCGGGCCGAACTGTTCACTCATGCCTGGGTCCTCATGCTCGGGGCGTCCTCACGGTCGGGGGGTACCAGCAGCTCGACGGGCGGCGCCGCGCCGAGCCGGGTCGGGGGCAGGGGCGGGAAGTCGGGGCGCTCGCCGCGGCCCAGCCGGGCCCCGACCTCCACGAAGTCGCGCCCGGTCAGCGAGCGGCGCGTCAGCTCGTCGGCGTCGTCGATCGCTCCCTGCAGGTCGGAGTCCTCGGCGCGCAGGAGCTGCCACTTCATCGCCGCCATCGACGCGGGCGAGGACCAGGTGGCGAGCCCGCGGGCGTAGTCCAGGGTGCGCTCGAGCAGCTCGTCGGCGGGGTGCACGTCGGTGACGAGCCCGTAGGCCGCGGCGTCCGCGCCGGTGACCAGCCGCCCGGAGAACAGCAGGTCCGCGGCCCGGGTCGGGCCGACCGACCGCGACAGCAGCCACGCGAGACCCTGCTCGGCCACCAGCCCGTGCGTGGCGAACCCCGTGCCGATCTTCGCCTCCGGCGTGGTGAACCGCAGGTCGCACATCAGCGCGACGAGCAGCCCGATCCCCACGCAGGCCCCGTTGACGGCGGCGATCACCGGTTTGGCGATCGTGCGCGGCGTCGAGAACGGGCTGAACGGCTCGGCGAACGCACGGGAGCCGTCGCCGAGGTCACCGAGCACCGTGAAGTCGGCGCCCGCGCAGAACCCGCGCCCGGCCCCGGTGAGCACGATCGCGCGGACGTCGGAGCGGTCCGCGGCCTCGCCGAGGAACCCGAACAGTCCCTCGCCGAGCTCGTCGTCGTAGGCGTTGAGGCGTTCGGGCCGGTTGAGCCTGATCAGCGCGACGCCGTCGGCGACGTCCATCAGCACTGCCGTCACGAGACCTCCCCTGCGTGGAAACCGTCGGCGTAGAGCCCGTCGATGACCTCGGCGTAGCGCTCGACGATCCGGTGGCGCCGCAGCTTGGCCGTGGGCGTCAGCTCCTCGCCGCCGGGCAGCCACTCCGTCGCGAGGACCCGGAACCGCTTGACCTGCTCGGGCCGCGACAGCTGCGCGTTGCCCTCCTCGACGGCGGCGCGGATCTCCGCCAGCGCCCGCTCGTCGCGGGCCACCTCGTCCACCGTGACGCCGTGCCGGGCCGCCCAGCTCGCCGCGTAGACCGGGTCCAGGACGATCAGCGCCACGAGGTAGGGCCGGGCGTCGCCGACGCAGCAGATCTGCCCGATCAGCGGGCTGCGCGGGCCGATCGCCGACTCGACGGTGACCGGCGCGATGTTCTTGCCCTGCGCGCTGATGATCAGCTCCTTGGCGCGGCCGACGATGGAGAGGTAGCCGTCGGCGTCGAGCGCGCCCAGGTCGCCGGTGTGCAGCCAGCCGTCCGGGTCGATCGCGGCGGCGGTGGCCTCGGGCAGGTTGTGGTAGCCGGCCATGACCTGCGGACCCCGCAGCAGGACCTCCCCCGTGTCGTCGATGCGGACCTCGATGCCCCGCGACGCCGTACCGACCTTCCCGATCCGGATGGCGTCCGGTGCGACGACGGTGCCCGAGCCGCTGCTCTCGGTGAGCCCGTACGCCTCGCCCATCGGCGTGCCGATCGCGTGGAAGAACTCCATGATCGGGCCGGGGTTCGGGGCCGTCGCGACGAGGACGACGACCAGCCGGTCGATCCCGACGCTGCGCTTCCAGTCCTGCAGGGGTCCGGCCCGGAACGCCGCGGCCCCCTCGGCCACCGCGGTCGCCACGACCTCCCCCGCCTGCGTGGCCCGGACCTGCGCGTACCCGGCGGCCAGGCCCTCGTCCACCGACTCGCGGACGTCCGCGGCGAGGCCGGCGCGCCAGACGTCGAAGTCGGCCCGGAGCTTCTCGAAGATCCGCGGCGGCCCGTAGAAGTAACCGGGGTGCGCGCCGGCGAGCACGTCGAGGACGGCCCGCGGGTCGGCGCACGTCACCACCTCCCAGCCGGTGACCATCGGGATGTAGTAGCCGCCGCAGCGGTCGCCGACGTGCGCCGAGGGCAGCCAGGAGATCACCGTGGTGCCCGGCGGCAGGCCCAGCACCGAGTTGGTGGCCACGGCGGTGGCCAGCACCCCGCGGTGGGTGATCTGCACACCCTTCGGCTTCCCGGTGGTGCCGCTGGTGTAGATCATCGTGAGGACGTCGCCGGGATCGGGCGGCGGCGGGTCGAACGCCGTGCCGGCCCCCGCGGCCACGACGTCGCCCAGCGTCCGCCACCCGGGCGGCGCCTCCCCGTCCGCGTCCCCGTCGACGACGAACCTCAGCGACGGCAGCGCGAGCCCGTCCAGGGCGCCGACCAGCCCGCGCTCGCTGATCACCGCGGACACCCCCGCGTCGGAGAGCACGTGCTGCAACTGCGGTGGGGCCGAGGTGACGTAGAGCGAGACGGTGACGGCGCCGATCGTGACGGCGGCCAGGTCGACGGGGTAGAACTCCGGACGGTTGCGCAGCAGCAGCGCGACGGTGTGGCCCGGCCCGAGCCCCAGCGCCGCGAACCCGGCGGCGAGCGCCGTGGACCGCTCGGCGAGATCACCCCAGGTCAGCGCCAGGGAACCGTCGTGGGCGCGGACGGCCACCTCTCCTCCGCGGTCGGCCACGGTGCGCCGGAACGCGGACAGGAGCGTGTCGGTGTCGCCCACGGTGCGCACTGCCTGCTCGATCGACATCCGGGCGCTCCCATCGGTGGGGTGACGCCTCGGACGCTAGCAAACAAACGGGCGGTAGTTAAGGGTGCGGAGCTCGCGTGCGGGGGACCTCCGCCGTGGCGTCCCGGAGGAGCTGGGCACCGGACGTCGCGGGGCTGACGTCACCCGGAACCGGACGCCCGGCAGGCCGGGATCGACGGCGTCCGGCCCCGAGCGGCGCACGACCACCGTCCACTCCGCCGACGGGCCGCCGGGCGTGAACCGCACCCACGTGCCACCCAGGTCGATCTCGTCCGGGCGCACCGGCGCACCCAGCTCGAGCAGCTCGTGCCACAGGGCCGCCGTGGCGGCGGGGTCGGCGACCGGCACCTCGACGCCGAGGATCGCGTCGATCCCGGCATCGGGCTCCGGGCCGGGGTCGACGTCGTCCCAGAACCACTGCCCGGGTTCGGCGATGCCGTCGACCTCCAGCACGAGCCCGACGTCCTTCGGGTGCAGCTGGAGCACGACCTTCCCCATCGCCGTCTCCTCGACCGGCACCCGGACGCCACGGGCCCGGCAGCGTTCGAGGACGCCCGCCGCGTCGGGGTGCTGCACCGACAGCACGAACCCGCCGCGCCCGCCGACCGTGCGCAACCGGCCCGCGACCGGGCCGTCGGCACCGAGCGGGGCGACGAACTCGAGATAGCGCCCGGGCGCCACCGGTAGCGTGGCGTCGGCCAGCCCGTGGGCCCTCAGGTCGGGATCGGCGAACCCGGCCCCCAGCCCGAACGCGCGGCGCACGGTCGCGACGTCGGCGTCGAGAGCCGTCGTGCCGATCACGACCTGGCGCAGCGTGGCCCAGGCGACCATCAGAGCCCGACGGCCGTCGCCGGGTCGTCGTGGGTGCGCCAGTCCGGGATCTGCGCGCCGGGCGCCCACGTGGAGTGCGTGCCGCTGGAGACCCGCTCGGGCAGCCGGATGCGGGCGATCGGCCCGTCGCCGACGGTGCGGGCGTCGAAGATCAGGCACTCGGACAGGTCGCGGTTCATGTCCGAGACGATGGTGACGAGGTAGCCGTCGTCCTCGCTCCGCGATCCCGTGCGGGGCGCCATCGCGGTCTCGCTGCCGAACACGCCCTCGCCGAACGCGTAGCGCTCCTCGGTGCCGGTGTCGGCGTCGTGCTTGAGGATGCCGTCGAAGAGGAACCAGCCCGGCAGCGTGGTGGCCGCGTAGGTGTAGCGGTGCCGCCGCCCGGCGTGCCGCTGGTTGATCATGCCGAACTCGCTGATCCGGTCCGAGAGGTGATCCTCGGTGCACTTCCCGGTGACGGTGTCCAGGCGCCAGCGGTGCAGCCGCGGGCCCATCTGCTCGTTGTCGAGGAAGCGGAACATGCGCTGGTAGATGGTGCCGCCACCGGACGGGGGCTCAGGGTTCTCCTGGTAGTAGCCGTCGACGACGATCTCGTCGCCGTCCTCGTAGGCGTTGGTCCAGTGCAGGACGTAGGTGGGGTCGGCCTCGAACCACCGGATGTCGCTCGTCTCACCGCGGCGCGGGATCACCGCGAACCGGGTGGGGATGTCGGGGTGGAACTTGGCCGCGTACTTGCCCTTCGCCAGCGCCTCCGGGGCCCAGAACAGCGGCATGTCGTTGAGGATCGCGAAGTTCTCGGTGAACACCATGTCGTGCGGCAGGCGCGGGCCGGGCAGCGGCACGTCGATGTAGTGCACGAGGGCGTCGGCCGCGTCCACCACGCCGTAGTGCATGTACGGCGCCTCGGTGCCGTAGTTGAAGAACAGCAGCTCGCCGGTGGCCTCGTCGAACTTCGGGTGCGCCGAGACCCCGACGTCGGACGGGAACGCGCCGTTCCAGCTCGCCTTGCCCAGGGTGTCCAGCGTGGTCGGGTCGAGGCGGTAGAGATCGCCGCACTGGTAGAAGCTCGTGAGCGCGACGCCGTTGTGCATCACGATGTCGGTGCTGGACGCGTCCTTCATCCGCCCGCGCGCGCCCCATCCGGTCTGGGTCGGGGACGTCGCGGGGTTCTCGGCGAGCCCGGCCCACAGCGGCCGCCCGGCCTCCTGCTCGGCGAGGAAGCCGTCGGTGCGCACGAACCGGTTGCGGTAGAACGCCTTCCCGTCCCGGAACCCGACGACGTGCACCATGCCGTCGCCGTCGAAGGGGTGGTAGAGCTCCAGCGCCGGGTGCACCGGGTTCTCGGTGTTGCGCAGGTAGACCCCGTCGAGGTCGGCCGGGATCTCGCCGACCACGTCGAGGTCGTCGGCCTTGCGCTCGACCGTCTGGGGCCGCCACGGGCCCGTGCGGTAGGGGTGGTCGTCGTCGGCGGGCAGCGTCGTGAGGGCGCGGCCGAGCACTTCCAGTTCCATAGTGCCTTCCTCCTGGCTAGGGCGCTCCCACGACGAAGCTCGCACACGTGGTGGTGCTGCCGCCGATGTTGAGGGTGGCGACCGTGCGGGCACCGGCCACCTGGTACTCCCCGGCCTGGCCGGTGACCTGCTTGTAGGCGTCGAGCATCATGCGCACGCCGGTGGCGCCGACGGGATGGCCGCCGCCGATCAGGCCGCCGCCCGGGTTGACCGGGATGCGGCCGCCGTGCTCGATGTCGCCGGAGTCGACCGCCTTCCAGCTCTCCCCCGGCGCGGTGATGCCGAAGTGGTCGATGGCGGCGTACTCGCTCATCGAGAAGCAGTCGTGGGTCTCGATCGCGTCCAGATCGTCGACGCCCGCGATGTCGGCGCGGGTGAACGCGTCGGTGATGGTACGCCGCACGTGGGGCAGCACGTAGGGGTCGTCGGCGGAGCGGTCGAGCTTCTGCTGCAGCGACAGGCCCGCCGTGCGGTGGCCCCAGCCGAGGATCTGCGCCCGCTGCTTCTCGGGGTGCGCCGCCAGGTACCGGTCGCTCACCACCACGACACCGGCCGCGCCGTCGGTCATCTGGCTGCAGTCGGTGCGCCGCACCCGGCCCTCGACGCGCGGGTTGGCCTCGTCGTCGTCGGTGAAGCTGGCGTCGGTGAAGCTCCAGCCGCGGGTCTGGGCGTTGGGGTTGAGCTTGGCGTTGCGCATGTTGATCTCGGCGATGGCGTGCACGTAGCGGTCGTCGACGCCGTAGCGGCGGTCGTACTCCTCGGTGAGCCGGTCGAACATGTACGGCCACATGAACCGCGCGTCCCGGCCCTCGTGCCCGATCCACGCGGCCGCGCCGAGGTGCTGCGCCCCCAGCTCGCCGCCGACCGTGCGCTCGATCTCCGCCCCGATCACCAGCGCGACGTCGTAGCGGCCGGCCTCGATCTCGGCCATCGCGGCGATCAGCGCCATCGACCCCGACGCGCACGCGGCCTCGTGCCGGACGGCGGGCACCTCCCACAACGCAGGCTCGACGGTGGCCGGCATCGCGCCGAGCTGGCCCTGCCCGGTGAACAGCTGACCGAAGGCGTTGCCGACGTGCACGACGCCGACGTCGGACGCGGGGATGTTCGCGTCCTCCAGCGTGCCCTGGACGTTCTCCGCGAACAGCTCCGCGAACGAGACGCCCTCGCGGGCGGTGTTGCGCGCGAAGTCGGTCTGGTGGCCGCCGATGACCCAGCTTGACGGGACGCTCATGGAGTCAGTACTACAACAAGCAGAGTTGCTCGTCAACGGAGGCGTCTCGGCGCGCTGATCGCGGAGAGCCGCCGTGGCCCCGCCCACGCCGACGCCCAGAGCGGCTTCGCCGACTTCGCCGGCGAACTCCCGTAGCGTTCCCGTCCATGGACTCCCCGGACTCCTCCACGCGGCGCGTCACCGTGCTGGACGAGGGCGGCCCCAACTCCATCGCCGTCGCGAACGGCATCGTCGGTGACGAGTGGACGCTGTGGATCGTGCAGAGGGCACTGGGCGGGCTCACCCAGTACAGCGAGTACCTGCACGCCGGCCCGATCTCCAGCGCGGTGCTGACGGCGCGCCTGGCCCGGCTCGTCGAGGTCGACGTCATGGAACGCGTCCCCTACAACGCCCGGCCACCGCGCCACGACTACCGGCTCACGGCCCGGGGCCGGGCGATGTGGCCGATCCTGCTGACGATGTGGGCGTGGGAGCGCGCCTGGGTGGACGGTCCCGCGCCGCGCCTGCCCGCGATGCGCCACACCACGTGCGGGGCCGTGTTCAGCCCGGTGCTGGTGTGCGCGGCGTGCGACCAGGAGACCGTCGCCCGCGACGTGTCGGGCGAGTTCGGGCCCAGCGGGGGCTGGTCGCGCAGCATCCCCTCGGCCACCACGCGCCGGCGGTCGCACTCGGGCAGCCGCCCCGACGAGCTCGTCGTCCAGACGATGGCGATGATCGGCAACCGCTGGTCCACGGCCCTGCTGGGCGCCGCGTTCCTCGGGGCCACGCGCTTCGGCGAGTTCGAGCAGCGCGTGGGCGCGCCGCCGACGATCGTGGCCGAGCGGCTGCGCAGCTTCTGCGAGATCGGGGTGCTGGAGCAGAGCCCCAACCCGCAGCGCCCCGACTGGATCGTCTACCGGCTCTCGACGAAGGGCCGCGCGTTCTTCCCCGTCATGGCCTCGGTGCTGGAGTGGGGCCGGCAGTGGTTCGTCTCGCCCGAGGGCCCGGCCCTGCGCCTCGAACACGCCGGTTGCGGCCGCACCTTCCACCCTCGCCTACGCTGCAGCGAGTGCCACGAGCGCCTGCGGGGCGCCGACGTGGAGATCGTCCGCGACGGACGGGCCGCTCGGACGGCCGTCTGACCGGGGTCAGCGCCCGGTCGACAGACGGCCGGCCTGGTGGAGCATCGCCATGCCGCGTTGCCAGCGCACCGGGTCCACCGCGTACCTCGCCCTCGCCTCGATCGCCATGCGGTCGGTGTCGACGATCCGCTCCCGCGGGCCATGGCGCGCAGGCCGGTGACGGCGATGTCGCGGGGGTCCTCCTTCTCCCCCTCGACGTGGTCGGCCATCCGCGTGTCCACCGACCCGACGACGAGAGCCGTGACGCTCGTGCCCTGCGGCTCCAGCTCGGCGCGGGCGATGACCGACAGGAACAGCGCCGCCGACTTCGCCGGCGAGTAGCCGCCCATGAACACCGTGGGGATGGCGCCGGCCACCGACAGCACGTTGACGATCGCGCCGCCGCCGTTGCGCGCGAGCACCGGGGCGAACGCGCGGGTCATGGCCAGGACGCCGAAGTAGTTGACCTCCATCTCCCGGCGCGCCACGGCGGGGTCGGCGGCGAGAACCAGGCTGTCGCGGCCGTGCAGGCCCGCGTTGTTGATCACTACGGTGGCGTCCGCGCAGGTCCGGGCGGCGGCGGCCACCGACTCCTCGTCGGTGACGTCGAGCGGAACCGGCACCGCGCCCGCCGCCACGAGCTCGGCCGGCACCGCGTCGACGTCGCGGGCGCCGCAGTAGACCCGCGCCGCGCCGGCGGCCAGCAGCTCCTCCACGAACGCGCGTCCGATGCCGCGGTTGCCACCGGTGACGATCGCCGTGCACCCCTGCGCGGTGGCGCTCACACCCGGATCCCGTCGTCGACCACGTCGGGCGGGAACGTCGCGCCGAACAGCAGGCCGAACAGCAGGTCGGCCGGGTGGGACAGCGCGGCCTCGATGGTGTCGACGTAGCCCTGCGCCGGCCCGGAGCAGAGGCCGCCGTGCTCCTCCGTGGCGCCGTCGGGGTGGCTGGCCCGCCGCGTGGCCACGTCGCCGGGGTCGACGGCGCGCAGGTAGCGGGTGAGCAGCTCGGCGATGGCGTTCCCGTCCAGCAGGAGCCGCAGGTCGTTCATGATCCGAAGCTACAACTGACGGCGTGACCTGCCTAGTGTTGACCTCGTGGCGGGCACGGAGTACGAACGGCACTGCTAACTGTAGCGACGCAGGAGGTGCCGTGCCCGGTCGACGGATGCATCCTCAGGACCGCGTCGACGACTACGTCGGCCGGGGCTGGTGGACCGGGGAGACGGTGCAGCAGCTGTTCGCCGACCGGGTCGTGGAGCGGGGCGACGCCCTCGCCGTGGTGGACCCGCCGAACAAGGCCGACCTCGTGGACACCGCACCGCTGCGGCTGACCTGGACCGGGGTGGCCGCCCGCGTCGAGGAGCTGGCCGGGGTGCTGCTTGCCCACGGCGTGGGCGAGGGCGACGTGATCGCGCTGCAGTTGCCCAACATCGTCGAGCTCGCGGTGGCCTACCTGGCGGCCTGGCGGGTCCGGGCCGTCGTGTCGCCGCTGCCCGTGCAGTACCGGCGCCACGAGATCGTCGAGCTGGGCCGGATCGGCGGGATCGCGGCGTTCCTCACCAGCGACCGGATCGGGGCGCGGCCGGCGGCGGCGGAGACCGTCGCGTTGCGGGCCGAGGTGCCGTCGCTGCGCACCGTGTTCCACATCGGACCGACCGACGTGCCGGGCTCGGTGCGCCTGGACGGCGCGGCCGGTGAGCCACCCGCCGCCGTCGCGGCGTACGCCGACGCCCACCCGGTGGACCCCAACGACTGCATCACGGTGTGCTGGACCTCCGGCACCGAGGCCGCGCCGAAGGGCGTGCCCCGCGCGCACTACGAGTGGCTGGTGATGAGCCACAGCACGGTGGCCGCCCCCGGCCTGACGGCCGACTCGCGCATCCTCAACCCGTTCCCGATGGTCAACATGGCGGGCATCAGCGGGATGTTCCTGCCGTGGCTGCACACCGGGTGCTCGCTGGTGCAGCACCACCCGTTCGACCTGCCCGTGTTCCTGGCCCAGGTCCGTGACGAGGCCATCACCTACACCGTGGCCCCGCCCGCGCTGCTGGCGCTGCTGCTGCAGCGCGAGGAGATCCTCGCCGCCGCCGACATCTCGTCGCTGACGGCCCTCGGGTCGGGCTCGGCGCCGCTGCAGGAGTGGATGGTGCGGGGCTGGCACGACCGCCACGGCCTCGACGTCATCAACTACTTCGGCTCCAACGAGGGCATCGCGCTGATGACCGACGTCGAGCGGATGACCGACCCGGGCATGCGCGCCCGCTGGTTCCCGCGCTACGGCGGCGGCCGGGAGTGGAGCTTCCCCGCGGCCGCCCAGACCACCGTGAAGCTGGTGGATCCCCGGACCGGCGCGGAGATCGACGAGCCGGGCGTGCCCGGCGAGCTGCTCCTCAAGGGCCCCAGCCTGTTCGCGGGTTACCTCGGCGCGGTGGCCAGCCCGTTCGACGAGGACGGCTTCCTGCGCACCGGCGACGTGTTCGTCATCGACGGCCCGCACCAGGAGTTCCTGCGCTACGTCGACCGCGCGAAGGACCTGATCATCCGCGGCGGCACGAACATCGCGCCCGCGGAGCTGGAGTCGCTGATCGCCGGCCACCCGGACGTCGCCGAGGTGGCGGTGGTCGGCTACCCCGACGACGTGCTGGGCGAGCGGGTCTGCGCCGTGGTCGTGCCGCGGCCGGGGCGCACCGTCACGCTGCCCGACGTCGTGGCCCACCTGGTGGCGCAGGAGATCGCCACCTACAAGCTGCCCGAACGGCTGGAGACGCGCGACGCGTTGCCGCGCAACCCCGTCGGCAAGGTCCTCAAGCGCGAGCTGCGCACCGCCGTCTGCGAAGGAGCCCCCATGACCGACGAGGAGCACTGATGCGTGCGCCGGTGCCGGCCGTCGAGGTCTCGCTCGGGCTGTGGCAGGACCGGCCGCCCGAGGAGGTGCTGCGCACGGCCGCGCTCGCCGACGAGCTGGGCTACCCGCGCGTGTGGATCGGCGAGATGGCCACCTGGGACGCCTTCGCCCTCGGCACCCACGTCGGCTCCGGGTTCCGGCGCAGCGGCCTCGTGCTCGGCCCGTTCGCCGTGGCCGTCCGCGACCCGGCCATGATCGCGATGGGCGCGGCGTCGGTGGCCGCGCTGACCGGCCGCGACGTCGCCGTGGCGCTGGGCACGTCGTCCACCACGGTCGTCGAGGGGTGGCACGGGCGCAGCCGGCAGCGGTCGGTCACGGCCCTGGACGAGTCCGCGCGCGCCGTGCGGGCCCTGCTCGACGGGAAGAAGACCGACGTCGACGGCGCGGTGGTGCGGTCGTGCGGCTACCGCCTGCGGCTGCGCCCGCCGTCGTCGAGGCTGGTCGTCGCCGCGTTCGGCGACGGCGCCGTCCGCGCCGCCGTGCGCCACGCCGACGAGGTCGTGCTCAACCTCGTCGACCCCCTGCTCGTCCACGAGCTCGTGACCCGGATCCGCGCGGTCGCCGACGAGCTGGGCCGGCCGCACCCGCCGGTGGCGGTGTGGGCGCCCGCCGCGGTCGATCCCGGGCCCGCCGCGGCGGAGCAGCTGCGCCGCGGCGTCGTCGGCTACCTGGCCGCGCCGGGCTACAGCGACATGTTCGCCCGTGCCGGGTTCGCCGATCTCGTGGCGTTCGCGCGCACCCGGCCCCACCCGGCCGAGCTGCTGGCCCGGGTGCCGGCCGAGCTGAACCGGGTGGTCGGGCTCGTCGGCGACCGGGCGGCCGTCGCCGCCCGGCTGGGCGAGTACGCCGCCGCCGGCGCCGACACGGTGGTCGTGGTGCCCTCGTCCACCGACGACGACCCGGCCGGGGAGCACACACTGCGCGCCCTCGCTGGGGCATGATCCGCTCCGACGACGACGGCGGAGGTCAGTGATGGTGCGGATAACGGTCGACGGCGCCGAGCTGGCGCTCGACGGGTACGGCGAGGGCGACCCGCTCGTGCTCGTGCACGGCACCGGGGCGCAGGCCTCGTCGTGGGGGCGTTCGACGGCCGACCTCGCCGCCGGCGGCCGGCGCGTGCTGGCCTACGACCGGCGTGGGTACGGCCGGTCGGTGCACCGCCCCGTGCGGGACTACCGCGTCCACATCGACGATCTCGCCGCGGTCCTGGAACACCTCGGCAGGCCCGCCGATGTGCTCGGATGGAGCTCCGGGGGCAACCTCACGCTGGCGCTCGCGGCCCGGCGACCCGAGCTGTTCCGTTCCGTCGTCGTGCTGGAGGCGCCCTGGCACGGGCTGCGCGGCGCCACCCCGGACCTGCTGGCCGCACTCGCGAAGGCCAAGCGTGCGCCCGCCGGCCGCGGTCACGACCGGCGCCTCGTCGACCGCGGCCAGGGCGCGGGGCCCGCGGGCGCCTCGCCGTCGCGAGCAGGCCGGTCCGTCGCCTGGCTCGCCGAGGTGCCCACGGCGGTCGAGATCGTCGGCGGCGCGATCAGCATCGCCGGCGTGGTGGCGCTCAGGAGCGCAGGCCGTGCTGCAGCATCGCCCAGGCGGCGTCGGCGGTGGCGCGCCGGTCGGCCGGCGGCACGGTGGCCAGGAACGCCGCAACCATCCCGATCGCGATCATGATGTCGTCCACGCGCAGCCCCGGGCGCAGGCGGCCGGCGCGCTGCGCCTCGCCGAGCGCGGCGGCCAGCACCCCCCGGACGCGGTCGGTCACGGCCTCGAGGCGCGGGTCGGCCGCACCGGCGGTGATCACCCCGACGAAGGCGACCGACGCGATGATCTGCTCGGTGATGCGGGCCAGCAGGTCCTCGAGGGTCACGCCGGGACGGGCCGCCAACTCCTCGAGCCCGTCGACGTTGTCGCCGAACACGGCCAGCGCCAGGCTCACGCGGTCGGGGAAGTGCCGGTACAGGCTCCCCTGGCCGACGCCGGCCCGTTTCGCGACCGCCGAGAGCGGCGCGTCGTAGCCCTGCTCGCCGAAGACCTCCACCGCCGCGGCCACGAGGGCGCGGCGGTTGCCGGCCGCGGCACCCCGGCCCCGGTTCGTTCGACGTCCGTCCGGCACGCGGGTACCCTACCCCCATAACCGGACATCACTGTCCGGTAGTGCGAACGGAGTGCTGAGATGGCTGGACGGGTTGCGGGGAAGGTCGCCCTGATCACCGGGGCCGCCCGGGGAATGGGCCGGGCCCACGCGGTGCGGCTCGCGCAGGAGGGCGCCGACATCATCGCGGTCGACGTGTGCGCGCCGCTGCCGAGCGTCCCCTACGACTCCGCGACCCCCGCCGACCTCGACGAGACCGTGCGCCTGGTCGAGAAGCTCGACCGGCGCGTCGTCACCGCACGGCTCGACGTGCGCGACCTCGGTGCGCTCCGGACGGCCGTCGACGGGGCCGTGGCCGAGCTGGGCCGGCTCGACATCGTGGTGGCCAACGCCGGCATATGCGTGCCCCGCGCCTGGGACAGGGTCACGCCGGAGATCTTCGACGACACGATCACCACGAACGTCACCGGTGTCTGGAACACCGTGATGGCCGGTGCCCCGCACCTCGTCGAGGCGGGCGCGGGCTCGATCATCCTGATCAGCTCGGCCGCCGGCATCAAGGTGCAGCCGTTCATGGTCCCCTACACCACCAGCAAGTGGGCCGTGCGCGGCATGGCCAAGGCCTTCGCCACCGAGCTCGCGAGGCACTCGATCCGGGTCAACAGCGTGCACCCCACCGGCGTCGAGACCCCGATGGGCTCCGGCGACATGCAGGCCGCCATCGGCGAGGCCATGGCGGGCGACCCGCGGCTGGGCGGGATGTTCGTGAACATGCTGCCGGTCAGGGGCACCCAGCCCGAGGACGTCTCCGACACCGTGCTGTTCCTCGCCTCCGACGAGTCGAGGTTCGTCACGGCGCACGAGATCGCCCCGGACGCCGGGGTGACGGAGTTCTGACTCGGTCCAGCGACTCCCGCGCCCGCCCGTCACCCGACCGGGCCAGCTGCACGCCCTTGCGGGCCCCGGCCTTCGCCCCGTCGGCCACCCGCTGCAGCGGCCGCGGGGAGGGCTCGGGGCGGGCGGCAGGTCCCCGCCGACCACCACCGCGATCATCTTCCGGTGGGGGCAGCCGATCCCGGCACCCGACCGGTCGAGCAGCACCCGCCCGCGCAGCGACTCCTGCACCCGGAACGTGCGCGCGGCGAAGGCGTTGGCCCGGAACGGCCCGATCGTGACCCCCGGGCACCGACCCGCTGAACACCGCGGCGGTGAGCAGCACCCGCACGTCGACGCCGCCGGCGGCCTTCTCGGCCGGCAGGTGCGGTCGGCGAGCGGTGCCCGTCGAAGGTCGGGCTCTCCGCCGTGCCCGCCACCAGGTGGCGACGGGCCACGTCCTCCAGATCACCCACGCGACGACCGTACCGGCGGCGATCTTGCGCGCGGCTGTCGCGTGGCGGCGAACGGCACCGCGCGGCTCCTCCGCGGCGAGGTCGCGCCGTGGCCGTCCGGCACAGGTCGTGGCCCCGCTCGTCATCAGTATTGACGATCCGAACACCGTTCAGGAAGACCACCGGCCGGCCACGGGTTGGAACCGGCGAGCGGCGCGTCTCCCGTGCCCGCGAGGCGCGCCGCTCACACCTACCCTGGAGCCATGACCACCGGGATCCGCCCCCTGTTCGCGTTCGACAACTCCTTCGTCCGCGACCTCGACGGCCTGTCCGTCCCGTGGAAGGCGGCCCCCGCGCCGGCCCCGCGGTTGCTGGCCCTCAACGAGGAGCTGGCGGCCGAACTCGGGCTCGACGCGGAGGCGCTGCGCACCCCCGACGGTGTGGCCGTCCTGGCCGGCAACGCCGTGCCCGACGGTGCGGAGCCGGTGGCGCAGGCCTACGCCGGGCACCAGTTCGGCAACTACTCCCCCCGCCTGGGCGACGGGCGGGCGCTGCTGCTCGGGGAGCTGCACGACGTCCACGGCCACCGGTGTGACCTGGCGCTGAAGGGCTCGGGGCGCACCCCGTTCGCCCGGGGCGGTGACGGCCGGGCCGCGGTCGGGCCGATGCTGCGCGAGTACGTGGTCAGCGAGGCCATGCACGCGCTGGGCATCCCCACCACCCGGTCGTTGTCGGTCGTCGCGACGGGCGAGGACGTCGTGCGGGAGCAGATGCTCCCGGGCGCGGTGCTGGCCCGGGTGGCGGCGAGCCACCTGCGCGTCGGCACGTTCCAGTACGCCGCGGCCACGGGCGACCGGGCCCTGCTGCAGCGCCTCGCCGACCACGCCATCGCCCGGCACCACCCCGGCGCGGCCGCGGCGGACAACCCGTACCTGGCGCTGTTCGAGCGGGTGGTCGACGCCCAGGCGGCGCTGGTGGCGCGCTGGATGCTGGTCGGGTTCGTGCACGGCGTCATGAACACCGACAACATGACGATCTCCGGGGAGACCATCGACTACGGTCCGTGCGCGTTCATGGAGGCGGTCGACCCACGCACCGTGTTCAGCTCCATCGACCAGGGCGGCCGCTACGCCTACGGCAACCAGCCCGGCATCGCGCAGTGGAACCTGGCTCGGCTCGCGGAGGCCCTGCTGCCCCTGATCGACGACGACCAGGGTGCCGCGGTGGAGGCGGCCACCGCGGTGCTCGCCTCGTTCGCCGACCGCTACCACGGGTACTCCTACACCGGCATGAGCGCGAAGCTCGGGATCACCGGCCCGGGTCACGAGCCGCTGGTCGCCGACCTGCTGGAGCTGGTGGAGGCCCAGCAGGTGGACTTCACGTCGTTCTTCCGCGCCCTGTCTCCGAAGGAATCGTCCGCCGGATCGGCGGCCCGGTCCCTGTTCACCGACCCCGCCGCGTTCGACGCGTGGTCGGCCCGCTGGGCCCCGCTCCGCACGGCTACGGCCGACGAGATGGACCGGGTCAACCCGGTCTACATCCCGCGCAACCACCTGGTGGAGGAGGCCCTCACCGCCGCCACCGACGGCGACCTGGGCCCGTTCACCCGGCTGGTCGAGGTCCTCGCCCGGCCGTTCGACGCCCGGCCCGGCCTGGAGGCCTACGCCGCGCCCGCCCCGGCGGACGCGGGCGACTACGTCACGTTCTGCGGCACCTGAGTCAGCGCACACGCAGCCGGCGCCGCGACCGGGCCGCCACGCGTCCCGCCACGACGTCGTCGACCAGTGCGCCGACGGTCTCCCCGGCGTCGACGCGGTTGGCGCCGATCCCGCCGGACGGGCCCCGCTTGATCCATCCGACGACGTAGACGCCGGGCATGCCCTCGACCCGGCCGCGGTCGTTCGGGACGGCGCCCGCGGCCTCGTCGAAGGGCAGGCCGGGCAGCGGCACGCCGCGGTGGCCGATCGCGCGCACGACGAGCCCGGCCGGGATGGCCGCGGCCCCGGCCGGCCCGGCCGTGCGCACCACCTGCACCCGCCCGTCGCCGTCGAAGGCCTCCGGGGCGGAGCCGAAGCGCAGCACCAGCCGCTTCGGGCCGTCCCCGGGCGGCGGCACGGACCAGTCGAGATGTTCCCGCCGGAGGCCGCGCAGCACCGCGGCGTGCTCGCCGTCGGCGGCGGCGTCGATGGCCGCCCCGGTGGCGGGGTCGGCGGCGTCGACCACCATCTCGACGCCGGTCCGGCGGGTGAGCGCCAGCAGCTCGGGGCGGGTGTAGGCGGCATCGGCGGGACCGCGCCGGCCCAGCAGGACCACCTCCCGCACCGCGCCCGCCCGCAGCCGCTCCAGCACCGGCCGGGCGATGGCGGTGCCCTCCAGGTCGGCCGGGTCGGCGGTGAGGATCCGGGCGATGTCGAGCGCCACGTTGCCGTTGCCGACCACGACGACGCGCTGCGCCGACAGGTCGACGGCGTCCGCACCGACCTCGGGATGGCCGTTGTACCAGCCGACGACGGTGGTGGCCTGCTCCACACCGGGCAGGTTCTCCCCCGGCACGCCGAGCTCCCGGCCCCGCGACGCCCCGACGGCGACGATCACGGCGTCGTGGCGGGCCGTCAGCTCCGCCATCATGACGTCCCCGCCGCTCTCGACACCGCCCACCTCGACGCCCAGCCGCATCCGGACGCGCTCGTGCCCGTGGTGGCGCGCGAACGTCTCGCCGATCTTCTTGGTGGCGGGGTGGTCGGGCGCCACCCCGAACCGCACCAGCCCGCCCGGCACGGCGAGCCGGTCATAGACCGTCACCCGCGCGGTGGTGTGCAGCAGCAGGTCCTGCACGGTGTACATCCCGGCCGGACCGGTGCCGACCACCGCCACGTCGAGCACGGGGAAGTCGGCGGGCAGGGCGGTGCGGAACGCCACCGGGCCCCACGCGTGGAACACCGGCGCCGCCGAGGCGGGCCTGCCCATCGGGCGGTCGGCGTAGAACCCGGCGTTCAGGGCCGGGTAGTCGGCCAGCGGGCCCGTCAGCAGCTCGGCGGGCCGGACCGCGTCCACCGGGCACGCGTCCGCGCAGGCGCCGCAGTCGATGCAGGTGCGCGGGTCGACGTAGAGCATGTCGGTGGTGCCGAAGTCCGGCTCGTCGGGCGTCGGGTGGATGCAGTTGACCGGGCACGCCGCCACGCAGGAGGCGTCGGTGCAGCAGTTCTGGGTGATCGCGTAGGGCATGGCCTCCCTCTCCGTCAGAGCAGGTTCGCGCGGCGGTAGATCGTCCGCGCGGCGCGCGTGAGCAGCCCGACCGAGCCGAGGAACTCCATCAGGCCGGCACAGCTCGACCGCAGCATCGAGTGGTGGTGCTCGTTGCCTGCGGCCTCGCGCACGGCGCGGTCGCGGTCGAGGCCCGCCGCGGTGTAGACGTCGGGGCTGACCATGCTGGTGACGATGAAGTACGCCGCGCTCGCGGTGGCCAGCGCGTCGATCTCGCGGCGCACGCGGCCGGTGCCCTTCATGCGCTCGCGCACCTCGTCGCGGGCGAAGCGCATGTGCCGCGACTCCTCGACGACGTGGATGTTGTTGACCGTGCGCACGAACGGGACGACGCGCTCGTCGCGCATCCAGTCCCGCTGCATGACGTCGAGGACCTCCTCGGCGACCAGGATGGCGCCGTACGCGGCCTGCCCGACAGCGATCGTCTTGAACGCCCGGCCCAGCTCGATCACGTGGCGCTTCGGACGGTAGGCCGGCGCGCCCAGCTTGGCCGCACCGCGGGCGAACATGATCGAGTGGCGGCACTCGTCGGCGATCTCGGTGAGCGCCCACCGGAAGGCCGGGTCGGTGGGGTCCTTGGCGTAGAAGTCCCGCAGGATCATCTGCTGCAGGATCATCTCGAACCAGATGCCGGTGCTGGCGACCGACGCCGACTCCTGGCGGGTCAGCTCCTTCTGCTGCCCCGGCGTCAGCTCGTCCCAGTAGGCGGTGCCGTACAGCGAGCACCACTCGGGGCTGGTGCCGTGGAAGCCGGTGTCCAGCGGCGTCTCCCAGTCGACCTCCGTCGAGGGGTCGTAGGACAGGATCTCCGAGGAGCGCAGCAGCCGGCTCGCCACGACGTCCTCGTCCGCGAGCATGGCGCCGTCCTGCTGGATCGTGCTGGTCACAGGGTCCTCCCCGATGTCGACTCTGGTGTTACCACCGGTAACCGTACTGCCGGTAACAGCACCGTGCAACGTGGGGGCCGGACGAGTCCCGGCACGGGTCGTGATCGACACCCGGCGGAACGCCCTGGTCACGGTGCGTGTCGACCGACCCGCATGTGCGCACGGATGATCGCGTCGATGTCGGGGTCGCCCCGCAGGCCCAGGGCCGTGGCCCGGGACGTGTCCCACTCCCCCGGCCATCCCGACGCGATGCGCTGGATCTCCGCGTCCGGCTCGTAGCGCACCAGCGCCGCCACCTCCGGGCCCGCGACCCGGCCCAGCGCCGCCACCATCTCCCCGACGGTGACCGACAGCCCGGGCAGGTTGACGCACCGCGCGGCACCGAGGTCCGCCGACCTCAGCTCGTGCCCGGCCACCAGGCAGTCGACTGCGCGCTCCGGCGAGAGGAGCCACAGCCGCGTGTCCGGCGACACCGGGCAGGCGCACTCCACACCGGCGAGCGGCTCGCGGATGACGCCGCTGGCGAACGACGACGCCGCCCGGTTCGGCGCCCCCGCGCGCACCGAGACCGTCGGCAGCCGCAGCACCCGCCCGTCCACGAGACCTCGGCGCGTGTAGTCCTGCAGCAGCAGCTCGGCACACGCCTTCTGGATGCCGTAGGACGTCTCGGGGGCGAGTGCCGTGGAGTCCAGGACGACGTCCGGGAGGTCGCCGCCGTACACCGCGACCGAGCTGGTGAACACGACGCGCGGACGGTGGCCCGCCGCCCGGCACGCCTCGAGCACGGACCGCGACCCGTCGAGGTTGATCCGCATGCCGAGGTCGAACTCCGCCTCCGCCTGCCCGCTGACGACCGCGGCCAGGTGGAACACCGACGACGTGGCCGGGCCGATCACCGCGTCCACGTCGGCGATGTCGCCGACGTGGACGCGGATCCGTGGATCGTCGGGAACAGCCGCCGCGACCTGGTCGAACAGGACGATCTCCTCGATCCGGCGCCCGTCCAGGACGCCGACGTCGAGCAACCGCGCCGCCAGCCGCGCACCCAGGAACCCGGCCCCGCCGGTGATGACCACTCTCATGGCCCCGACCCTGCCAGGCCGATGCCCTCGGCGCTGCGGATGGCGAACCCGGGGTTCCAGCAGCCCCAGGTGCTGGCAGTCAGGGAGCCCGGGGCGGGTCAGGACGCGGAGGCCACCGTGGCCACCGTGGCCACCGGATCGCCGGCGCGCCACCCACCGGGCCCGTTGCGATGATCATGAACTGGGCCGGAGTACCGATGGTCGTCCGAGCCCGACCGCTCAGAACGGCGGCGGCTCGAAGGGGTCGGTGGGCGGTGGCGGGGCCCGCTCCTGCGTGGGTTCCGGCGGTGGGCGGCGCAGGATGGCGCCGTCGTCGTACCGGATCCGGTCGTGCTGCTCCTCGGGCTCGGTGGGGGTGGCGGTGGGGTCGGGCAGCGGCGGGTCGAGGAACTCGCCTCGGGACCGGTAGCGCCCGCGGGCCAGCTGCCCCGTCGTCCTGCGGGGCGCGACCGGGACCGCGACCGCGCAGATCCGTGCGATCAGCTCCGGAGCCAGTCCCGTGAGGTAGCGGTCGAACACCCGCACCCGCGGCCGATCCAGATCACCGGACCACCAGGCGGCGAACACCACGGGCATCGCGTGCACGACGGACTCGGCGAAGTCGTGCTCGCTGTCGGCGGCGTTGCGCGTCCAGTACAGGGCGGCGCGGGTCTCCTCCGCGGCGTAGCGTCCCGGCCGCGACAGGCGCGCGACGAGCCCGGGCGCCGGGATCGTCTCGCAGCGGCCGACCTCGGCCAGGGTGGCGACCATGCGGGCCTGTTCGTGGTTGAGCTGGCGGTGCTGGGCGGCGAGGACCTCGAGCATCCGGTCGTGGGGCACCCGATCCAGCTCGATCGCCCCGAGCGCAGCGGCCAGCGCCGGGCCGGGCGGCATCGCCGCCAGGCCCTCGGGCACCACCACCGCCTCCATGGATCGAACATACCTTCGATCACCGACAGTCTTGAGCGGAGCGGGCCGGCCAGTCCTTTCCCCCCGGCAGGCGCGTGGACCCCGCACCGCGCCACCCGGTTGTAGCGTGACGGCGTGCCGGCAACCACGTTGGACCGCGAACAGCTCGGGCACCTGCGCCACTGGGACAACCTCTCCCGCCAGCAGCCCAACGACTGGTCGCTCATGCAGGGCAAGGGCTACGGCCAGGACGACTTCGGCGGCTACCGCTTCCAGCTCGCCTACATGCTCTACGGCCTCGCGCTGGCCCACCGCCACCGGCTCCCGGCCGCGCCCGGGCTGTTCCAGCCGATGATGCAGCGGCTGATCGCGAAGCTGCTGCTGCCCGAGGTGTGGATGTACTGGCGCGACGTCAGCCGCGGCGGCTCGGTGTTCAACGCCCACCTCGCCGACCGGCTCCACGAGGAGTGGGACCCGGTCGTCCGCGACAACATCATGTACAGCGCCTACGTGCAGTCCTGCGCCCTGTTGCACGACCACCTGTTCGCGGCCGACCGCTACGCCGCACCCGGATCCCTGACGTTCCGGCACTGGTCGTTCTTCTGGGGCGGGGCCGAGAAGCGGTTCACCTACGACCGCGACTCCCTCAACGAGCACCTGTACTGGCAGATGGTGCAGAACGGCTACATCGGCGTGGCCTGCGAGCCCAACTGCGTGTTCCAGATCTGCAATCAGCCCGCCATCCTCGGGTTCCGCCTCCACGACCTGATCACCGGCGGGGACCGCGCGACCGAGGTCGTCGCGGGCTACGAGCGGGCCTGGGCCGATTTCGGGCGCCTCGACGACCGCGGCCACTACGCGATGATGGTCTCCGAGGACTCCCGTGCCGTCCGCGCCAACGACGGGCCCTCGCCCTGGGTCGACGCCTGGTGCGGCGCGCTCATGAACACCTGGAACCGCGACTTCGTGCGCGAGCACTACCCCCGGCAGGTCGCGGCGTTCCTGGTCCCCGGAACCGACGGCACGCTGTCGGTGCGCAGCGCCCCGGCCCGCGAGGTCATGGGCCAGCAGGTCGTCTCCGACACCTGCGACACCGGCTGGGTGGCCGCGTGGGCGTCGGAGATGGGCGACTGCACCACCCTCGAGGGCCTGCTCACCCACGCCGACCGGTTCATGCACCCCACCTGGCGCGACGGCGGGCTCTTCCACCCCCGCAACGACACTCCGGCCGACGCCGACGGGCACCGCACCGAGATCGAGCCGATGACGGGCAACGTGCTGCTCGGCTACGCCCGGCTCAACGTGTCCGACGGGCTCTGGGGTCTCTACAACCGGCCCTGGGGCCCGGAGCACTTCACCGAGCCCGCCCTCACCGTCGTCGACCGCGACGTCGAGGTCAGCCGGGCCGAGGTCGTCGACGGCGTGCTGCACGCCCGGATGCGGCGCATCGGCGAGGTGCCCGGGGAGGGCACCGTCACGGTCGGCCGCGTCCCCGACGGCGCCCGCCTCGTCCTCGACGGCACCGACATCGCCACCACCGCCGGCGAGGTCGTCGTGCCGGTGCCGACCGGCCCCGCCGTCGACCTGGTGCTGACGCCGTGAGCGAGCTCGTCGCGTTCGACCTCGTCGACCACCACGGCACCCCCGTCACCGCGGAGACCTACCGGGGCCGCTGGCTGATGGTCCAGTTCGGGTTCACCGCGTGCCGGGTGGTCTGCCCGCGTGCGCTGGCCAAGCTCGACGCCGCACTCGACGGTCTCCGCGCCCGGCCGGTACCGCTCTACGTCACCGTCGACCCGGACCGCGACTCCCCCGACGTCCTGCGCACCCACCTCGAGGCCGCCCACCCCCGGTTCACCGGACTCACCGGCAACCCCGGGCAGATCGAGCGGGCGAAGCAGGCCTTCCAGATCTTCGCCCGCCGCCGGCCGGACGCCGAGGACCCCGACGGCTACGCGGTGCCCCACACCGCCATCACCCACCTCGTCGACCCCGACGGCCGCCGGGTCGCGCACTGGGCCGACACCGTCCCGGCCGACCGGATCGCCGCCGACCTCGTCGCTCGCCTCGCAGTGGCCGACGTCAGCGCGGCTGGATCTCCCCCATGGGGCCGAAGCCGTCGTGCGGGGTGTCGATGTAGATGATCTGGGGCTGCGCCGACACGAGGTCGGGCGCGGTGTCGAAGAACCGCTTCACGTACGGCTGGGCGACGTGGGTGGAGCCCGCGTCGCCGTCCTTGAAGCCCTCGATGCAGACGAACTCGTTCTCGTCGTCCAGGCTGCGGGAGAACTGGAAGAACAGGCAGCCCTCCTCCGAGTTGACGTCCTTGCTGTAGGAGTCGGCCAGCGCGAGCCACTCGTCCATCTTGTCGGGGCGGATGGACATCTTGATGTTGATCAGGATCATGCGTCGATCCTGGTGGGGTCGCGCGGGCCCGTCAACGATCGGCTCAGACTGCGACGCTCACGCCGGGACGGGCCACGCCACGCCGCATGCGCCCGCACAGGCGCGGCGCCGGTCGACGACGAGCACGGCGGCGACCGTGCCCCGCGGGGATGGTCACCCCGGTGGCGTGGCCGGCCTGATCAGGACGGCTGCCAACCCGGGTCGCGCCCGGCGAGGCCGACGAGGCGGTCGAGCACCGGCGCCGTGTCGGGAACCGCCACGGCCGGGCCGAACGGCCCCTCGCTCACCTCGCCGGGCACCGCGAACCCCGCCACCCAGCCGGCCACCGCCGTCACCGCCGCGGGGTCGGTCCCGTAGGGCTGCCCGGTGGCGCGGGCGAGGTCCCAGCCGTGCACGAGGACCTCGTTCAGCGCGATGAGTGCGGCCACGTGCCCCGGGACCTCGATCGGCCCGGCCATCGTCATGCCCTCGTACGCGGCGGGCTCGGCCCAGGCCGCGGCCAGCTCGGCCAGGTCGTCGGTGATGCGCTCCCGCCAGCCCTCCGGCAGGCGTGACCCGTCACCGGAGGCGTCACCGCCCAGGGCCTGCTTGCGCGCCGCCGCGGTGAAGGCCACCGTCAACCCGGCGACGTGGTCGAGCAGGTCGGCCACGGTGTACGCCGGACACGGCGTGGGGGCGTCGAGCTGGTCGTCCCGGACGCCGTCCACCACCTGGGCCAGCGCGCGGGCGGCGGGACCGAACTCGACCGTCTCTGTCGTCTGCGTCATGCGGGTAGGACCCGCGACGGGCGCCGGACTCATCGGTGGGCCGGTGCCCCGGTCTCACCAGGCGATCGGGAGGGCGTGGACGCCGTAGACGATCCCCGCCTGACCATCGCGAACATCACCGTGGCCGCCCCGCCGATCACCAGCCGAGCCGATTCCTCCGTCGGGCGGTAGTACGGACAATGCGGAATCGCGGAACGGGGATCACGATCCGATCAGCGACCGGCTGCGCGGTCCGAGTACCCGCTTCGCGACGGCGGTGCCGGCCGCCGCCGCCGCGACCACCGCCACGGTCAGCACGAACCACGACACCAGGTTGCCCTGCGGTACGGCGCCGAACAGCGCCACGGACGCCAGCGTGAACGCGAACAGCAGGTACACGTGAACGAAGAAGATCGTGAAACTGATGTCGCCGATGAACGTCAGCCGGTCGCCGATCAGTCCCTCGCACCGCTGCAGCAGACCGACCAGCGCGAACGCCAGCACGAGCTTCATCAGCAGCATCCAGTCGACCCACCCGTACTCGCCGGAGAACAGGTTGCGGGAGTAGTCGCCGCCGTGCACCGGCGAGAACAGGAACCTGATGACCACGGCGGCGGCCCACAGCCCGAGCAGCCACGGCCAGATCCGCAGCAGCAGCGGCCCGAGGCGGGCGCGCTCGTGGCCCACCCACATCCCGATGACGTAGACCGGCAGGAAGTAGAGGGCGATGGCGGGCGTCTGCGCCTCGGGCGGCCGCTGGGCCACCGTCGAGAGCACCAGCAACGGCACCGCCACCCAGTAGAGCCGCGGATGCCGCACGATGCGGATGAACAGCGGCGCCGCGAGGTAGAACAACGTGATCATCGGGATGTACCACATCGGGTAGTCCGGCGTGCCGAGACCGGTCACGAGAATCGTGGCGACCCGCAGCAGCGGGGAGCCGTCGGCGTGCCGGTTGGTCCACAGGACGAACGCGATCCCGGGCAGCAGGGTGATCACGTACGGGAGGATGACGTTGCGCAGCTTCCGCCCCAGATAGCCGCGGTAGTCGTACGACGCGGACAGGTACTGGAAGAGGAATCCGGCGATGAACAGGAAGAGGACGGTTCCGTAGTCGAGCACGTCGGCCAGCAGGTCCATCGTCCGCGGCTCGGCGTCGCGGCCCAGCGTGAACGCGGCGTGCCCGGCCACGATGACCAGGATCGCGACGGCCCGGAAATTGTGGATGTAACGGAGAAACACGGCACCCCTCTCGATGACGATCGGCCACCTATCGAGAGGTCGAGATCCGCTGTTACGGGGAACCGGAGGCGTTGGCGGTCCCTTCACCGGATGCTTGCCGTGCGGTAACCCGCGGGGCCGCGGGGTAGGTTCACGCCCGTGACCAGGCTGCTCATCGTGGAGGACGACGACATGATCGGCGGCGCACTGGCGGAGAGCCTGCGCGCCAACGGGCACGACGTGGTCTGGGCCCGCGCGGGCGCGCAGGCCCTGGACGAGGGGGGCTCGTTCGACCTGGTGCTGCTGGACCTCGGCCTCCCCGATCTCGACGGCGTGGAGGTGTGCCGCCGGCTGCGGCTGGCCCAGCCGGGCACCGTCATCGTGATCCTGACCGCGCGCAGCGAGGAGATGGACGTCGTCGTCGGGCTGGAGGCCGGCGCCGACGACTACCTCGTCAAGCCCGTTCGGCTCGCGGAGCTGCACGCGCGGCTGCGCGCCCACCTGCGCCGCGGCGCCCCCACCGCGCCCGAGCGGTCGCTGATCGGGGACCTCGTGGTCGACAGCGCGAGCCGGCGCGTCACCGTCGCCGGCCGGGAGGTGGTCCTGCGCTCCAAGGAGTTCGACCTGCTGGCCCGCCTGGCCGCCGAGCCGGGCAAGGCCGTGGGGCGGGAGACCCTCATGGCCGACGTCTGGGACGAGCACTGGTTCGGCTCCACCAAGACCCTCGACGTGCACATCGCCACGCTGCGCCGGCGGCTGCGCGAGCACGCCGACGCCGGCACCATCCCCGAGATCACCACGCTGCGCGGCCACGGGTACCGGCTCGAGGCCGGCCCGGAGATCCGCTCACAGCCGTGACACGCGGCGCAGCCCCAGCTCCTCCCGCACCTCCCGCTCGACGAGCACGCCGGTGAACCTCCGTACGCGCCGGTGGGCGTAGGTCGCGGCGGCACGCTCCAGCGCCCCGTCCAGCGCGGCCGGGTCCAGCCCGACGGCCTCGGCGTCCCGGAGCAGGGCGTCGTGCACGTCGGCCAGCTGCGCCGCGACCGCCGCGTCGTCGGCGGCCACTACGACCGCGCCAGGTCGGGGCGCACGACCATGACCGGGCAGGCGGCATGGTGCAGGAGTGTCTGGCTGACCGAGCCCAGCAGGGTGCCCACCAGGCCACCCCGGCCTCGGGAACCGACGACCAGCAGCTGGGCCCCCCGCGAACGCTCGCGCAGCGCGTGCGCAGGCCGGTCCCGGGCCACCACCCGCTCGACCGCGACATCCGGGTACTTGACCGCCCACCCGGCGAGGCGCTCGGCCAGCACCTGCTGCTCCTCGGCCTCGACGGCGGCCCAGTCGATCAGGGGCGCCACCGACCCGTCGACCATCGTGTCCCGCCAGGTGTGCAGGGCCACCAGGCCGACACCGCGCGCCGACGCCTCCTCGAACGCACAGGCCAGGGCGGCCTCGCTGACCGGTGAGCCGTCCACCCCGACCACGACCGGGCCCACCGCGGGGATCGGGCCACCCGGCTCGGTCCCCCGCACCACCACGGTCGGGCACGCCGCACGCGCCGCGACACCGGTGGCCACGGACCCGACCAGCAGGCCGGTGATGCCGGCCAGGCCCCGGTCCCCCACGACGACGAGCTGCGCGGCCGCGGACTCGGCGACGAGCCGGGGTATCGGATCGCCGGTGAGCAGGTCGGTCTCCACCGGCACGCCGGGCGCCACCAGGGCGGCGGCCGCGCCGGCCACATCGAGCCGCTCGCGGGCGGCCCGGGTCAGCACCTCGCGGTAGGACGGGTCGGCATGGTCGGCATGGTCGGCATGGTCGGCATGGTCGGCATGGTCGGCATGGTCGGCATGGTCGGCATGGTCGGCATGGTCGGCATGGTCGGCATGGTCGGCATGGCCGGGTTCGCCGTCCTCGACGGGCAGCCAGCCGAACGCCTCCACCAGCCGCAACCCCGTGCGGCGCCGCTCCGCCTCCACCGCGGCCCACCGCACCGCGTCGAGCGCCGACCTCGAACCGTCGATGCCGACCACCACCGGACGCGGGACAGGGTTCCTGCTGGCCATCGTTCTCCTCCACTCGTGCGGAGCAGCCAGGCTCGCGCGGCCGGCCGCGCGGCGGCAGGGCCGACCGGCCCCGCATCGGGGGGCCACCGGCACTGCCGCCGACGCGCCCGGCACTCCCAGGCTGGGGACCACCGACATCGAGGAGCACGTCATGCACGTCCGGATCGGGATCAACGGCATGGGACGGATCGGGCGCGCCGTGCTGCGGTCCGTCGTGCAGCGGCCGGACTCACCGGTGGAGGTGGTGGCGGTCAACGACATCGCGCCGGTGGCCACGCTCGCGCATCTCCTGCGCTACGACTCCACCTACGGCCGGTGGGACGTCCCCATCGAGACCGACGACGACCACCTCACCGTCGACGGGCACCTCGTGCGGGTGCTCGACCACTCCCGCCCCGAGGACGTGGACTGGCGCGCGCTCGGCGTCGACGTCGTGGTGGAGGCCACGGGCCGGTTCCGCATCCGGGAACGGGTGGGCGCGCACCTCGCGCACGGCGGTGCCCGCAAGGTCGTGCTCACCGCGCCCGGCGAGGTGGATGTGACGGTGGTCCTCGGCGTCAACGACGACGAGTACTCCCCCCACGACCACCACATCGTGTCCAACGCGTCCTGCACCACGAACTGCGCGGCCCCGATGGTCGACGTGCTGCACCGGTCGTTCGGGGTGCGGCACGGCCTGCTGACGACGGTGCACAGCTACACCGGCGACCAGAACCTCATCGACGGGCCGCACAGGGACCTGCGCCGTGCCCGCTCGGCCGCCACGAACATCGTGCCCACCAGCACGGGAGCGGCCCGCGCGATCACGACGATCATCCCCGAGCTCGACGGACGGCTCGACGGGGTGGCGGTGCGGGTGCCCGTGGCCGACGTGTCGCTCGTCGACCTGACCGTGCAGCTGGCCGAGCCCGCCACCGTCGGACAGGTCAACCGGGCGTTCGCCACGGCCGCCGAGGGCCACCTGAAGGGGATCCTGCGGTACACGAGCGACCCGATCGTCTCCCGCGACGTGCTCGGCGACCCCGCCTCGTGCGTCCTCGACTCCGGCCTGACCACCGTCACCGGCGACCTGGTGAAGGTCTTCGGCTGGTACGACAACGAGTGGGGCTACGCCCAGCGCACCGTCGACCTCGTCGAGATGGTGGCCCGCACGCTGCCCGGCCGCTGATCTCAGGCGGGCGCGGCCCCGACCGTCCGCAGGTGGTGGTCGGTGGCGCCGAACATCGCCTCGACGCCGAGGATCCGCTTGTGCAGGTGGCCCACCGGCAGCTCGTCGGTCATGCCGACCCCGCCGTGCGTCTGGATCGCGGCCTCGCCGAGCGACCGCCCGAGCCGTCCGGCCTGGGCCTTCAGGATCGCGATGTCGCGCGGACCCGCGCGCCCGGCCTCGGCGAGGGCCGTCGTGTACAGCAGGGTGGAGCGGGCCTTCAGGTACCCGAGCTTCCCGGCGTCGAGCGCACGATCGCCTGCCGGGCGTCGAACCCGTAGTCGCGCCGCAGGTAGCGCGACAGGGAGTCGCGCAGCATCGTCTGCTCCGCGGTGTAGCTGAAGTCCATGCCCGTCCCTCAGGTCCGCAGCGTGCGCGCGATGAGGTCGCGCTGCACCTCGTTGGTGCCGGCGTAGATCGTGGTGGCCCGGCTGTTGAGGTAGAAGGGCATCGCGACGAGGGCGAGATCGCCGCCGAGGGCCTCGATCCCGGCGCCCACCTCCAGGGCGCCGCGCTGGTCCGGCAACGCGTCGAGCCCGGCCACCCGCGTCATCATCAGCGTGCGTGAGCTCGGAGCCGAGCACCTTGTTCATCGACGGGAAGGCCGGGTCCGCGGCGATCGGGTGCCCGCCCAGCGCCAGCTTCTCGGCGTGCTCGTAGGAGGCGACGTCGGCCTCGAGCTCCCCCAGGTCCCGCTGGAACACCGCGTCGTCGGCGAGCGTGCCCCCGAACGCGGACGGTGCGGCGGCCGCGGCCCGCCGGACCACCTCGATCCGCCGGCGCAGCACGGGGCTGTCGGCCGACACGCCCCGCTCGTGCCGGAGCAGCTGCTTGGCCACCGACCACCCCTCGTTCTCGGCCCCGACCCGCCCCGACTGCGGCGCGCGGACGTCGTCGAAGAACACCTCGCACTGCTCGGGCACCCCGTCGAGCCCGACGATCGGCCTGATGACCATGCCCGGGAGGTCGGTGCGGTCCAGTAGCAGGAACGTGATGCCCTGCTGCTTCTTCCCCGCCCGGCTCGTGCGCACGAGCATGAACATCCGGTTGGACCGGTGCGCCAGCGTCGTCCAGATCTTGCTGCCGTTGATCACGTAGTCGTCGCCGTCGGCCACGGCGGAGCAGCTCAGGGAGGCCAGGTCGGAGCCGGCGTCGGGCTCGGAGTAGCCCTGGGTCCAGGAGTCCTCGGCCGAGAGGATGCGGGGCAGGTAGCGGGCCTTCTGCTCGGCCGTGCCCAGCTCCATCAGCAGCGGACCGATCATGCGCAGCGCGTTGGGCAGCAGCGGGGGCAGGCCGCGCTTCTGGTACTCGTCGGCGTAGACGTAGCGCTGCTGCACCGACCAGCCCGTGCCGCCGTGCTCCACCGGCCGGTCGGGGGCGGCCCAGCCGCGGGCGTGCAGGATCCGCTGCCAGGCCATGGTCTCGTCGAACGGGGCGAAGGCGCTGGTGGTCTTGCGGCCGGCCTCGCGGATCGCGTCCGTCGGGGCGGTGTCGAGGAACTCCGCCACCTCGGCGCGGAACCTCTCGAGATCGGCGTCCGGCTCGATGTCCACGGGAGCCGACACCAGCTCGTCATCGCCGCCCACCCACGCTGCGCACGAGACGAGCTGCCCCTCACCGCGCACCCTCGGCGGCCCTGCCGCGTTCTCCGTAGTGGGAGAGGTTCGACCGGGCACGAGGGAGCGGTACGGGTGGGCATGCGCACGATCGGCCGACGCAGGATCATCGCGACCGTCGCAACGGCGGTGACGCTGGGGGCGGGCGCGCTGCTGGCGGGGCCGGCCCTCGCCGCGCCGCCCCCCGAGTCGCCCGCCGCCGCGGCCGCCCACGCCGAGCCGCTCGCGGCCGGCACGCCCTGCTCGATCTCGGCGCGGTCGTGCGTCGACCTCGACACCCAGCGGGCCTGGCTGCTGCACGACGGGAAGATCACCCGCGGCCCCGTGAAGATCGCGTCCGGCGGCAACGGCGAGGAGACCCCGATCGGGCACTCGCTGCGGGTGTACCGCAAGGACAAGGACCACCTCAGCCAGGAGTCCCGGCTGGCGGACGGCCGGCCGGCGCCGATGCCCTGGGCGGTCTTCTTCCAGGACGGCGGCATCGCCTTCCACAGCGGCAGCCCGTCCCGGTCGTCGGCCGGCTGCATCCACCTGGCGCCCGCCGACGCCGAGGCCTGGTTCGACGACCTGCAGATCGGCGACCAGGTCCAGGTCGTGCGGGCCTCACAGGAGGAGGCCGCGCGCAGGACCGCGTGAGCCGTCGGTGATCCACTACGTTCCCCGGGACCCCACTATCCGGCCTGCGACCCCCGCCGCGCGTCGAGCGCCAGCCAGACGGTGTCCCGGGCCAACGGCAGGTCGGTGAACCGGACGCCGGTGGCGTCGCGCACCGCGTTGGCCAGCGCGGGCGCCACCGGGTTGAACGGGCTCTCGCTCATCGACTTGGCCCCCAGTGGCCCGATCGCGTCGGTGGTGTCGACGAAGTGCACCTCGGTGGGGGGCACGTCGGCGAACGCGGGCAGCCGGTACTCGCGGAACGCGGTGGTGGTGACCCGGCCGTCGGCGTCGAGGCGCACCTGCTCGAACTGGGCCGCACCCAGCGCCTGGGCGACGCCGCCCTCGACCTGCCCGCGGCACTGCATCGGGTTGAGCACGCGGCCGGCGTCGGCGGCGTGCACGCTGCGCAGGATCCGGATCTCCCCCGTCCCGGGGTCGACGGCCACCCGGAACCACTGGACGTTGAAGGCCACCGACCGGGGCGTGCCGCCGAACGTGCCGTGCGCGACGACGTCGCGGCCGGCCCGCTGGTGCAGCTCCTTGAGCAGGATCTGGCGGTCCCCGGCCTGCACGGCGTCGACGACGAGCACGCACTCGCGCGCGTCGACGCCGAGGTACTGGGCGGCGAGCATCCGCAGGCTCCCGGCCAGCGCGTGCGCGGCCCGCAGCGTCGCCTTGCCCGCGACGACCGTGCCGGTGGAGCCGAACGCGCCGGTGTCGTGGCCGACGAGGTCGGTGTCGGACTGGCGCACGGTGATCCGGTCGGGCCGCGTGCCGAGGGCGTCGGCGGCGATCTGGCGGTGCACGGTGGTGGTGCCGTTGCCGAACTCGGTCGTGCCGACGGCGACCTCGATCGCCCCGTCGGGCAGCAGCCGGGCCACCACGTCGGCGGTGTGGCCGCCGGGCGGGCCCGTCGCGATCATCGACAGCGCGCTGCCCGACCCCACCAGCCACCCCTCCGGCACCGGACCCGCGGGTTCGGCCGCCGCGGCCCGGACCACGTCGAGGCACTGGTCGAGGCCGTAGCTGGCGACGTGCAGGTCGTCGTCGTGGCCGGCCGGCGCGACCACGGGGTCGCCGGAGCGCAGGATGTTGCGCTCGCGCACGGCGAGGGGGTCGAGCCCGAGCGTGCGGGCCAGCTCGTCGATCGCCGACTCCACCGCGAACGTGACCTGGCCGAGGCCGTAGCCGCGGAACGCGCCCGACGGCACGGTGTGGGTGTGGACGGCGAACCCGTCGACCTTCTTGTGCGGGCAGGTGTACACGGCGAGCGACTCGGCGACCGCGTGGAACATCACGGCCGGGCCGTGGTTGCCGTACGCGCCGGTGTCGGACACCGCGCGCACCTGGATCGCCGTGAGGGTGCCGTCGGCCCGGGCCCCGACCTTCACGCGCACGGTGAACGGGTGCCGCGTGGTGGCACCGACGAACTGCTCGGCGCGGGTGAACTCCAGGCGCACCGGCCGGCGCAGTTGCAGCACGGCGAGCGTGACCACGTCCTCGACGAGCATCTCCTGCTTGCCGCCGAACCCGCCCCCGACGCGGCCCGCCACCACCCGCACCGACTCGGCGGGCAGGTCGAACAGGTCGCACAGCGCGCGGCGGGTGAGGAACGGGACCTGGTGCTGGTGCGCACCACCAGCGAGTCGTCGGCCTCCAGCCAGCCGACCGCACCGTGCGTCTCGAGGCTGGCGTGCTGCACGCGCGGGGTGTGGAACGTCCGCTCGTACACGGCGGCGGCCGCCGCGAACCCGGCCTCGACGTCGCCGACCTCCCCGTGCACCTCCCCCACCACGTTGCCCGTCGCCTGCACCAGCGGCGCGCCGGGGCGCAGGGCCTCCTCGGGATCGGTGACGGCGGGCCGCACCTCGTAGGTCACCCGGACCCGGCGGCAGCCCTCCTCCGCGGCGGCCTCGGTGTCGGCCACCACGGCGGCGACGCGCTGCCCGACGTGGCGCACGACGTCGTCGAGCACGCGGGTGTCGGCCGGGTCGTCCGCCGGGTTCTCGTGCCGGCCGCTGGAGAACCGGCGCCGCGGCGCGTCCTCGTGGGTGAACACGGCCTGCACCCCGGGCAGGGCCAGCGCGTCGGCGGTGTCGATCGCGACGACCCGGGCGTGCGCGTGCGGCGAGCGCAGCAGCTTCATGTGCAGCACACCCGGCACGTCGACGTCGAGCGTGTAGCGGGCGGTGCCGGTGACGACCTGCGGGCCGGCGGGGGCCGCCACGCTCGCCCCGACCGCCCGTCCCGGGCACGCCGTCTCGACGGTGGTGACACCGCGGACGGCGTCGGAGATGGCCCGGTAGCCGGTGCAGCGGCACAGGTTGCCCTTGAGCGCCTGGGGCAGGTCGGCGAGCTGGGCCTCGTCGAGCGCCGCCGTCGTCATGACGAACCCGGCGGTGCAGAAGCCGCACTGGAAGCCCTGGGCGTCGAGGAACCGCTGCTGGACCGGGTGCAGCTCCCCGGCGGTGGCGAGGCCCTCCACGGTGGTGACCGCGTGCCCGCCGGCCCGGACCGCCGGGTAGAGGCAGCTGTGCACGGGGACGCCGTCGACGTGCACGGTGCACGCGCCGCAGTCGCCGGAGTCGCAGCCCTTCTTCACCCCGAAGCAGCCGCGTTCGCGCAGGTAGGTGCGCAGGCACTGGCCGGGGCGGGGCTCGGTGGTGTGCTCGACGCCGTTGACCTCGACGGAGAACGTCACGAGAGCTCCTCCCTGATCTGCTCGGCGAACCGGAAGGTCAGGTGCCGGCGCCAGGCCGGGTGGCCGTGCAGGTCGTCGAACCAGTGCTCCACCTCGTCCTCGACGGCCTCCCGGAGCTCCCCGGCCGTGGGCGGGACGGCGAACCTCAGCCGGTGGGGCCGGGGCGTGGCGGCGGTGATCGTCAGCGTCATCGCGCCGTCGGCGTCCCGGGTCCCGATCAGCAGCGCCGCCGAGCGCCCCAGGGTGGACAGCGAGGCCTGCCGGAACGCGGTGCGGGCCGGCAGCGGCCCCACGGTGACCGAGCGCAGCAGCTCCCCCTCCCGCAGCGCGGTCCGGCCGTCGCCGACGACGAACGCGGTGACCGGGAGGGTGCGCGCCGCACCGTCGGGTGCGAGCAGCAGGCACCCGCCGTCGAGCGCGGTGGTCAGCGCGATCATCGGCCCGGCGGGCAGCGCGGCGCAGAGGTTGCCACCGACCGTGGCCATGTTCCAGATCGTGAACGACGCCAGGAACGCGCGGCAGCACTGCCCGAACAGCGCCACCGGATGGGCGGCGAGCCGGGCGACGGTGCAGGTGGCGGCGATCTCCAGCCGCCCGTCGGGGTCCTCGACGAGCGGCTCCCAGCCCGTCCCGCCCAGGTCGCGGAGGCGGCGCAGGTGCACACCGGGGGCGGAGAACAGCGCCGTGCCGCCGGCGAGCCACGCGTCGCCCGGCCGCCAGGCGTCGACGGTACGGGCGTCGACCCACTGCTCCACGGTGTGCAGATCCACGCGTCCTCCGTCCGTCCCGGGACAGTGAAGCAGGCCGATGTTGCGGCCGATATGACCGCGCCGGTCGGACTGGCCGCCCGGGCCGGCTACCTCGGCGTCAACATCCTGCGCAACCGCTGACCCCGCCCGTCACCAGCGGCACCGGCCTGCTGTTCATCGTCACCACCGTGCCGTCGTCGTCGTGCCGGATCCGCAGGCGCGCCGTGCAGGCGCGCACCGTGGTGAACCCGAAGCCGTCCCCGCCGTGGTCGGCCCGCCACCGGCCGTGGTCCCGCACGACCACCACGATGCGCCGCTCGGTGGCCCCGACGACGAGGCGGCCCGTCACCTCCACCTCGCCGGCGTCACCGCCCAGGTAGGCGTGGTCCACGGCGTTGCCCGACGCCTCGCTGACCGCGAGCAGCATGTCCACCCGTTCGGCCTCCGGCCATTCCAGCTCACGCAGCCACCGGTCCAGCCCGGCCCGGAAGAAGACGAGCTGGACCGGATCCGCGCTGAACCGGATGCTGAAGAACCCCGACCTTTCCGACACCCCCCCACAATGACGGTCCCGGACCTGCCGCGCGAACTCCGCCATCGGGCCGGCGGTTTTCCGTGCGCGAGTCGGCGCGGCGGCGGGGACCCACAGGACTGCCGCTGCGGACGCTGCCGGGCGGTGCCGTCGGCCGGGTGCTCACCCTCGCCGGGGTCAGGCGGGAGTGAGGGCGCGCACCCGCCCGGCGAGGGTGCCCTCGAAGAAGTCGAGGAACCCGTCGGGGTCGGGCCCGGCGTTCATGAGCACGATGCGGTCGAAGCCGGCGTCGGTGAACTGCTTCACGACCTCGACGTGCCGCTCCACGTCCGGGCCGCAGGCGAACTGCGCGACCATGTCCTCCTCGCGGACGGTGGTGGTGGCGGCCTCGAAGTTGACGGGGTTGGGCAGCTCGCTCATGACCTTCCAGCCCGTGAGCCCCCACCGGTTCGTCGACAGCGCCGCCTTCGCCGCGGACTCGACGTCCGGCGCCCAGGCCAGCGGGGCCTCGGCGTAGCCGGCCCCCGTGCCGCCCGCCTCCCGGTACCGCGCCAGCAGATCCGCGTCGGGCTCGGTGGCGAACAGGGCGTCGCCCAGCTCCGCGGCGATCCGCACCGCCGCGGGACCGCCACCGGCCACCGCGATCTCCGGCGGTCGCTCCGGCAGGTCGAACACCTGCGCGTCCTCCAGCTGCAGGTGCTTGCCCTCGTAGGACCGGTAGCCGCCCTCCCACAGCAGCCGGATGATCTCCAGCGCCTCGCGGAACATCTCGTGGCGAGCGTGCACGGCCGGGAACCCGCGCCCGACGACGTGCTCGTTGAGCCGCTCCCCCGACCCGACGCCCAGGGTGAACCGGCCGTCGGAGACCAGCGCGAGGGTCGCCGCGGCCTGGGCGATGATCGCCGGGTGGTAGCGGATGGTCGGGCACGTCACGCCCGTGACCAGCCCGATCCGCTCGGTCCGTGCGGCGATCGCGCCGAGCACCGTCCAGGTGAAGGAGCTGTGGCCCTGGTTGTCGAGCCAGGGATGGAAGTGGTCGCTCATCTCGACGAAGTCGAATCCGGCCCGCTCGGCCCGCACGGCCTGCCGGATGATCTCGTTGGGCCCGAACGCCTCGCTGGCGAGCTTGTATCCGATCTGCATGCCGGAGGCGGTACCCGCCCGCGGGCGGCGGAAACGGCCCGGTCGGGAACCGGCCCGGGCACGGTGCCGGCGCCCCCCGTCCGTGCCCCGGCCGACGGGGCCGGCCCGGGATCAGCCGGGGGCGCTCGAGAACGTCGGCTGCTGGACCGTCGACCTCCGCCGTGGCCGCTCGACCGGCTCGGGCGCCGCCGCAGACACCGGCTCCGCCACCGGCGCGGCGTTCCGGGCCTCGTAGGCCGCCACCACCTCCGACGGGAGCCGGCCGCGCGTCGAGACGCCGAGCCCCTGGGTCTGGGCCCACTCCCGGACGGCCTGGTTCCGCGCACGGTCCGACGCCCCGGACGCCCGGCGCGGCGCGCGGGCGGCCCCTCCGGTCCTGCGCCCGGCGGACACGAACGGCGCGAGGATCTCGCGGAGGCGGGCCCCGTTCCGGGCCGAGAGGTCGATCTCGTAGGTCGCGCCGTCGAGCGCGAACGACACCGTGCCCTCGGCCTCTCTCCCGTCGAGATCGTCGACGAACGAGACGTCCACCTGCTGAGCCATCGAGACACCACGATCCGGGAGTGCGTGCGGAACTGCCGGGACGAGGGTACTTCCACGGGCATCGGCCACTCGCGGCACTGCGGGCGCGAGGTCACCGGTCGGGGAAAAAATCTCGCGTCCGACGCTTCGGGGGCGGCCGGTTCGGGCACCCACCCCCGAGAAGACGACAGAGAGGGAGGCGTCCGGATGGGTGCTCGCGCGGACATCCGGTCGCCGTCGCCGCTCGGGGAACGCTACGTCCTGGGTGACGTCATCGGCGTCGGGGGCACCGCCACGGTGCACCGGGCCGTCCACCGCGGGTCGGGCCACGAGGTCGCCGTCAAGATCTTCAACCCCGGCGTGGCCGGGGCGGACGGGCTGCAGGGCCAGCGCTCGGTGGCCGCCGTGCTGACGGAGGTGGACCACCCCGGGCTCGTCGCGGTCCACGAGTCCGGGGTCGACGGCGACCGGATGTACCTCGTCATGCAGCTCGTCGACGGCCCGTCGCTGTCCGCACGGTTCCTCGACGGTCCGCTGCCGGTCGCCGACGTGATCGCCCTCGGTGCCCGGCTGGCGGACGCGCTCGCCCACGTGCACGACCGTGGTGTCGTGCACCGCGACATCAAGCCCTCCAACGTCCTGCTCGACGCGAGCCACTCGCCGTACCTGACCGACTTCGGCATCTCCCGGCTCGTCGACACCACCCGGGTCACGGCCACCGGGATGACGGTCGGCACCCCCGCCTTCATGGCCCCGGAACAGGTCCGCGGCCAGCTGGTCGGCCGTCCGGCCGACATCTACTCGCTCGGGCTGGTCCTGCTCGAGGCGGTGACCGGGCGACGCGAGTACCCCGGCGGGGTCGTCGAGTCCGCCGTCGCCCGCCTGCACCGCGATCCGGCCGTGCCCGAGGGCCTGCCGGAACCGCTCGGCGGGCTCCTGGCCGCGATGACCGCACAGGATCCTGCGCAGCGCCCCACCGCGGCCGCCGTGGCCGCGCGTCTGGGACCGGCGTCCGGCCACACGCGGGAGATCCCGGTGCCGGCCGCGCCCGGGCACCGGACCGGGGTCTGGATCAGCGCCGCGGCCGCGACCCTCCTGCTCGCCGCCACCGTGTCCGGACTGGTCGACCTGACGGGGTCCCCCGGCCCGGCGACGGCCGTCACCCGGCAGGACTCCCCCGGCCCGGTGGAGCCGTCGGCGCTCCCTGCCGCTCCCACGGCGGTGGCCGGGCCGGCGGCGCCGGTCGCACCGGTCGCGGCCCCCGGCACCCCGCCCGGCACCGGCACACCACGGGACGTCGCGGTGGCCGTCCCCGTCCGGAGCGCCGCAGGTCCGGACTCCCCGACGCCACCGGTCGCCGACCGCCCCGGGCCCAGCGGCCCCGGGGCGGAGCAGCCCGGGAACGGGTGGGGCGGTGCCAAGAACACGGGCAAGGGCGCCGCGAAGGGCCAGGGCCGCGGGAAGAAGGACTAGGACGCTCCTGAAAAAGCCGGTCGTGTCGGTCCTGGCCGGGACGGTCGGGGCTGGGAGGATCGGTGGGTGCAGGGACGGGCTGATCCGCAGCGCGAGATTCTGGATGTCGAGTCGGTGGCTGGG